>SDBT01015504.1_pt1 | contig 12109 bp, 11 predicted proteins | sample 2277101 | NCBI WGS metagenome assembly SDBT01 (sample SAMN10404973, study PRJNA504765) | marine sediment metagenome | isolation source: marine sediment core GS10_PC15, 103 cmbsf | place: Arctic Ocean: Southern Knipovich Ridge | collected 2010
TGAAGCGGGAGAAAACGGCGGTAGGGAAGAGAATATTGTTCCCTGGGATGGAAGAAACCTCTCTGGAGAAGTGGTGGCAAATGGAGGCTATGTCTGCCGCATCTGGGTGGAGAGAGAAAATAAGTATCTGGTAAGGAAGATTGCTGTTGCCAAATAGGTAGGGGCGGCATTTATGACGCCCGATAGATGGGCTTGTTGCGGGTTTGATGAATCAAACCCCTACATACAATGAAAGTATAGGGTAAGGTGAGACAAAAGAGAGTTTTTAGAATATTTCTTATTTGGTTATTAATTTTTGGACTGCAATGGCAATTTGTCAAAGCACAGAATTACTATGGGATGCCCAATGACTATTTGCAGTCTGGAGCAGGAGTGAGGTCTTTAGCCATGGGAGGAGCATATGTAGCCCTGGCAGATGAAGCAAGCGCTCCTTATTGGAATCCTGCAGGCTTAACACAGATTGAGGAATACCAGTTCCTTTCCATGCATGCTCCGTTCTTTGAACAGACTAGTTATAACTTCCTTTCTTATGTTCATCCCTTGGGAAGGCTGGGAAATCTGGCTATTTCTGACGTTCTTCTCTATTCGGGAGGGTATGAAGAAGTTGACGACGAGGGAAATGTGCTTGGCACGAATCAGTCAATATTCAAGAATACCATAATTATCTCTTATGCAAACAGATTTTATAGGCGTATATCCCTGGGAGCAAGTTTGAAACTGATTCACGAACGGGTGATGAAATATTCAGGAAATAGCCAGGGAATAGATTTGGGGATACTTTATCAGCCCTTAGACGAACTGAACATCGGATTAGCCGTGCAAAATGTCTTGCGGCCAAAGGTGACTTTAAGAGATGACCCTGATGTGTACGAGATAAATTTCAAAGCGGGCGTGGCATTGAAGACATCCTATAACCGCCTCATCCTGACTGCCGATATCAATAAGCTCGTTGACGAGAAGGCATACTTCTGTGCGGGAGCAGAATTTTCTCCCTGGGAGAAAGATGCCTTTTCTTCTTTGAAAAGGGTAGATTTGAGGATGGGAATTAATCACTTGCAAACTTTTACTTGTGGAATCGGATTGAAGATTAATTTTTTCTCTCTGGATTACGCATTTAATATTCACAAAATAGGAAATCTCCATAAATTTGGCCTTACTTTTCACTGGGGAAGTATTTATAAAGCAAGCGCCAGACCAGCTTTGAAGTCAGGAAATACCTATTGGGTTGGCCCATCACGTGAGCCCCTGAAATTTCTTATCGAGATGCCATCAACTGCCATAAATAAATGGACTTTGAAGATAAGCGATGAAGAGGGGAAAGTGGTGAGGGCCTTCGGGACGACCAGGCGAAAGCCCAAAATTATCAGGTGGAATATACGTAACCAGAAAGGAAAGCTGGTAAAGGACGGATATTATTACTACGAATTTACTGTTATTTATAAGAACGATAGAAAATGGATTGATAAGGGAAAGATAAAGCTCCGCTATGACAAATAGAGTCTTTAGTATATCAAATCCCTCGAGACTTAAAATAGTGCCAAAGTAGTAGGCCCGCATCATAATCCCTGCCTTACAATCTCCCGCCTTAGAGAATACCCATCTATGACTTAACAAAAAATTAACAAAAACTTAACATTTTCTTAACATAAACTTAACATCGTTGTGCTATACTTAAAATGTCGTAATTGGCTATAAGTACCTATTTACAAGGGGGTTTGAGTTCAAAATTAAGCTGTTCTAAAAACTAAATATTTTATGGCTCGATAAGGGCAAACCATTCGAAAGGGTGGGACGTAAAGCCACGGGCCCCACACCCAGAATGCTGGGTGGGGGGTAGCCGGGTTGCCGAAGCCAGAAAAGTCATATACCTCTGGTCTTTCGAATGGAAAGCCAGGGGTTTTTATTTTATTAGCCTACTATACTGACGATGGTTTACGTCTCAGTGGTAGATTCAGAAAGGTAGTGCCATGAGTGTTTTCAAAAATTTCTTCAAATATTTGTTAGCGTTTTCTTTAGCCTTAATAGTTCTATTATATACTTCAACATGGGCGCAAGCAATAACTTATTACGTAGCAAAAAGTGGCAATGATAATAATCCTGGAACAGAAGCAAAGCCCTGGCTGACTGTTGATAAAGCTGCAGATACAATGGAATCTGGCGATACTGTCTATGTCAAACAAGGAACTTATAGTGGCTTTATGGTATCCAGAAGCGGAACTGCCGACAGTTACATATCATATCTTGCCTACCCTGGAGATACGCCAATAATTGGTCAAATTTATTTTGGACAGGAAGCAAGCTATAATAGACTTGACGGCTTTGAGATTACGTATCCCTCTGGCGGAGGGGTACAAATGAACAAGAACAATGACCATAATATAATATCAAATTGTCATATTCATCATTGTAACCCAAGCGGAAGTTGTGGAGTTGATATAAGTGGCGGTAGCGATTATAACATAATAGAAGATTGTATTATTCACGATGTCTACTATGCTGTTCACACCAGTGAAAGTACCAATAGAGGAAATATTTTCCGCAGAAATGTATGTTATAGGATTTCTGATGATGGTCTTAATTTTTCTCCTTCTACCGAAGATACACAGGTTATTGATAATGTTATTTATGATGTAGGCTGGGATGGAAGCGGGGGAGCAGATGGAATTCATCTTTACGATGATGGGACCGCAATTGTAAGAGGAAATTTGGTTTACCTTGACAGTGCTTCCACAGGTGGCGTCTTTTGGATTCATGGGGGAACAAATCACATTGTTGAAAATAACACATTTGTTGGTCTTCCTGGTTTCTCTGCTAGTTTTGGAGGGATAATCTGTGTTGAACTGGCTTCGAACGTTATTCTTAAAAATAATATTGGTTATTCAAGCAGTGCTTCAGTAGGTGTGGTCACGGGAATAAATTCTTCTACTAATGATGACTACAACGACTGGTATAATGCTGCTGATGCGTCAATGTGTGTGCGCTATGGAGGGGAATGGAAATCTGTTTCTGATTATCAGAGCGAAGATGGAAGGGGTTTGCATTGTGTTTCTCAAGACCCAAAATTTATAGATTTTGCAAACCGTGATTTTCATTTACAAACAGATAGTCCTTGCATCGGTGAGGGGGAGAATGGGGTTGATATGGGAGCTTACGGGGCGGGAGAGTCTGTCCCTGTTTACGAGGACCCAGTAGAACCGGACTCTCCTTCCGAGGACCCGGCAGAACCGGACTCTACATCCGAGAATCCCGCAGAAACCGAGTCCCAGAGCGATGGCGCGGACGGAGTTCTCAATCGACCTAATCCGTTCCGTGCGGGTAAAGAGGAAACTCTCATAGAATATGATTTAGAGGAACCTTCTAATGTAATTATTACAATTTACGACCTCCTCGGTCAAGAGGTGTGGCAGGAGAATTATCGGTCAGGAGGAAACGGTGGTAAGGAAGCGAATAGCGTTCCCTGGGATGGAAGGAATCTCTCTGGAAAAGTGGTGGCAAATGGAGGTTATATCTGTCGCATCTGGATAGAGAAAGAGAAGAGGCATATGTTAAGAAAGATTGCTGTTGCTAAATAGACAGTAGGGGAAAGAATGGAAAATAGGCTTTTTAGACTATTTGGAGTAGCAGACTTCAGTCTGCGTTTTCTTATTTTTGTGGTAATTCTTGGTCTACATTGCCAACTTGCCACGGCAGATAATTACTACGGAATGGCCAATGACTATTTACAGTATGGAGCAGGAGCAAAGTCTTTAGCAATGGGGGGAGCATATGTGGCACTGGCAAATGAGGCGAGCGCGCCTTATTGGAACCCTGCAGGCTTAACACAGATTAATGAACATCAGTTCCTTGCTATGTATGCTCCCTTCTTCGAACAGACGAGTTATAATTTTCTTTCTTATGTTCATCCCCTGGGAAGGCTGGGGACTTTAGCTATTTCCGATGTTCTCTTCCATTCGGGAGGGTATGAAGAAGTTGACGGTACCGGAGATGTGATTGGCATAAATAAGTCGATATTGAAGAATGCAATAATTATTTCTTACGCAAATAGAATTTATGGGCAGCTCTCCCTGGGAGCAAGTTTAAAACTGATTCATGAGCGAGTGATGAAATATTCAGGGAACGGACAGGGAATAGATTTGGGGATACTTTATCAGCCCTTAGATGTATTGAACATCGGGTTAGCCGTGCAAAATGTCTTGCAGCCAAAGGTGACTTTAAGAAATGACCCCGATGTGTATGAGATAAATTTGAAAGGTGGGATGGCATTGAAAACATTCTCTAACCGTCTCACCCTGACTGCAGATATCAACAAGCTCGCTGATGAGAAGTTATACTTCTGTACAGGAGTAGAGTTTTCTCCCTGGGAGAGGGCTACTTCGCCTTCTCTGAAAAGAGTGGATTTGAGGGCGGGAATCAACCATTTGCAAACCTTTACCTGTGGAATAGGATTGAAGATAAAAATTTTCACTGTGGATTATGCATTTAGTTCTCATGATCTGGGAAATCTCCACAAATTTGCCCTTACTTTTAGCTGGGAAAAATAGATAGCGGGGAAAATAGAGCTGTTCAAAAAGACAATGGAATCTGCACTAATCCTTATAATACTCCTTCTCATCGCTTTGTGCATGGTAGGAAAATAAAGAAATCCAGAGCCTCAACTCAGAGATTGAAGTCCTGAGTAACTTTTATTTACAAAAAGATAGACGCAAATCCCGAATCTGCTTGAAAAATCAAAGCAATCCGGGATTTCTTATTTTATGTGGGAACTTATGGCACTTTAGTAGACTTGAGGTAAAAAATTTCTTGACGAAATCCTGAGAGAAGGTATAATATGAACAGGATGCATATTTACGCCTGAAATAGAGAAGAAAGAGTCGCCCTCGTAGCTCAGTTGGATAGAGCAGCGGTTTCCTAAACCGTTTGTCGGGAGTTCGAATCCCCCCGGGGGCGCCATTTTTTAATGATTTTTTGAAAGGTCGCTTTTTTAGATGGTTTTGTGGGGCGATTTCGGGGCTGTAGCAGCGCACCGTTTGACCAGATAAAAAAATTTGATTTTTTTGCTTGACAAAACTTCATACTTGAGTTATAATTTAGTTAGAAAAGAGTATGATACCCCTGTGACCGATAGAAGAAAGGAAAGGAGTCGAAAATGATTAAGGTGGAAAGAATAGCAATTAGCTTGCCTAAGAAATTAAATCGCAGGGTGGAAGAGTTACGACACCGCATGGGCTTCAATCGTAGCGTGTTTTTCCAGATTGTGCTAAGAAGTTTTTTGGATAGTTTCCCTGAGAAGGAAGATAAACGGCTGGCTCAACTTTACCAAGAAATTCAACAGACTGATAAGGAGCTGCTGCGCCACTTTGGGAGACAATCTTATAAACATCTTCTGCCATACGAAAAATAGGAGAAAAGTAACTTATGGAGACTGTAAACTATCCACAAAGAGGGGAAATTTATTTCCTCGGTTTTAAAGATACCGAGGGACGAGCAATGAGGGATAAACACCCAGCTTTGGTCATACAGAATAATAAGGCTAACCGTTACAGCGGTGTCATCATTGTAGTTCCCCTCACCACGAATCCGAAGGTTGCTGAGCTTCCAGTTGGCGTATTAGTAGAACCTCCTGAGGGGGGATTGAACAAACGGTCGGTAGTGCACTGTGGCCAAATTCATACTGTGGACCGCGAAGAGTTTGTCCGTGAATCTTTTTGCGGACGTTTACTGCCGACTACGATGGAAAAGGTCAATCAGGCTTTAAGAAAGAGCATCGGTTTAGTTTAAGAGTTTAATTAAATAACAATAAAAAATGGGGTCAGTTCTATTATTGATTCATTAAAATAGTTAAATAGAGTTGTGATAGGGCCAAAAATAGAGCTGACCCCATTTTTCGAGTTTTTGACCCTGCTTGTGGTTCAGGAGATAAAGTGCTAGAGAAAAAATGAGAGTTGACCCCAATTATGATTGACCTTCACACACATTCCTTCTTTTCCGATGGTTCATTAATCCCTTCGGAACTCGTCTTTCGTGCCAAGAACAAGGGTTACGAAGCAATAGCTATTACCGACCATGTTGATATGTCTAATCTCAGTTTCGTAATTCCGCATATCGTTAAGGTCTCTTCAATTCTCACTCTTGAGTATAAAATAGAGGTCCTTCCGGGTGCAGAACTGACCTATGTTCCTCCTAATTTAATTTCCCGGGTTGCTGAGGAATGTAGAGCGCTGGGAGCAAAAATTATTTTGGTGCACGGAGAAACTACAGTCGAATCTGTTCCTCCAGGCACAAACCGGGCTGCCTTATCCAGCATGATAGATATACTTTCCCATCCAGGAAAAATAAGTAGTGAAGAAGTAGACCTGGCAAAGGAGAAAAATATACTTCTTGAGATTACCTCCCGCAAGGGACACTCTCTAACCAATCAACACGTGGGGAGTTTGGCGAAAAAGAGGGGAGCAAAGCTAATTTTTAATACTGATACGCATGAACCGGAAGACTTAATTACTGAACAACAGGCTTTGGAAGTGGTTAACAAAGCAGGAATGACAAAAGAAGACCTGGATATTATGTTTGAAAACGCCAGGTCATTAATTGGTAAAGCACTTAGGGGAAATTGAATGCCTCGTAAATGGGTAAAAGAAGAGCTTAAAAAAGACCGTTTGGTAAGTTGGGTAGAAAGGTCGGTTACCTGGGTCAACGAGAATAAGGAGAATGCTATAATTGGCGGAATAGTTATTCTTGCTGTGGCTATTTTTATTCCCTTCTCCTTGTCTCGTCGTGCCAAGATGAATGAACAGGCATCTAGTCTTTTGGCAAGAGGACAACAGGAATATTTTATGAATCAGCCGGATAAGGCTATCTCGTTTTATGACCAAGCGTTAAGACATTCCGGCTCAAAGACTACTCCCTTAGTCTTTCTCTATAAAGGTAATACCCTCTATGAAATGGGGAAGTACAGCGAAGCTACCTCTATTTATAAAAGATATCTGGATAAATATGAAACCAGGAAGTTCACCCCTGAAGTACTGATAAGCCTGGGCAATAGTCTGGAACAGGAAGGAAAATTCGACGAAGCTAAGGAAACTTACCAGAAATTTCTGGACAGGTTTCCCCAGCATTACCTTTTGCCGGGGGTTTACCAGGGCATGGGAAGGTGCTATGAGAAACTGGGACAGAAAAATGAAGCAATTAAAATATACCAACAGATGTCCCATTTCTATTCTGGCAGGATATGGCAGGATATGGCTGAGGCGAAAATAAAGGCATTGTCGCCTACGCCGTGAATTCAATATAAATTAGATTCTTTCAAGAGGGGAAGTCAAGTTTTCTCTTGACTTTTTCCTCTTTTTTTTATATGGTATCTAAAATATATGCACAAATTAAATTTGTGCCTACAATAGGCAGGATTCGAAGTCGTGCTGGAGTCCTCCCGAAAGGGAGGGTGGAGTGTCAAGCGAAAGCTTGACCCAAGGTGAAACTCTCGTTTCACACTCCAAAATTTAATAACCTTGCTTTCGCAAGGACTCCTAATTAAGGAGAGAGCGTTTGAAACGAATCATTCTATTTCTTCTTGTAGTTTCCATCCTTCACATATCTCCTCAAGTTTGTCTGGCAGGCGTGAGAGTGGGAGAAGAAGTCAGGATAAGGTGGGTGCCGGTAAACAATGGAGATACCAGTTACATCTATCAACGGACGAGATTCTTGATAGAGGGAGTATTGGCAGAGGGAGTTACCATTGGCCTAAAATTACAATCGAGAGGTTTCTGGGGAGTGGATACTTCCACAGTAACCATTGAGGGATTGACTCGTAAGAATATGCTGCCCTGGATCGAAAATGCCTATGTGAAAGTTGATGAACTTTTTGGACTTCCTTTATATTTAGCTCTTGGAAGACAACCTCTCCAATACGGAGATGGGCTATTGATCGATGATAATGCGTCAGGTTACGATGCCATTAAATTATCCGCCATTCTGCCCTGGCAGGTCGACTGCGAGCTAATGATGTTAAAACCTACAGGGAGTGAGGGAGTTAGCCCTGATAACTGGAAAGAGAAGAACGCTTATGGAGTATTTTTTAAGAGAAGATGGAAAGGGATTACTCCCCAAATTTCCGGTTTCTGGCAGAGAGATCGAATTAGCGGTGTGGATAAGAACTTTCTGGGTTGCCATTTGAGTGGAAAACTGGGAAAGGAAGTGGATTATCGGGGTGGCATAATCCTTCAATCGGGAAAAGGAGGAGGGAGAGATTATAAAGGTTTAGCTTACATGTTAGGTGGAAACTTTCAAGCTGAGACCAGATTTGGTAAAGGCATCGTTGTCTGTGAATATCTCATTGGCAGTGGAGAAGATGTCCAAGCAGGAAAAGATGAAAATTTCCTTTCAGACTACGCCCACCTGTCAGAAGAAGAATATGGGGAATATTATATGGAAAATAGAAGCGAGGTCAGGAGTGGAGATACTGATTATACAACTACTAACTTGAAGCTATTTAAACTGGGGATATCCGTTTTTCCCCTCCCTGAATTAAAAACCGGAATTAACTATTTTATCTACAATTCTCATACTCCGAAAGGGAGCATAGGAGATGAAGTGGACATTTTCGTTAAGTACTATTATTCAACAAATCTTTCATTTCGCCTGGTGTATGGTGCCTTTATGGCAGGAGAGTTTGCCGAGGACCGTGCAGATAAAGTTCTGGGGGAGGTGCTGGTAAAATTCTGATGCCCACCACAGGGGATAATCTTGTGGGTAGAGAAAGGGAATTAAATCAAAGGAGGTAAAATGAAAAAATTAGTAGTTGGCTTGGTAATGGTAAGTATTCTTTTCTGCTTGCCCCTTAAGGGGGAAGCGGTTAGTCTGAAGAAGAGATTAGGCGTGGGTTTTTCTGCTCTTTCACCTCTGGACGGTTGGTCCTTCAGGTATTGGTTGACTGAGAAATTTGCCGTGAACCCGGTTATTAACTTCCATCTGGAGACGGCCAACAGCGAATTTCTTCTGGGAGGAAGAATACTCTATAAGGCTAAAGACGAAAAGAGCATGAATTTGTATTTAGGGGCAGAAATTGGTGTAGACTTAAGACAAAATAGGGATGATAATTTTTCTGTAGGTCCATTTGCCGGAATGGAGTATTTTATGATGCAGCTTCCCAATTTGGGTCTGGGAGCGGAAATCGGTCTCTATTATCAAAGCGCTGCTTCAGCTTTTGCCACAACTTATGGCAGGGTTGTTGTGCATTACTACTTTGGTGGTTCGAAAAAGGTTAAAAAACCTGTTAGAAAACCTGCTAAAAAGAAAAAGTAGTAGGAATGCCTCAAAATAACATTCTCCATATTTCATTTCTATGGCATATGCACCAGCCATATTATAAGGACCTCCTGGAAAACAAGTTTGTCCTTCCCTGGGTGAGGCTTCACGCGATTAAAGACTATTATGATATGGTGGCTTCCTTAGACGACTTTCCGAAGATTCATGTAAATTTCAATCTTGTCCCTTCCTTGATAGACCAAATAAACGATTATGCCCAGAATAATCTGACTGACCAGTTTCTGGACCTGACTTTAAAACCCGCCAATAAACTATCCCCGGAAGAGAGGACTTTTATTCTCCAGAATTTCTTTACAGCCAACTGGGAAAACATGATTAAACCTTTTCCCCGATACTGGGACCTTTTGTCCAAAAGAGGAAGGTATGTGGCTGGGGAAGAGTTGAAAGAGATTCAGAGAAGATTTAGTACACAGGATTTTTTAGATTTACAGTTGCTTTTCAACCTCTGTTGGATTGACCCTTGTCTACGAAGGCAAGACCCTGAACTTAGAGAATTGGAGAAGAAAGGGGAAGGATTTACTGAGGAAGAGAAGAGATTGGTGATAGACAAACAACTGGGAATAATGAAGAAAGTGATTGGCAAGTATCGAGAGAAACAGGAACAGGGGCAGATTGAAATTTCCGTTACTCCTTACTACCATCCCATTTTGCCTCTTCTAATTGACGTTAAGGCAGCAAAGATGGCCACTCCTGAAATCGCTCTGCCCAAAGAAGAGTTTCGCCACAGGGAAGACGCGAAAGCTCAGATTGAACGAGCAGTTACCTGTTATGAGAAGTTCTTCGGCCGGAAACCGAAGGGGATGTGGCCCTCCGAGGGTGCGGTTTCCGAAGCAATCGTCCCTTTAATTTCCCAGGCAGGAATAGATTGGATTGCCACTGATGAAGGTATTTTAGCATCCTCAATAGGTGTTTCTCCCCATAATGCCGATATTCTTTATAAACTCTATCAGTTCAGCACGGACGACGGTTCCATAAAAATTGTCTTTAGAAACAGGAAACTATCCGACCTGATCGGTTTTACCTATGCAGGGGTTCCCCCTGATGAGGCAGTGAGGCATTTTATGCAGGAACTTCACAATATTCATAAGCGCGTGAGCCACTTCCCTGGACCCCATCTGGTGAGCATTATACTTGATGGGGAGAACTGCTGGGAGTATTATAAGAATGATGGGGGGGACTTTCTGAGGAAGCTTTATCAAACAATCAGTGACGACCCATTACTGGAATCGACAACGATTAGTAAATTTACGGAAAAGTACACAAAACCGGTCTCCCTGCCCAGGTTATGGAGTGGTTCCTGGATAAATCACAATTTTGGTGTGTGGATTGGACATGAGGAGGATAATCTTGCCTGGGACTATCTCGCCAGGACTCGTAATATGTTAGCCCATTTTGAAGAAAGAGACCCCGGGAAACATGAAGAGATACAGAAAGCGAAAGAGGGGATATATATTGCCGAAGGCAGCGATTGGAACTGGTGGTATGGAGACGAGTATCGCTCTGTCAATAGTCTCGCTTTTGATAATCTTTATCGAAAGCACCTGATGAATGTGTATACTTCCCTTGGGGAAAAAGTGCCAGATTGGCTACACATTGCCATTTCTGGCCACGAGAAACCCCGTCCCAAACGCGAGCCCACCGACTTCATAAACCCTATATTAGACGGTAAAGTAACCGATTATTTCGAATGGCAGGGGGCGGGACAATACGATGTCTCCGAGATTATAGGACCGATGCACCATCGAGGAAACATTGTCAGAAGTTTCTATTATGGCTTCGACCTGAGCAATTTGTATCTGCGCATCGACACAAATATGGAACTTTCTTATGAAAGTTTAAAAGACCTCACAATCAAAATCAACTTCTTCAAGGAATCTCCCCAACAGGCAAGAATTCAAATGCTTGAGGATGGAAGTTTTGCTCTTTCTCTTTTTGACGTAGTCCAAGCAGAGCACAGGGAAAATTATCAGAAGTTTAAAGATTTGACTTCTATAAGCTGTCAGAAAATTATAGAATTGAGTATACCTTTTGTCGATTTAAAAGCAAAAGTTGGTCAGGCAATAGAAATGGTAATCGTTTTGGAGCGAAACAATATGGAACTCGAAAGATGGCCCTCCCGTGGCACAATAAGTTTTCCTGTCCCGGGAGAGGATTTTTCGCTCGAGTACTGGTCGGTGTAGTGTAGGGCTTCATGCCCGTAACGAATAATGATTTGGTAGTGTAGGGCTTTATGCCCGTAAAAATTACGCCCATAAAGGGCTACACTACCCACAACTCGAAAGGGAGGTGATAAAAATGGCAGGTTTGTCATTCTGGTTTGTGGTAATCCTCTTAGCAGTACTTCTGATTATCGGGGCACTATTTGCTTTCAGAGAGTTCCGAAAAAATAAGAAAATTGGTAGTGCCATCGTTCATTACATCCTTTTGGTAGTGCTCACGATAATTGTGTTAAAGCTACTTTTTGCTGTTTCTGCCCTGGCAATACCTTTTTGACGTAAAAATGGCCCTTTATAAGGCATAAGCCTTTAAAAAAAGCTGAATTTTGCGTTTTAAGGCACTTTTCCCAATAAACTGCTCCGAGAGTATCTGTCTATCCATTTTATACCCTATTTTGTAGGTACAATTTCAAATTGTGCGTGAGATATTAACCCTTACGGCCGGATGCCACTTTTATGGAAAAAGAACTTCAAGAACTCAAAGAACTTCACCAATTCTACTTATACTATGATTATAAGACCGGGGAGATAGCCAATGAGCTCAATGTTAGCACAAGGACAGTCCAGCGCTGGCT
>SDBT01015505.1_pt1 | contig 12109 bp, 13 predicted proteins | sample 2277101 | NCBI WGS metagenome assembly SDBT01 (sample SAMN10404973, study PRJNA504765) | marine sediment metagenome | isolation source: marine sediment core GS10_PC15, 103 cmbsf | place: Arctic Ocean: Southern Knipovich Ridge | collected 2010
GATCTAAACATTCTTATTGTTGGAGCAGATACAGAAAACTTTTCAGATACACTTGTACCAATCATTGTAGATACAATGGAATCAAATTCATATTTACCAGAATCCCATTCCAGTATTTTATTTATTACTTTTGCAGAACCTGTCTTTAAGTATTCATCACCATCTAAAATAAATACAAAGTCATGCCCCAATTGTTCAGCCCATTTAACACCTACATTTCTTGCTATAGAATATCCTTTATCAGTATTATGACTGTAATAGTTAAAAGATATTCTATATTGTTCAGCTAATTCTGATAATATCCCAAGTGTATTATCTGTTGTCTTTTCATCTATACCAACAATTATACAATCTATACAATCTTTGATGCTATAGAAAGCCTTACTTATATTCTTTTCCTCATTATATAATATAGTCGTCCAAGCCATTCTCATGGAGCACCTCTCTTGTAATATTAATACCAACATTGATCTGATTGATAGTTGCTCTAAGCATACAAACTTTATTCTTCTTTGTCTCTAATCTAAACATGAGTATGTCTAAAAAGATATTAAGCAAATGTGGATATTCTGATAACCTTGGCTGTTCAACAATAAGTAATGTCAGTACTAAATCTCTCCATATAGGAATGTCTATTACCTGTTCTTTGTATTCTTTCTCTACTATCTTCTGTAATTTTTTATTCTCCTTCTTTTGTTCTTCCACTATTATAGATACTTCCGACACTGGATAAGATTCTGGCTTAGAGCCTTCTTTAATTATGGTCGCTTCTGTTTCTTGTGATTTACCAAATTGTAGTCCCATTTCTGTCTCCTATTTTGTTAGTAATTGACTGATAGGTTAATATACGAAATAAAAAGATGAAAATCAGTTATTTTTTACTTGATTCGTAAAATTTATTATAATATATTTAAGAAAACTATAAAACCAACGGAGGCGTTATGAATATATCTCAATCTGGATCTCAGGTAAAAAAAGTTGAAACAATTAAAACTAAAGATAAATTACCTGCTCCAAAGGCAAAAGAAATAAATAAGGTAGAATTTAGAGATGGTTTCATTATATTATTTAGGGTAAGGGATACAGATGAATGGAAGATGAAAGGTGCTGGCATGGAAGTAGCAAGGAATAAAGAACTGGCTATTGGAACCATACCACCAGAAGCAACTGAGGCTTTCGTCCTTCATTTGGAATTACCATTTGAAAACAAATGAAGCAAATAGATGTCAAACGAAGCCAAAAATTTCCAGACGGAATTGCTCTTATTTACACAAAAGAAGAAGCGATCCATTATGGCATTAAGTTTCTACCTTTTGAAAGATGGAGACATGCTCAGTATGGCCAGTACGCAGAAACTGTCGATGGATTTGTTACTCCAATTATCAAGCGCAATGATAGCACAAATAACCCTCACATCAAAACTCCAACAGGATGTTTTTCTCTTAATAGACCCGGTACAATATTTGACACTAAAGAATTTTACAATAGAAACTCTTATACAAGGAAATCCCGATGGAATGGGAAATCGACGAAATTAACAAGTAATCAATTTGTGTTCTTTGATGTATTATCAAGGACATGTAGCCCCAAGAGGGCACTTGATATTGCTTATCCAAATTTTAAAAGAGAGTCAGACAAGAAAGCATTTTTAAGTGAATTATTACGAAGCAAATTGTTTGAGGATTTTATGAATAAATTTAGAGACAAGTTTATAGAAGCAGGGATTACAGAAGAAGTACTTATAGATAAGTTGGCTGAATTAATACCACGATCATCTGCAGGTACATTCCCGGCTCTCGCTAAGATGGCAGCTGTGGGATTAGGTGCTCCTGAAATGTTTGAGGCAGATAGACAATTAGAGTCAGGTAAAGATAAGGAAAAACCATTATTCTCTAAACCACCAGAAGATGCTGACTTTGAAGATGTTGAACAACTTAAACTGGCTGCTGTAAGGGATTAATGGGATTAAAAATACCATATAATAGAATAGAGGCTCCAGCTGTAGTTGTTAATCCTGCTGTCCTTACAATGGATCCATTTGATCTAAGAAAAGTTAATCCACTTAACTTTAATCAAAAGGAGTTGCTTGGATTAGAAAAGCGATTCTTTCTTGAATTTACTACATTTGCAATATATTTCTTTCCTGATGCTATCAATCAAAAATATGGCTTTCCTATTCATTTAATAAACATAGGTAAACAACTAATAGGTTATTATAGATTTAATCTTATAGTTGCTCCACGAGGATTCTCCAAATCAACCATTATATCTGGTATATTTCCAATACGTGAGATTGTTTATCACATGAAGAAGTATATTATAATAGTGTCAGAGACTACTGATATTGCTTCTGATTTCACAGAAACAGTACGACATGAATTAGAAACAAATGATAGATTACAATTATTCTTTGGTAAATTTAGAAGCAAAAAAGAAATAGACGATTCCACTGAGAAATGGACTACAAGTGATATTATCTGTAAGTCAATAGATAAGAAGACTGGTAGACCATTCTACACAAGGATAAGAGCAAGGGGCGTAGGTCAGCAGATACGTGGTAAAAAAATGAGACATCAGAGACCAGATTTGCTTATCTTTGATGATATGGAATCCAGAAATAATACAACAACTGTTGAACAGAGAGATAAGAATACAAGATGGTTCAATAGAGATGCTTTAAAGATAATGGATAGATATGATAGTGATACTGGGTCAGGTCAAGTAGTAGTTGCTGGAACAATAGTACACCCTGAGTCAAGATTGAACAGACTAAGAAAAAGTACAGAGATAGAAATTGAGCAGGGAGTTAAGCCGACATGGAAAATGCAATTCTATAGAGCAGCTGAAAGTCACGAAACATTTGAAAATCCATTATGGCCAGAAAGATTTGGCATCGAAGTTCTGGAAGAAGAAAAGAAGATAGCGATAGCAAACGATGATTTAGCTGGAATGCTACAAGAATTATTTAATGAACCAATAGATATTGAACAGAGAAAATTTAAAGAGCATTACTTCTTAAATAAATATGATACACTAAAAATAGAAAACTATTATGGTCACCTGACAATAGTAATAAATAATCAAAGATATGTTGCTAAGTTATCTGTTGGATTAGATATTGGTGGATGGGAAGATAGAGGTTCTGATTATACAGCAATAGTAATTGGAGCATGTATATGGAATCATACTGAAAAGATATGGCAAGGATATGTATTAGAAGCATATAATGAGAGATTAAATCCTACAGAAATTATAGATTTAATGTTTGAAATATCCCGTAAGTATCAATATAAAGATCACTTCGGTCACATCTCCTATAGAATCCCTTGGACTGTAGAAACTAATGCTTTTCAGACAATGCTATATCATTTTGTAGGAAAGAGAATGCAACAAGAGAATGATTTCTGCGTTAGGATAGCATTTGAGGAACATGAAAGCAAGGAAAAGAAAGGTAGAATACTCTCCTTAGAACCAGTCTTTAAGAATAAGTTTTATGCATGGGGACAACATCTTGATTGGTTATGTCAAAGATTTACCAATTATGGATTATCCTCAGATGTTCACGATGATGTTGAAGATGCATTTCAGAAGATGCACAGAAATCTTTCAAAACCTACGACACATCAGTATGATAAATTAAGAGATATAAAACCAATTTATATTAAACCAGTTGAACCAGCAGAAGTATTTACAGGGAATTGGTATTCTTTATGATAGTTGATCCAAAAGCAACAACAGAAGAATTTAGAAAAGCATCATTAAGTTGGCAAGTTATGAGGGCCAATGATGGTGCCGATAGGCATGATTTCATACAGAGATTTGAAAAAGATACTGCCTATTACTTTCATCAGCAATTAACAAAAGAAGAAAAAGATAGAAAAAAAGAACTTAAACAATTGGATATTCCTATTGATAGAGTTCGTCCTATCATTAGAAGGATAGTTGCTAAGATTGTAAAGAATAAACCTATTGTTGCCGCACTTGTAGAGGACTTCACAAATGCAGCTGATCTATCAAGAATGGTTAATGCTCAAGTACAATATACAATGAGGATATGTAAAGGTCTTAGCCAGATAAGACGAGCATTAATGAATTGTATTAGAGGTGGATTAGGGTACTTACATGTATATGTAGATCATGCTTCTACTGGTGGACAAAAAGAAGTTAAGTTTAAATATCTAACACCAAAGAAAGTCTTTATAGATTTTAAAGCACAAGATCCATTATTTGATGATTCAAGACAAGTACAGATTCTTGAGAAGGTTATGATAACCGATGCTATAAAATTATTTGATGATGATGAACAAATACAGGCAAAGATAATATCTTCACAGAATACATCATATCAAAATGAAGACATTGTAGATGATGCTAACGATCAGGGCGGTGTACTTGTTGGATCAGCAATAGAAAAAAGTGTAGATGAATTTGATAATCTTGAAGATGAAATACAACATATAAGTGGATGGGTAGAACTACTTACTACATATAGAAAGAAGTTAAAACCTATATATGCTTATTTTGTTAGATCAGAACAAGGTGAGTCATTTAGAACCGTTGTTGATAAAGATGAAGCAAGAACATTAAAGAAGCAAGGGGTAGAAATAGAAATTACCTACTTTCCATATATACATGAAGAAATATCTACAGAAACATTTATACTAAGAGAGCAAGAATTATTGTGGATAGATGAATATCCTATAACTCCAATGGTATGGGAAGATACAGAGAATCCATATCCAGTAAGTGAAACATTCTTTATCAGAGGACACCAGAAACTACAAAATAAATATTATGAAATAGTTGTTCATAATGCTCAGGCAATATCATTTCCTACAGTTTTCTTTGAAGCAGACGCTTTTAGAGATAAGGACGCAGCTTTAAAGGCAATGTCAACTCCGGCTGGTGCTGTTGAGTTAGAAGAAGGAGCGTTAAGAAATAGCAAAATTTTAATACATAATGCACAGCCTCTTAATCAAGCATTCTTTACTTTATATGAACAACTTAAACATGAACAAGAAGTTCAAGCATCTGCTCCAGCCCTACAGAGTGGTGATCCATCAGCGATACCTGAAACTAATAAAGCACTTGTTAACTTAGATTCATTTGCCGATCGTCCACTTGCTATTAATATAGATGCAGTCGAAGCATGTTTAGAGAGAGTATTTAAAAATGTATTAAAGTACCAGTCAGTTGTATATGATGAAAAGAAATTAATGCTAATAGATACTAATCCAGAGAACAATATTACTGTCAATGATGCTGAATTAGTAGCTGGTGAAAACGGTCAGTTGATACAAACTGGAATGAGAAACGATATATCTAAATTAGATTATGATGTTAGTATTGTTCCAAGTTCAATGTCTCCATTAGATAAAACTACAGAGTTTCAGTATGCTATGATGGCTGTCCAGAATCTTGGAGCATCTCCTGAGTTTGCTATGAAGAAACTCCCAATTAAGGGAATTGAGGAAGAAGTTGCTAAAGTAAATACTATTCGTCAATTACAGGAGCAGGTACAACAAGCGTCTCAGATGATTGAGGAATTACAGAAACAATTACAGGGAGCAGAACAGCAAGTTGATAAATCAGATAAGGAAGTTGTTGATACTGAATATGAGGCTAAATTTAAAATTGCTATGGCTCGTTTTGAAGATATGAATAGACAGTTAAATAAACAATTAAGAGAAGCAGAAAGAAATAATAAAGTAATGCGAAAGCATATACAAAGAGCGGCACAACTCAACAATAATGAGAGTGCTGTAAAGGAGAGTTAAATGAAGATCGCTACAGTAAAGAAGAAGAAGATAGAAGTTGGAACTGAGGGCAATGAGATTGTTCCAGTTGCTGGTGAAGTAATAGAGACAGACGAAGAACAATCAGCTCAATTTGAGCAGGATTTTGGTGATGTTGTTGGTAAATTGTTGGATGATTCTGTGATAGAAGATGGGTACGATGATACAAACGTAGTAGTTGAACAAGTTAATGAACATGGAGAAACTGTTAGAGTTACTCCTGATGCTCAACTTATTGGAGAACAACCAGAGCCAGATGAAGTTGAAACTACCCCATCTCAGACAGTTAGAAGGAAACCAGATCCTGTTAAGAAAGAAGAACCAACTACTGTTGATCTTGACAATTATGTCGATAAGGTTACACATGACAAAGTTGTTAAGGATTATAATTTACTGCAGGGAGAGTTCAGTAAACTCAAGGAATCTGCTAACGCAGGAATCCTAAACATTTCAGATGATGATTTAAGTGTACTTCGTAGAATTAAGTATGATTACGAAAGTACACCTCTTGGTATGATAGTAGAGAAATACTATAAGGGCGAACTTGATGTGGCTCAAATGGTTCCTCAAGCAAAGGCACCGCATACATTTATGCCAGAAGGTGATGAATTTGATGCAACAGAGGCATACACTCCTGGCACTTCTTCGTTTCAAGCAAGAGAGAAGTACGAAGGTGATAAGATGAATTTGCAGTCTGAGTTTAAGAAAGCTGGAACATATATCAATTCAATGAAACAGAATACTCGGACAAATGAGGAATTAGAGACAGAGTCATTAAAGTTGAAAGAGAAACTAATGGGTGAACTTATCCAGAAAGTTCCTCAAGCTAAAAAGTACCAAGATACTTTTGTTAAGTGGTTAGATAAGCAAGATAATATTTATTTACTATCTTGGGTTGCTTTTAGTCAGTCAGTTAATAATACAATAAAGAATAATAAAAATATAAAAAATTCACCGAAACCAAATGTGAGTTCAATTATATCTACAGATTCTCCAATAGTTATTAACGATCAGGCAGACCAAGATATGTATGATGAATTTGGAACCGAATAAAACTATAAGGAGCTTAAACATGTTAAAACTTGATTTTTTTGGTATTGAGTTTATTGTAAAGTTATTCTGGAATTTGATGTTTAACTTTACTTCTATTGCAGAACTTGATACAATTCAGGGTGCACGGAGTGTCGATGATCTTGTCGAAGCACGTAGGAAATATGATTTTTCCGATAAGATTATATGGAAAGAGAAGACACATGCTCCATTCTTAACGATACTAAATCGTAGAATGGCAAAATATTCTGTGACTGATCCTGAACCAAAAATTATGCAAGATGATTATACACAGATTATATTCACATTAAATAATGATGCAGGGACAGGAACCACATTTGAATTGTCAAATGTTCAGGGAGCGTTACTGCAGGCAAATGATATTCTTTACATCTTACAGACCAGTGCTTATGTGACTACGCGAGCAGAAGTTGTTTTAGTCCAGACTGTTGGTGCTGAGGATGGTGGGCCTGCAGGTGCTGGGTTTCGAGGTATTACAGTAGCCCGTGCCCATGAGGGTGGTTCGGAAATCAATATTGCTACAGCTGCCAATTTCCGAGTCGTGCATTCAGGATTAACGTACGCAGAAGGCGATGGTATTGGAGAGTCTCGTAATGTTGAAGTTGAAACGAAACAGAACTTCACAGAAATTATTAAAGAGGCATACGAGGCAACTGGTACATTCAACGCCACTGATTATTATGGGCCAGTGGATATGCAATATAAGGCTCGTAAAGCACGTAAGGATTTCTTTCGGAGATGGGAATATAAATTGTGGTTCGGTCGTAAGTTTAAGAAAACTGTTACCGGTAAACCAAAACGTTTCACTGGTGGAATGCATGAATTTATCTTTGATGAACAAAGTGCAAACTTTTTGGATTTTGGCAATTCAGCAACAAATACCACTTGGAATACCCAGTCTGAGACAATGTTTAAATTAGGATCAGAAGCAAAATGGGTATTTGGTGGCCCAGGATTAATGACACTTGTCGATAACGCTTTTACAGCTGCAGCGAGTGTTTATACCCGTAATGAGCAATTGAGTAAGAAATATCTTGTGAAAGTAATGACACTTGAATGTACTCATGGTACTTTTCATTTCGTAAGAGAACAGGCTCTTGGTGATCTCCCAAGCTATACCAACACGGGTTTTGTGGTTGATTTACCATATATAAACTATATGTATCTCAAAGGCAGAGATATTCAAATTCTGAAAAATGTCCAGACAAATGACAAAGATACTGAGAAAAATGCCTTGTTTGCTGAGATCGGTTTACATAGGTCTTTTGGTGAATCCGCTTTTTGGATTTATAATTTAGATTAATATTAAATAGAATTGGAGGTTTGATAATATGGCTGCACTTAGTAATTTATTTAAATTGGTTTCTATTGAACAGGACGTGTCTCGCCCGGGCGATCTGTTATTAGAAATTGGAACTGATACATTCGATGTGTCAGCAACAACCAAGGAAGTAACGACAGCCTTAACAGAAGTTCTCTATGCTTTTTTACAGATAGATAATGGAGTTACTGCTGATAATGAGAATTTCTTGCAGACAGATAAGACTGTCACTACTGCCGCTGTGACGGTAGCACGTGAAGCATCTGGAACTAATAGTGCCAGATTCTCGTTTATGTTCATTGGTCGTAAGATAGTATAGGTGAAGATATGACAACTGCTCAGATGCTTACAACTTGGAAGTTTAGAATGGAAGATCCAGATGGCGACAAATGGGATTCTAATGCCGAGCCACGTATATATGAGTTATTTACAGATGCACAGAGAATAGGCACTAATCTATTAGTGGACGCTAAAAAGTTTGAGCATCTGAGAGAGTTGGAAAAAACTATATCTATTGACATGTCTTTGGGGAGCGGGAATCTTCCTGCTTTATATTGGAAGGATCTATGGCTACAGGATAATAATGGAGACTTTGTTGATGTTCTTCACGATCCTCCAAAGTCAAGAAACAATAATACGTTCTTTTTACGTGAAGATTCAATTACTGCATATGGTTATGTTTATGGAACTAAATTGTATTTAAGAGGATATGATTCTAATTCAGGTTCATGGACTTTTGCATATTTAGAACATCCTGCTGACATAACTGTTTCTGCTGATCCTGTACTAAGTAAGCACGTAAACAATTTAACAATAGCAATATCGGAATATCTTGGATGGGGATTAGATAGGCAGTATGATAGACAAAAAGAAGTAGATGCAACAATACTTAGAATATTTGGTGTAACAGTAAATAACAATGAGGGACAATAATGGCATACGCTGGAATGAATGTTGGTAGAATTGTTGATTACATTATTTCTGTTTGTAAGCAAAGAGGATGGAGTAGTAATAGAGCTGCCATAATAGAATTGGTCAATATGGCAATTGTAGAGTTTGAAGCACAATCAGAACTTAATCTTGCTTATTGGGAAATGGTTACTGAGGCAAATATTAATGCTTATCAACTCCCAACAGATATTAATTACATACATGATGCTTTTATCGTCTTAACAGGTAATGATGGTGGCAAAGTACTAACGAAGGCTACATTTAAACAGATTCAAGCATCTCTTGCTAACGATGCTGATAGTGATGTTGTTGAACCATAGGAGATATAAATGCACTCTAATATACTTGTAAAACAATTTAATAGAATAGACATTGAAGGTCACTGTCATGGCTTTCAGACAGAACTCGATTTTGTTGAAAAGAACGGTATTCTTATTCCAATAGATACAGGCAGAATGGTTCCTCATACAGAATGGAGACAAAAGAATACAATAAAAGCTGCATTATTTAATTACATTGCTTATAAGCTCGGTACCGATACTACAGACAATGCACTTGATTTGCTATTTACATCCTCAGGGACTAAAGCCGGGGTTGGTGCGGCTATGGCTGGTAGGGATGGAATAATAGAAGGTACTGAGGGTGTACCAGTTATAACACATCTTCTATTAACAACTCTTAATGATGGTGGTACAAATGCAGAAGCATATATAGAATTTTATGGACATATTACTGGATCAATTAACCTTGTTCCTCATTTGTTCTTAGGCCATAATTATGATAATGCGGGTAATGGTGATTTTGGTACTATATTTTCAACTGTTTCTATTTCTCAGACAGTTGCAGCAAGTAGACGTTATCATCATTATTGGAAAATAACCTTTGCGGCGGCCTAATGCCAGTAATCTTAACAGGTCTTGATGTAACAGCACTTACTGTCACTGTTTCTGGTAGCAATACTTGGATAGCAGAAATTAAATGTGCTTCTGGTGAGATGGCACAAAGAACTAATACAGGTGCATACGTAGATGATATTGAAGTATCTCCTGCTGAGGCTATTTGGTTAAACTTTAATGATAGTGGTGGAGCCAATCCATTAGATTTTGTAGATGGAGATACTCTGACGTTAACAATGGATGCTGTTGTCTATACTATTTTTTTAGATGCAACATCATTAATAGCAAATACTCCTTATTATCTTGATGATAATGGAACTCCATTCACAGACGCGGCATTAACAACTCCTGCCTTTGGAAGTGCTCTCGAACAAGTTATTGAATTAGAAGAACTTAATCAAGAAGATGCTGAATTTTCTACATCAGAAGGGATTGGAGCAACAGAACAAGTTGCCGAGGATTCTGAAACTACATTAACAGAAATAGTAAACACAAGTGAACAATCTGCCAATGACGATGAAATGGAAGTACATGAAATATCAAAAGCAACAGAATCTTTTACAACTTTATTAGGCGATGCTTCCGGTTCTACATTTACAAAAACTGTTCCTGGAGCAGAAACAAGTCGTAATTGGACAAAGAAGGATGGTCAAGTATGACAGTACATGATTTTAGTCATTATGCTCACTTTAATGGTTATCTGTATGTTTATAAGACACCAGATTCACCAGATTATACATTACAGATTGTTGGATCAGAACTACAAGATGAATTAACTCTTGATTCAGAAGTTCCAAATGCCCCAGTTCAATTATCATGGGGGTTAATATGGAGTACATTAAGCAAAATTGCTGATTTGAACGGTGATGATAGAAGGTCTGAGAAATATGAGATAAGAGCAATACTGGAAAAGAAAAATTGGAAGAAGACTGCAACAAGAAAGAATTCTAATCTTGATGCAGTTCCACCACATTCTTTATTATAATATGCCAATATTTGAAATTAAACAAATAGATGGAATGAGGCGAACACCTTCAAGAGTGTTTCCGCCAAATGGTGTTCAATATGCTAAGAATGTTATTACCTCTGTAGAGGATAGTATATTTCAAACAGCATCTCCATTGCAGACTTTATTTCTATATACAGATATTGCTACTGCTGAATTTTATACTGGCATTATTAATCATTTTGAAGGAACAGAAACAATATTTCTTATTATTCAGTTGACAACAGGTGAATTTCATTTTGCTTATTATAATGGATCATTAACAGATTTAGGATCAATTAATACTGAGGCAGATGTAATAACACTTTTAAATGTTGGTGATAGTATATTTGCACATCCATTTGGCGATACTTTTCTTTTACTTCCAACACAAGGTAGAGATATATATAAGAAATGGAAGTACACAAGAAATAATATAGAGGTAGAGAATACACAATTATGGACATTACCACAAGTTCCGGCTAAAACAGATATGATTACCACTGTAGATGTATTTGATTCAACATCAATGACTGACGATATACCAGTTGTATTAACTGGAAAGTCAACTGGCAGGTATTATATTATGCCAGGGTATCAAATGAATGGATATGAATCCATTGCTTTTGAGAATGTAAATACTATTTCAGATACAGCACTTGTACTTGCTTGTATAAGAGTTAGTCTAACAATTATGACGTCCACATCAAAACTTGTTAATGCTATAGATATTTATGTTGGAGAAGAAACAGGCTTTCCTGTAAACCCAAGCCAGATGATAGAGAATTGGGTATACGCAGATAGCATACCATTTGATAGGGATGAAATAGTTGTTGATTCTGTTGCCTGCACTGTACTTCTAAAAGACATAACATGTGGCACTAAGACTTGGATAGTGGATCAGTGGAAAGATTTTGTTGCTAAAATCGGTGGTAGTTATTATAGAATAGATTCAAATACTGCAACTGTATTAACTGTAGCGACAGGGACACCGGCTGGGTCAACAGTTGAGATTTATTCAAGATGGATACAAGAAGGCACATCTTTAAAAATAGCAAAGTATATAACATCGACAGAAGGTGAAACACTT
>SDBT01015506.1_pt1 | contig 12108 bp, 14 predicted proteins | sample 2277101 | NCBI WGS metagenome assembly SDBT01 (sample SAMN10404973, study PRJNA504765) | marine sediment metagenome | isolation source: marine sediment core GS10_PC15, 103 cmbsf | place: Arctic Ocean: Southern Knipovich Ridge | collected 2010
ATTAAGAAGTCCGTATAAACATTCCGGAGGAGCTAAGCTCCTCTTTACGAATTTACGATAAGCCGGGCTTATCCCCAAAATAGGTGATACAAAATCACTAGGGTAGAGGACTAGTGGTTTTTTGATTTTGGTGCATAATGCATGTTGTGCGTCATTTTGCTTTTTTTACTTGAGTTTTTTGAAAAATGCAGATATTCTGAAATAATATAGGCCCATGAAGAAAAATAAGAAATAAAAAGATATTCTTTATTAAAATGCAAAATCTCTTAATAATCACAAACATTGAATGTGTTCTGGCTATATCAGTATATCTCTTTTTGTTTATTATCTTTTTGGCATTTATAGCTTTTCTTTTTAAGCAAGAACAAAGGAGTTTACAAAAAATAATTGGCGGTTTTGGTGTTTTTGTTGTCGCAATTCTTTCTCAAGATAGACAGGTTATGACTCTTTCTCTTTTTATAGGCGGTTTGATTATAGCCAGCGAAGAGTTTATGAAAACGCTTGCGGCTATATTTAGAGCAGAAAGCTCTGATATTCCAAAAATTTTAATGGAAAAAGCGACTGAAAAAGAAAAAATAGAAAAAGAAATTAAGGAAAAAGAAGAAGATCCTGGAGAAGAAAAACTAGAAGAGAAAAAGAAACCTGAAAAAGAAGAAAAACCACTAATTCAGAAAGCTAAAGAAGTAAAGAAAAAAACATCGTTTAAAAAACGCCTTCAAGTAGAGCGAGAGGTAGAAGAAATAACAAACAATTATCTTTCTCATATTTTTGGCGATAGATATTCTAAAAATATGAAATTTAAAAGCGAATATGGAGATATTGTAGTTGATGGAATAATTAAAAAAAGTTATTCTAGCGAGGTCTCAAAGATAGTCGAAATAAAATATGTTCGTAACGAGAGAGAGCGTTTGCTTCATTATTATGCAAGAAAAATCGCAGAAAGAATTAGATTTCGCGTTATTAATATCCCCATACTTATTATTTTTGTTTATGAAAATAAATTAACGAAAAAACGCGTTACGGACCTTCATAATAATTTTGTAGGAAAATACAAAGATATTTCAGTTGGATTTTTAAATTTTGACAAAGAAAAAAAGAAAGTAGAGCAAGCTTTAATTTCCCAAGAAATATTCAATTAGTGGAGTTCGTTTTACGTGGTCTGGAAATGTCGAAGTTTCTTCTATATCTATAAATATAGGGCGAGAATAATTCTACGCGAATTAATATTGTGCGAGATTTAATAGGCCTTCCTTCGCCAAGGCTATGGACGGGTAAATGATACAAAACCACCAGAGTAGAGGACTAGTGGTTTTTTGATTTTGGCGCATAATACATGTTGTGGGATATTCCAATCTTTTTTGCTTGAGTTTTTCAAAAGAGGAGCTAAGCTCCTCTTTACGAATTTACGATAAGCCGGGCTTATCCCCAAAATTGATAAACCGAGTTTATCCGATTTTAAATTTATTAAAGCTCTTGACAATCAAGCATACACAATGATACAGTACGTATGTATGAGTAAAAATAAATTAACATTAAATCAACTGAAAGCCATTCGACACATAAGAAATTGCTTAATGCATTATAGTCGATCTCCTTCTGTTCGTGAAATTATGGATGTATTGGGTTATAAATCTCCTCGTTCAGCAGCTCTAGTCCTTAATAACCTAATTGATAGGGGAATTATAAGACGAGACGAAGGTGGTGCTTTACGCCTTTTGAAAGATCCAGAAGAAAGCAAAAGCCATGGGCGAACCGTAAACCTACCCCTTGTGGGAATAGTACCATGCGGATCACCTCTCTTGGCCGAGGAAAACATAGAAGCAATGGTTCCTGTATCTAAAAGCCTTGTCCACTCGAACCATATATACTTTTTATTAAGGGCTTATGGCGATTCAATGGATGAGGTAGGGATTAAGGATGGGGATTTATTATTGATTCGTCAGCAAGCGATTGCTGAAGAAGGAGAAAAAGTTGTGGCTCTTATAGATGACGAGTCTACGGTGAAAGAATTCCACCGAGGCGAAGGAGTTATAATTCTTAAACCGAGATCAAAAAACAAAGTTCACCAACCAATTATTCTTAAAGACGACTTTCAAATTCAGGGTGTTGTTGTAGCGGTAATACCTAAATAAGAGAAACTAAAAAATGCCTAAAAAAAGAAAAAAAGAAAAACGCCCGTCGATTCCTTGGAAAACTCAACTTAAGCTTTGGGTTCTCTCTGCGGGTCATTGCGAATTTCCTGGTTGTAATAAATTTTTATTGCATGAAGATCTTACGTTTTCTGAAGGAAACTATTCAAATATGGCGCATATTGTTTCTTGGTCGCCAAGAGGACCTCGTGGCGATCCTGTCCGTTCACTACATTTGGCAAAAGATATAACAAATCTGATGTTGGTTTGCCAAAGATGCGGAAAATTAATAGATAACCGTAAAAATGTTGCTATTTATCCAGAAAAATTACTCCGTTTTTTTAAAAAAACTCACGAAGAAAGGATAAAAATCCAGACGGCTATCCAGGAAGATCTTAAAACCACAGTAATAAGATTGCAGGCTAATCTTAGGGGAAGAAATGTTAAGGTTGGACAGGATGAGGTTTACACGGCCCTTATATCAGCTAGGAGATATCCAGCCGATGAAAAGGGAGTCTTTATCGATTTAACGGGGTTGGAGTATACCGCGGATAAATCTTATTGGGAAGTTGCCGCCCAAAAAATTAAAACGACCCTTGATCGGGGACTGTCTTTAGGGAATGATGAATTACAGCATCCACATCTTTCTATTTTTGGAATAGCTCCGATCCCTTTACTTGTTTATCTCGGTTTTACCATAGGGAATACGATTCGATCGGATATTTATATTAAACTCCGCGGGCAGAAATGGTTTTTAAAACAGGGTTCGCGTGGGTCACGAAGTGCGGAATTTATCATCCGAAGACCAAGTAAAAATAATAAAACTAGGCATGCGGCGTTATCCATTGCAATCAGCGGCTCAATATCTGCTACAGAAATTTACAAGGCCACGGGACAAAAGATGCCAATATACGAATTGTGTATTGCACAGCCAAGCCTTGATTCGATACAATCCGGCAAAGATTTGGAAAGTTTCCGAAAGTCATATCGCTCGATTATGGATGAGATACGCGAAAGGTACGGCAAGAAAGTAAAAGTTCATCTTTTGGCGGCAATACCGTCATGTGTAGCCATAGTGTGTGGTCAGGAAATATTACACGGTGTAGACCCATCGGTAACAATTTATGAGCACGGGAATCAATCGTCGGGATTCTCGCCAGCAATAACAATTAACTAACTAAATAATATGACCATAAGTCAATTTTTTGAAAAACTTCTTAAATCTCAGTTATTATCGGAGGAGCAACTAAAAATGCTTTCCGGTCACAGGGAGGAGGTCGAAGGGTATCTACGGGAGAAGTTCGGCCAAGAACCCATGATCCGTTACGCCGGATCAAAAGCCAAGGGAACAATGATAGCCGAGAATTATGACTTGGATATAGTTTGCTATTTTCCCCACGACAAGGACGCGACCATTAAAGAGATTCATGATTCTGTGCAGAGGGTTTTGTCTCTTAAATACGTCATCAAGCCCAAAGCGTCAGCTGTTAGGATTAAGGGAATTGATAATAATGTTGAAACCGATTATCATATTGACGTTGTTCCCGGGAAGTTCATCGAGAGTGACGACGGTGATGTATTTTTGCACGTGGTATACGGAGAAAAAGAAAGAATACAAACAAATATTGATACCCATATTGCCTATGTTAAGGATAGCGGATGTCAAGATGTCATTAAACTCATGAAGATCTGGAAAGAGCGCAATGGAGTCCCATTCAAAACATTCGTATTGGAGATCGCCATTGTGGAAACACTGAAAGGATTAAATAACAAAGATGATTTTTCTAGGTCATTGCGCAAGATATTTACGTTTCTTCGTGATGAGATAGAATCCGTACGCCTATTAGATCCAGCTAATTCCAATAATATAGTTTCGGAAAGTATTTCCGGTGGCGATAAGACCATCATTGCTTCCAAGACTACCGAGGCATTAAAAATTCTTGAGGATAAAGAGGAAGACGAAATTACGGGATGGCAGAAAATATTTGATGAGGAAATTAAGGCTGGGGGTAGTTGGTCGGGTCCAACTATAATTAGCAATCCACCTAAACCTCATTTGAACCTTAATGCTTGTGAATAAATGGATAAAAATAATACTTTCGAAGTTCAGAAAACCTCCGTATCCAGGCTTACGCTATCGGAGAAATAACGACAAAGGTATATGGGAGGGTACTTTGGCCTTTACTGGTAGATATGACAGTATACGTATTAAGGATTCTTTTGAAATCTGCATTGAATTATCAGGAAGCTCCAAAATATTTCCATCGGTGAAAGAAATTGGTGGAAGGATAGAAAGAATACGGGTTGCCCGTTCTCTAAGAAACAAACAAGATCTGCACGTGAATCCAAATGAAACGATTTGCCTTTGCCCAAAACCCGAAGAAAAAAGGAGATTCCCCAAAAAGGTGGATTTGCGAAAATTTATTAATGAATTGGTTATACCTTATTTTTTTGCACTGAGTTATTTTGAGAAAACCGGGAAGTGGGCTTGGGGACAATATAGTCATGGTCCGACAGGAATCATGGAATATTATCTCGATCACCGGAACGATAATGATTTAAAGCTTTTAGATGATTGTTTAATGGCAATAGGTATTAACCCTAAAGAACGTTCAATAAAGCCCTATGCACAGCTCAATGGACGGGAACCCTGTGTTTGCGGGTCGGGACTCAAATCAAAAAAGTGTCACCCCAAAGCCCTAAACGGTTTTAGGGCTATAATTGAAGACTCAAAAATGAGACAAAGAAAATGAGATGTAAAGCGTGGCTGACTCACTTTTTACTCTTTTTGAAATCCTTTTAAATAGCACACTGTACTGTCCCAAATGGATCACCCCTTTCTGTGTCCTATTTGTCTCATTTTAGCTTAAAAAGCCCCGACCGAGAGGCATCGTGGGACAGTCCGGAAAAGCCCTTAATTTCCCCTTAAAACACAGGTTCGAGACCGACTAGGGGATTGGTGCTAGGACACAATTAATGTCTTAAGGTATATTGTGCGACATTGCCTTATAAAATTGAAGAAAATTCTAAAATAGGTTATTTTTAAATAATAAAGGTTAATGAAAAAAGATAAAAAAATATTATCCTTAATCAAGCAAAAGCCTTATTTCTCTAAGGATGATTTTGTATTGTATCACGCAAATTCTATGAAAATATTAGAAGAATTACCAGATAATTCTATTGATATGATTTTTGCTGATCCTCCATACTTTCTTTCTGGTGGAAGTTTTACTTGTCAAAATGGAAAAATGGTTAGCGTCAAAAAGGGGGAGTGGGATTTAGGTAATGGGCTGAAAAAAAACTTTGAATTTCAACTTGCCTGGATAAAAGCTTGTCGTAGGGTATTAAAACCAAATGGCACAATCTGGGTAAGCGGCACATATCATTCTATTTATCAGTGTGGCTTTGCACTTCAAAAATCCGGCTATCATATCTTAAATGATATTTCTTGGTTCAAGCCAAACGCTTCACCGAATCTAAGTTGTCGCTTCTTTACCGCTAGCCATGAAACTTTAATTTGGGCCAGAAAAGACAAAAAAGGCAAACATACTTTTAATTATGAACGAATGAAAGAAGGGAATTGGACAGAAGATCAAATTAAAAAACCTGGATTACAAATGCGTTCTGTTTGGGCTATCAATACCCCAAAGAAAAGTGAAAAAAAGTTTGGAAAACACCCAACCCAAAAATCGCTTGATTTATTAAGAAGAATAGTTCTTGCTAGTACAAATGAAGGAGATATTATATTAGATCCTTTCACGGGAAGCTCGACTACGGGTTTGGCAGCAAAAGAATTCAATCGTAAATTTATTGGCATCGATACGGAAAAAGAATATCTAGATCTATCTATTGATAGATTCAATGATTTAAACAGTAATTCAAAAATATTCTAATTTAAAATGGCTAACGACAAATCTTGGAAAAAAATCTTTAAAGATCATAATATCCTAAAGCATAATTTCGACAAATCTCCATTTCCTCTTTCTGCGCAACAGATCAAAGATTCTTGTCAAAATTTTAAAAAGGTGGCAGAAAAAGAAGTCAGAATTTTATGCAAACAAGACACTAGAAAACAACGTCCAAAAATTTTCATAAAAAATGATTTGTTTATCTTGCCTGTTAAAAATGGTTTTTATAATATTATTAAAGGAGAGGGATATGTTGATATCCCAAAGATAGAAAAAGAAACAATTGTTTATTCCTCCAAGTTAGATTTTAAACTAGATTCTTCAGGGATTGGAGATTCTGAAATGCAACATCTAGACTATGCGTATGCATCAAGTTTGATTAGAAGCTTTATGAAAGATAATTCTCTTGTTTTAACCATTAGGGGTAGAAAATATACTCCTGATTTTGATTTTTTTGTAGGCAATCAATTAATAAATGTTTCAAGCGTTCAAACAGAGGTAGACGCAGGATATGAGGGAAAAAATCAACTTGTTTTAATTGAAGCTAAAAATTTTAATGCTAGCAATACAATTATTAGACAACTTTATTATCCTTTAAGACAATGGCAAAACTTCACTAAGAAAAAAGTAATTACTCTATTTTTTGATAAGAAAAAAGAAGATGAAGAAAATATTTATTCTTTATGGGAGTTTCAGTTTAAAGATATTAAAAATTACAATAGTATAAAATTAATAAGAACCGGAAAATTTAGAGTTAAAGAAAATAAAAAATAACTAAAATTTGACCCGAAATTAAAGGTAATTAATTACAAATAACTTTTTAAAATTATGTTCGACAATTTTATGATTCAAAGATTAAAATTAATAAAAAAAGATTCTAGTATCATAGAAGGAATAAAAGCGAGTGTACAAGCTAAGATTTTTATAAATGATATTAAACTTCCGATAGAAGAAGGGGATATATTCGAATATACTCTTTCATCGGGAATTAACCAAAAATTACTTGTCACAAAGGTAACTTTATACAATGTCGGGTCTTCTTTAGATCATTATAAAATCGAATATATAAAAGATTGATTATGAAAGCTCCAAACTATACAGATTCAAAGGAAAAATTAATAGAAGATATGAGGGCAACCCCTGGCTCTGGGTCTAGGCAATTTGATATTGCTAAGGCAATTTTAGAAATAAAAGCACAAGAAGATGTGGCCAATCAAACTAAAAACCTAACAAAAGCAACATGGGTATTAGCCCTTGCTACAATAGGTCTAGCAGCAGCTACGATTACATTAGTCTTGCAACCATAACAAGCTGAACAATAAAGATTATAAAAATAATCAAAATTTAGCTCGAAGTTGAGGAAAATTTAATTATGAATAAGTTTAAACAATTTATTCAGAAACATTCCGGAGGAGCTTAGCTCCTCTTTACGAATTTACGATAAGCCGAGCTTATCCCCAAAATTAATAAACTGGGTTTATTTTTCTAATCGCCAGGGGGGGTGGTTTTTTGATTTTGGCATATAATGCATGTTATGCGTCATTTTGCTTTTTTTGCTTGAGTTTTTTAAAAAATACAGATACTCTGAAAGTAGAGATTCGTTAAAATATATGATTTTTGGCTTATTTCAAAAACGTATAACCTGCCCTCTATGTAAGAAAAAAATCGATATTAAAGAGGCTAAAGAATCAGGAGAGTTAAAATTACTTGGCAAAGACATAGAAGGTTATATCCACTTTAGACATGTGGGATTTTGTGGTGCACATATTGTTTGGGACACCCTTACTGGGAAAACTTTTGAACAAGATATTCCAGAAAAATATCTGAAATAAATCTATGAAAGAAAAAATTAAGAAAATAATATGAGTTTATTCGATATATTAAGTGGGCGGATAGAATACTTTAACGAGATTAACACTCCAGCATATAACAACATCTCTGGAAGGATAGAAGATAATGTAGATGGAACTCGAGAGCGTTTTTTTGCAGTTTCTTTGGCACTAATCGCTACTAAAAGTATTGATTTGTTTTTTAAACCAGGAGTGGGATTGGCTTTAAGGGATGTTAAAAAATATAATCAACATGATTTCGAAAAACTATATGCTATTTTTATAATTTGGTCGTTTCATAGCTTTTATGAAGCTTTTGACAATTCTCAAGAAAGCATATTAAAAGGTGAGATGCAAGACATTCTTGATTTAAACAAAGAAGAATTTAATTATTACTATAAAATACTTGGGCATAAGACCAAGGCTCCAGCAGTAAATGTATTGTGGACAGAGATAATGAAAATAATTCATACTATGCCTCAAACCGAAGAAAATTATTCAATTTTTTGTGGGGAATTTTTTAAAATTTGGGAGGAGGCATACCAAAAAATATAGACATAATCTATGAAAGAAAAATTAACAAAATTAAAAGAGTTAAATAAACAATTAATCCTGCCAAAGGAATTGGGTGGGGTATTCCTACCAAGAGGATTTGATCAAAGATTTGATATTATGTTTATCGCAGAGATGCCATCCAAAAACGAACCAAAAGAAAACTTGCCAATAAATCAAAATTTTAATTTTGATGTGACTAGTAGGGATAAATTTCTTCAAAAAATGATGATGAAATATGGAGTGGCTGGCAGTTATATAACAGATATAGTAAAAAGCAGAAATATACCTCGCAAGCCAAATAGAGAAGAAATAGAAAAATGGACACCATTTTTAATTAAAGAAATTGAAATCATTCAGCCAAAAGGCATTGTAGTTTTGGGGAAAAGAACTTATGAAAATAGTTTTAAGCCATTTATTAAGAATTTAGTTCCCAAGCACATAATAATTGATTGGGTTTATCATTACAGTCAGCAAGGAAGCAAAACGAACAAAGAGGTTGAGTTAAAATTTGCCGAAGTGATTATCAAAATCAGGGAACATTTGTCTAAAAAAAATACCAAAACAAGACACCGAATGCCTGTAGAGTGATGGCGATAGGGCGCCATAATATCGTATAAGATATATTGTGCGACATTTAGTAGGCGATAGAAAGCTACTAGGGTAGAGGACTAGTGGTTTTTTGATTTTGACGCATAATGCATGTTGTCTGACATTAAATATTTTTTTTTGCTATAATAATATAAGAAACAATATATGTTTATTAAAGAAATAAAAATTCAAAATTTTCGCGGAATTAAAGAATTAAAAATCGAAAATATTGGTCCAATTAATATATTAATTGGACGAAATAATTCCTGCAAAACAGCAATTTTAGAGGCAATTTGTGCTTTTTTGACACACAATAATCTTTCCGGAAATAGTATGGACATACGTCAACCGTACGCACATATTTCAGATTCTGGGAAAATATTCAAGGATGTTAGTATGGAATTTTTATTTGATTATCCTAATTTTGAAGAGTCAACGCAAAAGAAAGGCGATATCGCTCTCTTAAAAAAGAATTTTAAAAATGGAGTTCTCTTGCTTAGAAAACAATTTGACGAGGCAAGTAAGAGCACACAACTGGAAAACATATATCAAATAAAAAATATAGAAAAATTACAATCCCTTAAGCCAACTCTTGTGGAGGAATTCAAAATTTCTTTTTTTAAAAATTTTCGAAATCAATTTAATAACAATAAAACACAATTTATTGGCTCTATTGATGGCTACCGCGGGAGAACCTTTAATATGAAAGATTATTTTGAATTGCTTGACGGATTAAATGCCAAGCCTGTCGACATAAGAGGAGGACTTAGAGATTCGCTTAATAACCTAAAACAGATACATTCTGGTGACCAAGCATTTATTACAAAAGAGGTTATGGACTATTTAAACAACAAATCTCTTTTTGATTTTCATAAATTAACAGATAGAACTATTGTAAGAGGAGGAATTATGGAGTTTGGAAAAAGGGGTTCTGGGCCGACAGGATCTCTACATTGGTTTAATCAAGGACAGGGAGAGTTAGATCAAAATGATCTTATTTTGGGCTTACGAGGCACAAACGAACACCCTAAAAAACTTGAATTAATTCTTATTGACGAACCAGAAAAGCATAAACATCCTGGAGCACAAAGAATATTTTTATCCTTTTTGGTTGATGAATATATTAATAAAACAAAAAAACCTAAGACGAATACTCAAATTTTTATTGCTACACACTCTCTAGTTTTCGCATCAAAATACTGGGATGATAATTTTAGAGTTTTTTTAATAACTAAATCAAAAAAACCGAGAACAAGAGTGATTGAAAACAGTGCAAAACAATTGGTTCAAAAAGACAATACGAATGATGTAATGTCTGCCATTGGCGCGATACACGCCGATATGTTTTTTGACAAAGCAGTTTGGTTTGTTGAAGGCTTAACAGAACTAGTAACCATACGAGCGATTTTGAAATATAATTATACAGATGAATTATCTTTGGGTATAAAAATTCAAAATGAAATGGGGGCTTCAGGATTAAATAAGAATCTGAAAGGTACTTTTTCTCTAATGAACGATTTGTCTCTTTTGCCAATTTTATTTTTTGACAACGAACATCATTCTGAACGAAACATAACAGACCTAATGAGACAATATCCTGATCTTTTTTCTAAACCAAAAATACAAAAAAATATATTCAAACCGAATTTCATTAACTCTTTACCAGAAGACTTAGTAAAAAAAGCTATTGTAGAAATGTGTAAAGAAAAAAAGATTCCCAAAGCAAAATATGATCTTATATTAACCGCAGCGCTTGCAGCAAAAAATAATTCTAAATCGGTTGAAAAGGAGTTAGAAAAAGAATTACATAAATTGGAATTGGGATACGATTTTTCAAAAAGAGATTTTGCTGAAGAGATAGCAAGTATTATTCTAAAAGACGCTGAAAATCAACGGATTTTTGCAACTGACCCAATATTTAAAAAAATAGAAGAAACAATCAGTTTTATAAAAAGTCTTTGATAATCTAAACGACATTTTTTATATTGTGCGACATTTAATGGGTGATACAAAACCACTAGGGCAGGGTAGTAATGAAATTAAAATTACACAAGAATATGAGCGAAAAAGATAAAAAATATAACATCGTTATAGTTTTATGCCCAAGTGAGGCACGTATTATAAAAAACAAGTTTTTTTATCACGAACTAGTTGAAGACAAACAAGAAAAAGGACAAATGATATACTTGGGTGGAAGAGTAAGAATGCAGGCGGCTGTTGATATTGCTCCGTGCACCAATACAATTATTGTAGTTGGGGGTAGTCAAAAGAAAGTAAATGACATGAAGGGCTATCTATTACAAGAATTCAAAAAGGAAAAATTGATAAATCCTCCAGAAATAATCCGCATAGAATCTGAACCTGATACGAATGGTAATTTGTGGGCTATTAAAAATTGTTTTCAAAGTGCAGGTAAAATTAATTTATTAGAAAAAAACGTGGGAATTCTCACAAATGCATATCATTTGTTGAGAGCGATGAGATTTGCAAGTGACATTTTTAATAATATAAATTTCATACCGGTAGCTGCGGAATCCGTTTTAAGAAAAAATTATCCAGAATATCAATTACACCCAAAAAGTTTTTTGTTGAGAACTTTCAAAGAAATCGGTGGCTTGAAAGACTGGGAAGAAGAGAGATATCGTGATCAAAAAAAGACAATATGGAATTATAAGTGTCACGACGAATTAATTTTAAATGGCTTGCAATAAACTTCTTTTTAATAAATAGTGATACAAATATAGCTAGGGAAGTGCTTGACAGGGGGTTTTGAGCCCCTTATTATTAATATAGATAATGTCGCACAATGTAGGTAAAGCGACATATTAGAAGGGGTTCTCTTTAAATACCACTAAACTCCCCTAAATATGAAAAGATCAAAAACATCAATAATTCATCATATCCCGGATTTTTTAGATTATTGTGAGATTGAAAAAGGTTTATCAGACAATACTCAAAAAAATTATGAAAGATATTTAAGCAGGTTTGTTCTTTGGTTAGGATCTATTAATAGATCTGATTTACTTCCTCATCAGCTAACAAATGAACATATTTGGGACTATAGACTGTTTTTATCAAGAAAATATAAGATTAGGGGTA
>SDBT01015507.1_pt1 | contig 12108 bp, 9 predicted proteins | sample 2277101 | NCBI WGS metagenome assembly SDBT01 (sample SAMN10404973, study PRJNA504765) | marine sediment metagenome | isolation source: marine sediment core GS10_PC15, 103 cmbsf | place: Arctic Ocean: Southern Knipovich Ridge | collected 2010
CCATCTTTTACTAAGAGGATGTCTCCCTCTTGAATATTTTGCTTATCCTTATACTGTTCATATACTTCTTCAGAAGTTCTTTTATTTGATTCTAAATTTACTTCCCAGTTATTTAATTCACTAGTTCGAATAAAGGGTATCTCCCCTAGACCATACACATGTGAACCAATTTCATTACCTCTAGGAATATATCCATTATTGTTAGTATAAATTATACCCCTCTCAGTTAACATCCTTATCGTGTCCACATTAAAATTTTCATCACTTGAGAGAGTTTGTAATGTTTTTTCTACTCCAGTATAATAATTCGGGATAAGAATCTTATTTTTGATATGCTTTACATCAATTTTGAAGACAGTTTGATCTTTATGATAATCAAAGTCTTCAGCGTCTCTTAAAATATGATGTAGGTTGATCAGTTCATCATCAATTATGGGCTCTCCTTCAGGGGTAAGCTTTTTAGTTCCATCTTTATTTAATTTATAAAGATTTTTTCCATCTTTATCGTGTCCAATTTTTTCAACGATAGCGAAATCTATCTTGTAATCATTCGGGACATTTTGAACTTCTGAAAGAATAGAATACTTGTTTTATTACATGTAAAATTTTGTATTATTTGGAGGTCATTGAGCATTTTTATTAAAAATTAATATATATGTTTTTATAAAGACTTACATTAATGCAAATTATGGCTAAAGGGCGAGTAATTTCCGTAAGAAAATTAAATGAAAAAGATAAGATAATTTTAGAATATTGTGAACAAATTTCTAAGATAATAATGAATGAATTACCAGGAGAGCATCAAAGTGAATTCTGGAATAACTATGGAAAAGTTCATTATACTAGAGATGCAGGTTCTGGTAGATCAGGAGGCAAGCTTCAACGAGATGCTTTATGTACTCCAGGAAAGGGAGCAAAAGACCCTCTTTCAAATAGAAATTTAAGGTGGCACCCATTAGTTTTAGCAAATACAATCCCTGAAGGATTTAATCAATGTAATCTGAGAATTGATAATGAAGAGAAATCGATCTACATTGTTATTGATGGAAATGAATGGTTACCGGAAGATATTTATGAACTTACAGAACCATATTGTCTAACTCCTCAAGAATGGAGACCATATAATGATATCTTAAATAAATGGGAAATGAAAGATTGGAATCAGAATAACATGATAATACTTGCCTCAGATTATTCACATTGGTATGATGCATTAGAAATATTTGCTATTTTAGGTATCATTATTGGAGCTTCATTTTGTAATGGAGATTTAGAACATCTTCATCAAAAAGTGACAGAATTTCTCTCAGGAATTAAATTAGATGATATAAATTTACCTTCTGATAAATTTCCATCATATGATGAGAAATTATTAATGTGTCCTATCTGTTTAGCACCAATAAATGGACAAATTGCATCTTTACCTAAAATGGATAAAGAAAACTCTTGGATAGCGCCATGGAAAACTGAGAAGAGAGCTATAAATGATTCTGAGTTATGGACTTTTCATATGGATCCCTTGATTGAATCGGAAGTAAGGCATAATGCTCAAAATGTACGGTTTGGACATCGTTGGTGTGTAATTAGTAAATCAGACCATTCTATTAGCTACTATCTAGACTACATGAAGAGAGTTTTGGAAAATCATGGAATATGATTAAGATATTGTTAATTAAAGAAAGTTTTTAAATTTAAATTATATAATTTTTTTCTAATTTCTGTTTTTTTGTTAATTATTTCCTTAATATAATCAGAAATCTCCTTTCTTTTCATATATTCTTTAGGTATTGGAAGGATTATATCCATTATTCTGTTTCCAATGGTAGCTAAAGTCCCTTGAATAAAAGTAATTGCTTGTATTTGTTTTTGGACAATATCAAGGTTAAGTAAATATAATAATAGATATGAATCCATTGCTTGTTTATTCTCTAATGTTTTAATTTGAAAGATATGACTCTGGATTATGATTTTTGTATCTAATTCTGTTATAAAAGCGGTTTTCCCAATGTGATTTGAACCACCATCTTTTACTAAGATAATATCGCCTTTTTCTATGTTTTGCTTATCCTTATATTGTTTATATACTTCTAATGATGTCTTTTTATTTGAATCTAAATTAATTTCCCAATTAAATAATTCACTAGTTCTAATAAAAGGTATATTCCCTAATCCATATACATGAGATCCAATTTCATTCCCTCTAGGCAAATATCCTCCTTTGTTAGAATAAATGATTTTTTCATCAATTAGTTCTTTAATCGTAAATAATTCGATTTCTTTATTATTAGCAAGCTTTTTAAGTGGTTTTTCTACTCCAATATAATAAGAAGGAATGAAAATATTATTCTTTATTTGGCTATATTTTATTTTAAAATATTTTTGTTCTTTCATATAATTGAATTCTTCAGAATTTTTAAGTAAACTATCAAGATCAATTAATTCATCATTTATTATTGGGTTTCCATCAATATCTTTTTTCTTTGTTCCATCATTGTTTAATTTATATAATATTTTTCCATCTTTATCATGACCAATATTATCAACAATAGCGAAATCTATTGAATAATCTAGGGGAGGTTTTTTTATTTTTTCATAAAATAAAATACTAGTCTTATTACTAGTATATGGTTGAAATGAATTTTGATCTAAAGATACTATCCCAAGAATTTGTCCATTTTGATCTAAATATTCCCAAATATATCTATCAGAGGGATTACCAAAAATCCCATCTGGCAAAATAATTCCTAATTTTCCTCCATTTTTAAGAAGCTGAACACATCTCTCAATAAATAATATTTGGGGGGGTTGGCGTCCTAACAATTTATTTTGCATTTTCCAAGTATTTGATATATTCTTCCAAACGTGAGCCAATTTATATTTCCGTAAAATTTCTTTATCATCTATTGGAATTTTGGCACCAAAAGGGGGATTCGTAAAAATATAATCGAATTTCCCATCCATTATATTTTCCTTAACTTCAAAATGGTAACTGTTTGGATCCAATGAATCTTCGCAAAAAATATTGGATTCACCACCACTTAATAAATCTAAATATAATTTGCTGATCTTTGTGAAGAATGAATCTTTGTCTATTCCATATAGATTAGATATACATTCATGAAACTCTTTTTTTTGAACCTCTTTTGGTTTATATTGACTTTTTATCTTATTTCTAAATAAATTTTTAGTTTCCAGAAGAAAACCTCCATGACCACATGCAGGATCTATTATTTTTGCACCTAATTCTGGATTTATGTAGTTTACCATAAATTCAATAACATTAGATGGTGTAAAAAACTGACCACCTTCCTCTTTTAAAGATTTGCTTACAAAAATCTCGTATGCATCACTCAAGATATCCTTAGATGATTTATGTAAATTAAATCTTTGAATAGACCTTACAATTAGAAAAACGAGTTCTTTATTCAATTTTATTTTATCATTTTCTTCAAATATTTCTCTGTATTCGCTTTTAATCTTAACTTCAAAAAATCTTTGAATTCTTCTTAATAATAATTGCTTATTCTCTTTTTCTTCTTCCTTTATTTGAAATTCTAATATTTCTTCAGGATCTTTACTTTTTTCATCAATTAATTTGCATAACAATAAAAAAATTATTTGTTGAGAACGTGCTCTTGTTCCAGTATCTGTATGTTTTAATTTTCCATATAAATGTTGATTTATTAGTTTAAATGTTTTTTTTAAATTTGTAACAATTTCTAAGTCTTTCTTTTTAATTACACCGCTTGCTTCAAAATCTTGAAAATTGTTAATAGAGATTTGCATAATCGGTTAATAATTTTAATTAAATATTTTTTTTTAATTATTAATAGATTAGACTTTTATTTATACCTATTTTTTCCTGTTTTATTTGTTAAATTTAATTAAATCATCTAATGCTTCATCTGCTTTACACTCTAATTCTTCTAACGCTTTTTCATTGTTATCATCTAATGCTTCTTTAATAAGTGTTAATTTTATTTAATTTTCTCAATTCTTTTACATCATAAGTAAATAATTTAATAAATTCCATAATGTCCATAAAATAGACATTTTCTTTATATTTTAAATTGAGAGAATTCAACTTCATTTGAAGTGTTGGAAATACCTTTTTGCTATATATACCATAAAATACAATGATAACCCCCCTATTTTTAGCTAAATATTTTTTTTCTGGAAATATTTTATCAAGAACACATAAATCTAATTTCACTAAATTTGGAATAGTATAATCTATAAATAGTGCCTTAAATTTACTTAATGATCTTTCTGAAGATAATTTTAATAAGTCAATTAATTTTTGTTGTGTACTAACTTCTAATGCACTATCAATTCTATGAAGGCTATTAGGATAATTGAATTGATATTCATGCTTAGAAATGATTCCTATTTTAAGCCATAACTTTCTAAAAAAAATTTCTAAAATAGGGTGAGATAGACGACCTACATAAGATGATCTCTGTCCTAATCTAATCCTTGGGATTTTATCTAGTAAATTTATAGCAAATTCACATTCAATATTAGCATATACCTTATTTCTATCTAAGAGATTTTTTAGTTCAGCAAGAGCCTCTCTTGATATAAATGTCTCATATAATAGATAATCTGCGAACAATTTTCTCCCTCCTATTTTTCTACTTAGATCTGTGAGTGTATAAATTCCTTTATTATCCTTTCCTTTGCTGATTGAACTTAATTTTGATAGAGAAAATCGTTTATTCCTTGCTTTAGTTAAAGCAAAAAGAGTATAAACTAAAACTTTATATTGTCTCTTCATTATTTCTGCATTTTCATTACTAAAAATACCTTGTCTAACCATTTCCTGAAATATAATATCTAAAGCTCCTTTTTTAAAATTCTCATAAACTTTTTTACTTTTAAACTTAAAATCTCTATATTTAAGTAATAAAATATTTGTTGATAATGTAAAATATTTTGAATATTGATCAGATTTTGTGTTTTTCAATCTTTTCTTTATTTCTAATAAATAATTTCGATTCATATCCATGCATTCAGATATTGATAATAAAGAGGGAGAGTTTTCTTTTAATCGTCCTGTCTTCTCCCAAATAACACAATCATCCAAAAAAAGAACTATTTTTGTAATAAAATCTATATTATTATAATTTTTATCAATATAGATTTTTATTGCAGATTTAATTATTTGGCGACTTTTTATTATATCCTCTCCTTCTCCTTTAAAAAATCTTAATATAGTGGCTCTTATCTTTCTAAATTCGAGGTCTGGTAATTTAATGTTTTTGTTTTGATCCAATTTTATTAACCAATTTCTTGCTTTGGATCTAGAAACCCCAAGAAATTTACTTATATTATATTGTGAAAGTGAACTAGGACTTTCCTGATTAGGATAAAAGATGTCTTTTCCTTTTAAGAATGTAAATTTATTTTTATCTTTTTGTCCAAAGTGATATTTTTCTAATGCTCTTTTATTTTTATATACTTGATTCAGAATAATTTTTATTAATTTTGTTGCATCATTATCCTTTTTATTAAAAGGATATTTTAAAGATTTTATGTTATCAATTTCACATAGTTCCAATTCTTCTTCTTCATTTTCTCTCAGTAAATTTCTTTCTATACTCTTTTTTGATGGGATAATGATTCTATCATTCGGTTTAATAAGTGGACGCTTTCCATTAAATTCAAATATTTTTAATCCCTTATATTTACTGAAATCTGGCTGAGAACTTCCTTCAAATTCATAACCTCCTAACCCGTCATAATCAATATAATCGGGAATGGGTTGAGAACTTTGTTCGAATTCAAAACCTTTTAATCCGTCATATTTGCTAATTTCTGTTTTTTCTGAATTGACTCCAAAATCAAAACTTTCTTTCTTATTATATTTACTGAGAGCTGGTTTTTCGAAATCATCAAAGACAAATTCTTCGTCGTCATTATAATCTCTTCCATCGTCGCTCATTCGATGTTGTCCTCTGGATTATTCTTACACGCAAGAATGTTTCCTCTTTTATATGGACTCTGTCCTGTGTGACCCTTTGGAATTATATTAGCTTTGTCTTTTATTTCCATAAATCCTTCTTTTTTTTCTTTTCCGCTTAATATAACTTCCGCTTCGCCCTGCATATAGCTCTTTGGCAGATATAACTTTTCTGGATTTTCTAAATTCTTTACAAAATCTTCTGCGTCCTTATCGGCTATGATTTTAAATACATCTTTAAAAGTTTCACCTTTTTTAATTTTTTCAACGGCAAAATCTAAATAGTGTTCCCAGCCACGTTTTTTAAATTCCAATTCTAAATCTTTTACTGTTACCATATTTTTTTATCACTTCCTTTTTTTAATATTTTCATTTGTTACATCTGAATTAAATTAAAAATATTTAAAGAAAAAAATTTTTTAAGACCCTCTATTAAACATTTAGATATATTTAATAATGAAATTATTCAATAATTATTAAATAGAAGAGAGTACGGGAGATTTTCAAATTATTGAACGTAATAACAATTTTTTTTTAATTATTGACAACTTTAATGATTATAATATTAATTAATTATTATTGGTGCAAGTTCTTATTAAAGATCAACTAATTTACATAATAATAAATTTATTATTTCTTTTGAACGAGACCGGGTATCTGTATCGGTGTACTTTAGTTTCCCATATAGATGTTGATTTATTAATAAGAAGGTTTTCTTTAAATTTGGCGATTTAATTAGATCTTTTTTTTTCAATAATCCTGTCTCTCTGTAATCTTCAACAAAATCAGTGATATTTACTGGCATTTTGAGCTATAGAAAAATTATAAAAGATTTTTTCACGTTTTCACTTCACTATAATTCATATTGTTTGTATAAGTAATAATTATTTTTTATTAAGTGAAAATTAAGCTAATTTCAATTATGAAATTAATTATAAATTTAAAAGTTAATTTAACAAATATTTAAAATACACAATAAAATTTTTAAAAATATAACAATAATTTGGTTATAATTATGGAAAATAATAAAGTTGATACTTATCATAGTAAAAAAAATATGATTTCGTATAATTTCGGTTCCTTGGGCAGAGAATTCACTGCAATGGCTTTTGCTATATTGGTATTTTTTTACTATGAGGTTGAAATTGGGTTAAATGTTTGGCTTATTGGTTTAGGATTAGTCTTATTTGCTGTATATAATGCTATTAACGATCCGCTTGTTGGTTACTTAACAAATCGACCATTCAGATTTACTAAAAAGTGGGGAAGACGTATGCCATGGATGCTTTTGGGAGGTTTACCTCTTGGTTTTAGCTATTTTCTTATTTTTATTCCACCCAGAGTTGATCCAGAATCAGGAGCATGGATTATTTTTGCATGGCTTGTATTTACTACATGCCTATTTGACACATTTCATTCAATTTTTTTCGTGAGTTATCAAGCGCTTTTCCCTGATAAATTCCGTTCACTTAAGGAAAGAAGAACTGTTATGGGTTTCCAAGTTATTCTAGGTGCTATAGGGGTTGCACTAGGATCAATTTTACCACCATTACTCATTAATTTTGGAGATCTGGACTCATATGTCTTTCAAGGATTTGTTGTGTTTTTACTCGCTCTCATTTTCTTCATTTTTGCAATACCTGGATGGCGTGAAAATCAAGAAATGATTGATCAGTACCTTGCAACAGCTAAAGAAAAAGTCGAGAGAGAATCGTTCATTAAAACAATGAAACTTGCTTTTAAGCAAAAGTCCTTTGTTGCATATATAGTTTTATACACAATGTATTTTGCTATGATAAACTCTATGCAAAATTCCTTAATTTATTTTGTACGATTTATTTTGAAGCTGCCAGCAGGTGCAACCGCTCCTATTATGGCAGGATTTCTATTAGGAGCAATGATTTCAACACCTTTTTGGATTAAATGGGCACAGAAAACAAACGATAATAGAAAAATTATGCTAATAACATCCATTTTATTAGGAATTTTTGTACTCCCATTGGCATTCATTGAAGACTATTTGCTCATTGTCATTACCCTCATTATATGGGGCTTGGCGTTAGGAGGATTTTGGGCTATGATCTTTCCTACGTTTTCAGATGTGATTGATGAATCTATAGTATTACATGAAAAACGAGAAGAAGGTACATATATCGGAATTCAACAATTTTTCGGTCGTTTAGGGCTCATCATCCAAGTTATGAGCTTTGCAATAGTTCATTCACTTACAGGATTCGTAGAAGGGTCAGATACTCAAACCTCTCTAGCATTATGGGGGATTCACATACACACTGCAATTATCCCAATGGTTTGCATTTTCATTGGTGCCTTTGTATTTTGGAAATGGTTTGATCTAACACCAGATAGGGTAAGTGAAAATCAAAAAAGAATAAAAGAATTAAAGCTCTAAATTGAGTTTTTATTTTTTATATTTTTAATTCTCACATCTGGTTATGACACGTCAACGATGATTATATAAGTTTTTATAACTTCTTTATTTTTAGATAGATTTTAGAAAATTTGATTAATATGAAAAGAAAAGGCATATATAAACCTACAATAGAAGATATAATTGAATTAAGTGGGCTTGAGACTTTACATCCTGGTGGATTTGCTTTAACCAGAAGAACTGCCGAACTTGCTGATTTAAAACCTGGTTTAAAAGTATTAGATGTATCCAGTGGAAGAGGTACTCAATCAGTTTTTTACGCAAAAGAATTTGGTGTGGAAGTAACAGGTGTTGATATTTCAGAGGATATGATTCGTTCAGCTCAAGAAAACGCTAAAGAGGCAGGTGTAGATAATCTCGTTAATTTTAAATTAGAAGACTCTCAAAATTTGCCATTTGACGATAATTCATTTGATGTGGTCATTAATGAGTGTGCGGTTGGGATACCCGACGACTCTCAAAAAGTTTTAAATGAAATGGTTAGAGTTGCCAAACCAGGGGGAGTCTGTGCAATCCATGAATCAACATGGCGAGCAAAACTTACAGAAAGTGAAAAAGATGAGATATCAGAGCGATATGGTACCACTCCGTTGGAATATGATGAATGGATAGAAATGCTTCAAAAGGCAGGTGTCAAAGAAATTATAACTGAATTTGATGAATGGTCTAAACCTGAAATGTTTTATAAGATTCGAAAAGACCGCGATGTAAAAGATTTTTCAAAGATTTACACCCCTAAAGAATTAGGTTTCACCATCAAGAGAATAACAGAAGAATATGGTCAAGAAGGTGTAAAAACAGCACTTGAGAATCAAAAAATATTTGTCGACTCGGTTCTTAGTGGTAAAATAGGCTATTGTTTATTTAAAGGTATAAAATAATAGAAATCTATATTTTTTTATTTAATTTTTTAATTTAGTAGATTAAGATATAAAAAGATGTAAAAACATAGTCAATCAGAAAAAAAAATATAAATTGACATTGAGAAAAAGTTAAGACTAAATAGGGGAATTAAATTTGGAAAAAATAAAATCGTGGAAACAGTTCGCTTGTATAATTGCCTTAATTGGAGGAATACAATTTATTATAGTAACCTTCATTGCTATGCTTCTTTATCCCGATGGATATTCCTTTGTGGATCATTATATTAGCTATTTAGGAGCTACAAGAACAGTAAAAGGTTCACCTAATACTATACCACGAATATTGTTTATAATTGCAAGTGTGGTGGCAGGGATCTCTTTAATTCCTTTTTGGATTGTTATAACAACTTTATTTCTCGACTCCCCTCTCATGAAATATGTAAGTTTTTTAGGGTCGATACTTGGATTAATATCAAGTCCTTTTTTAATGGCACTAGCAATTTTCGCAATGGATACCCATGGACCAGAACATTCTATTACAACAAGAATTTTTTTCTTACTTTTCGCAGCTGCTATTATGACTTATTCCATAGGCATCTTATTAAACCCTGGGTATCAGAATTATTTTTCCTTTGTAGGTATAGGATTTTCAATAATTATTGTTTTATTTATATATGGATATTTTAGAATTATAAATGTCATCATGCAAAAAATCATCGTGTACGGTTTTATTGCATGGGTTTTATTCCAGATCATAAATATATGGAAGGAAGTGAGTCCTTAATACAATTTTATACATCTATTGCTTTGTAAATTACAAACTACTATTATAAAAAAATAGAGAAATAAAATAAAATATTAAATTAAATCTTACCTAAGATATGAATACATAATGCAGCCTCGCCAGTTCCTATAGTACCACCGCCATTATGTGCCATGGCAAACTTGGGTTCGTTTACTTGTCGCTTTCCAGCCTCTCCACGTAATTGAGTTGTTAATTCATAAATTTGAGCAAGACCAGAAGCACCAATAGGATGACCACGAGCGAGTAATCCTCCACTAGGATTAACCGCTATCTTCCCATCTATAGCAGTAGCCCCACTTTCTGCAAATGGTCCACCCTGTCCCACTGGACAGAACCCTAACAGTTCTGTTACATTGAGTTCCGCATATGCAGTAGCATCATGTACTTCAGCTACATCAATATCCTCTGGACCAAGTCCAGACACCTCATAAGCAGCAGCGACTCCCCGTTCAGTTACATTGTCTTGTTTCCAAGAGCCAGATTTTAAAATGGAAGCACGAACTACTATGGCTCTTTCTTTTAACTCAGGATTATCTTTTAAATATTTCTCGGAGCAAAGAATAGCTGCAGCAGAGCCATCTCCTATAGGAGCACACATTGATCTTGTTAGTGGATAAGCAACCTCATAATCCTCCATAACCTGTTCTATGGTCTGAGGAAATGTGTATTGAGCTAATGGATTCATTGTTGAGTTATTATGGTTTTTTGCAGCAATAGCAGCAATTTGTCTTTGGGTTGTTCCATGGGTTTTCATATGTGCTCGGGCTCCCATTGCATAAAAATCCATAAACACAGAGTGGTCTTTCTCTTTACTTCCACCCTTTTTTCCACTTTTTTCAGCTGCTTTTTTATTACCCTCTTTTATTTGTTTTTTCAACATTTCAATGGTTTTCATGGTTCTCTCGACATCAGTTCCTGAAATAAAACCACTCATAGGCTTGCTAAAGGGACCAGTCCTATGATACCCAATCGGTATTGATTGGAAATACATCTTTTCAGTTCCAACCGCTAATACATGATCATATAAACCAGCTTTTATCGCAGTCCACGCACTATGAAACGCTGTACTCCCACTCGCACATGCATTTTCGACATTAGTTATTGGAATTTTGTCAATGCCATTAGCACTAAGTGCTACCTGTCCCCTTATACAATGCTGATATTCGGATGACCCCCATCCAGAATTAGAAAACCATGCTGCCTGAAGATCCTTTCTTCGCAGCCCACAGTCTTTAAGAGCGAGTTTAACTGATTCACCCGTCATGCTTTTCATTGTTTTATCATAATTTTTACCAAATTTGATATGACCGACACCAATTACATAAACATTTTCACTCATATTATATCACTTTATATTTATTCATTAAAGAGAAATTAATTACTTGTAATAACTCTTACATTTTAGTTTAATAATGATGTAATTTTTAAATATTTTCAAGATTGAAAATCTTAAGTTGAGTAAAACAAAAGAAATGAAAAAAAGAAATATATGAGTTTTAATTACAATGTTCTTTTCGTTATTGGGTTATAGTTAGTTTGCTTTTTATTTTTCAATTATGCCAAAGATTGTTTTTTGGGGTAGAGACTTTGAGCATTAATAACTTCATGTAATAATTGTTCAACTAGTTCATGTCGCAATTCGGGATTCGAATACCATAAATTATTTAATTGAAGAGGGTCATTTACCCGATCAAAAATATCACCATAGCCTTTCAAGCCGTTATAAATAGTGAGACTATATCTCTCAGTAATTAAATATTTGACTCTGTTCTCCAAACTACCTCCCATCATAGCTGCCCCAGGCATCTTTGCTGCCATATCAATATCTGCTTCATCAACCTCGACCAAACATGATTCCCTTACTTTTACGGTAGGATCTTTCAAGACAGGAGTAACATCAACACCTTGCATATCTGGAGAAATTTTCTTCTTATCAATATTACTAAGATTTAAAATCGTTGGAGCAAGATCTATCGCACTCACTAGTGAATCAGAAACTACACCTTTTTGTGATACACCGGGAACCTTC
>SDBT01015508.1_pt1 | contig 12107 bp, 8 predicted proteins | sample 2277101 | NCBI WGS metagenome assembly SDBT01 (sample SAMN10404973, study PRJNA504765) | marine sediment metagenome | isolation source: marine sediment core GS10_PC15, 103 cmbsf | place: Arctic Ocean: Southern Knipovich Ridge | collected 2010
TGAAATCACCACACTACAACTCCAAGTACCTGAAAAATCTATTTCACGTAGCTTATTCATAACAGATGCCGATACAACGCTTGCCGAATTTAGTCATATCGATGTCTTCAAATCAGATCAAGCTAATATCTGGCAATTAGACCCCTCAAAAGTCGTGGTCCCACAAGCATTACTAACTAATATTTGTGAATGGCTGCAGGGAGATGCTTGACTCCCTGCACTTATCTAGTTCGCCGTATCAGAGGCTTTTTTCTCTTCTTTACTTTCAGTTTCAGACGACTGTAGAGCTTCACTCAGAGCTTGTTCTACATCGCTGGCAGACAAGGTCTCGGTTACTTGTTCTTGACCGGCAGCGCGGGCTGCTTTGCGTTGACGATGGTAGGTTAAGCCGGTTCCGGCTGGGATTAAGCGGCCTACTACGATGTTTTCTTTCAAGCCGATTAAGCGATCTTTCTTACCGCTGACTGCAGCTTCTGTTAGCACACGGGTGGTTTCTTGGAACGATGCGGCTGACAAGAATGACTCGGTTGCCAATGATGCTTTGGTGATACCCAATAAGATTGGCATGGCTCGAGCTGGATTTTTATCGTCCTTCTCTAGTTCCTCATTTTCAGCTATCAATCGGCTATATTCGACTTGTTCACCGACTAAGAAAGCACTGTCGCCGACGCTGGTGATTTCACACTTACGCAACATTTGGCGAATGATGACTTCGATATGTTTATCGTTAATCTTCACACCTTGTAGGCGGTAAACGTCTTGCACTTCATTGACAATATAGTTTGCTAAGGCATTAACACCCAATAGACGTAAGATGTCATGTGGATTTAAGGGGCCGTCGGCAACTGTTTCACCACGTTCAACGTGTTCACCTTCAAATACCGTGACGTGACGCCATTTTGGAATGAGTTCTTCATACACTTCATCTTCCGATGCGGTAATGACTAAGCGTCGTTTGCCTTTGGTTTCTTTTCCAAAGCTCACCATGCCGGAGATTTCAGCCATGATGGCAGGATCTTTCGGTTTACGCGCTTCAAACAAGTCAGCTACGCGAGGTAAACCACCGGTAATATCACGGGTTTTAGATGACTCTTGCGGGATCCGCGCAATGGTGTCACCGACGTGAATTTTACTGCCATCATCATGACTGATGATGGCATCTGCAGGGAGGTAATAATGCGCGGGAACTTTTGTGCCTGGCAGACATAATTCTTTGCCTTTTTCATCCACCAATTTAACCATTGGTCGCAGATCTTTACCCGATGCGCTACGTTGCTTAGCATCGGTTACCACCAAACTGGTCAAGCCGGTTAATTCATCGGTTTGACGATTCATGGTGGCGCCCTCAATCAAATCGACTAAGCGCAAGATACCAGAGACTTCACAAATCACGGGGTGAGTGTGAGGATCCCAAGTTGCTACAATCTTGCCAGGTTCAATTGCATCGCCATCTGCGAGTTTAACTTCAGCGCCGTAAGGTACTTTATAACGCTCACGTTCACGATTGTGTACGTCAATCACGGTCAATTGACCTGAGCGGGAAACAGCAACTAAATTACCCTTGCTATTTTTTACGGTTTTAATGTTGTGAAGTTTGATTGAACCTTTATTCTTAACCTGAATTTTATTGACAGCAGTGGCACGCGACGCAGCTCCACCGATGTGGAAGGTACGCATGGTTAACTGAGTACCGGGTTCACCAATTGATTGCGCGGCAATAACACCGACCGCTTCACCCATATTCACTAAATGACCGCGCGCTAGATCACGACCGTAACATTTACTGCAAATACCTTTAATGTTTTCACAGATGATCGGTGAGCGCACCTTGATTTGATCAATACCAAATTCTTCTAGCTGATCCACCATGTCTTCATCTAACATCACTCCACTTTTTATGATGACTTTGGATTTTCCGGGAGGAATAATATCTTCAGCGGTTACTCGACCTAACACCCGTTCGCGTAGCGGTTCAACAATATCACCGCCTTCAATTAATGGTGTCATGGTCACGCCGTCGGTGGTGCCACAATCTTCACGGGTAACCACTAAATCTTGCGCGACATCAACTAAGCGCCGTGTTAAATATCCCGAGTTCGCAGTTTTTAACGCGGTATCGGCCAAACCTTTACGCGCACCATGAGTCGAAATAAAGTATTGTAATACGTTTAAACCTTCACGGAAGTTAGCCGTAATAGGCGTTTCAATAATCGAGCCATCAGGTTTTGCCATCAAACCCCGCATACCTGCCAACTGTCTGATCTGAGCTGCTGAACCCCGCGCACCTGAATCAGCCATCATGAAGATGGAGTTGAATGAGTCTTGAGTTTGTATTTCGCCGTTGGCATCGACCACATCCTCTTTAGCGATTTTATCCATCATGGCTTTAGCGATTTTCTCAGTGGTGTGCGACCAAATATCAACGACTTTGTTATAACGTTCACCATTGGTCACCAAACCTGACCTAAATTGTCCTTCGATATCCTTCACTTCGGCTTCAGCACTTTCGATGATCTGAGCTTTCGAATCTGGAATGACTAAATCATTAATGCCGATGGATGCACCCGAACGCGTTGCGTAATGAAAACCGGTATACATCAACTGATCCGCAAAAATAACTGTGGCCTTAAGACCTAAACGACGATAGCAGGCGTCGATAACACGAATGATCGATTTCTTGGTCATGTTGCGGTCGATATGCTTAAAGGGTAAACCTGCCGGTAAAATATCAGCAAGTAATGCGCGACCCACTGTGGTTTCAACCAAGCTCACACTCGATTTAACCTGACCTGTCTCATCCAGTGCGGTGTCTGTTAAGCGAACTTTCACTTTCGCATGTAGGTTAACCAAGCCAGCATCATAGAAGCGCTTCGCTTCTGCGATATCAGCAAATATCATGCCTTCACCTTTAACATTAATTTGTTCGCGTGTTAGATAATACAATCCCAATACCACGTCTTGGTTAGGTACGATGATTGGGTCACCATTTGCAGGGGAAAGAATGTTGTTGGTCGACATCATCAAGGTGCGCGCTTCAAGTTGCGCTTCAATGGTTAATGGGATATGTACTGCCATTTGGTCACCATCAAAGTCAGCGTTATAGGCTGTACACACTAATGGATGCAATTGAATGGCTTTACCTTCAATCAACAAGGGCTCGAAAGCTTGAATACCTAATCTATGCAGTGTGGGTGCACGGTTAAGTAATACAGGATGTTCGCGGATCACGTCTTCAAGGATATCCCACACCACAGGTTCGGCACGTTCAACCATTTTCTTAGCGGCTTTAATGGTGGTGGCTAAACCGCGAAATTCTAATTTACTGAAAATAAACGGTTTGAAAAGTTCTAAAGCCATTTTCTTCGGCAAACCACATTGATGTAGTTTTAACGTTGGGCCCACCACGATAACGGAACGACCTGAATAGTCAACACGTTTACCCAACAAGTTTTGACGAAAACGCCCTTGCTTACCTTTGATCATATCTGCTAAAGATTTTAAGGGGCGCTTATTGGTGCCCGTAATCGCACGGCCACGACGGCCATTATCCAGCAGGGCATCAACGGCTTCTTGCAACATGCGTTTTTCGTTACGCACGATGATGTCCGGCGCATTCAAATCCAACAAACGTTTCAAACGGTTGTTACGGTTAATTACACGGCGGTATAAATCGTTTAAGTCTGATGTGGCAAATCGACCACCATCGAGTGGCACCAGTGGACGCAGATCGGGTGGCAAAACCGGCAACACGCTTAAGATCATCCATTCGGGTTTATTGCCAGAACCACGTAGTGATTCTAACAGTTTCAATCGTTTGGTGTATTTTTTCAGTTTGGTTTCTGACTTGGTATTTGGAATTTCTTCACGAATACCTGCAATAACTTCAGCCAAATCAATTTGCTTTAAGATATCGCGGATCGCTTCAGCACCCATGCGCGCGTCAAATTCATCGCCGTACTGTTCAATGGCTTCTAGATAGGTTTCATCTGATAATAACTGCCCGACTTGCAGATCCGTCATGCCTGGATCAACGACCACGAAGGCTTCAAAATATAATACGCGTTCAATGTCACGTAAAGTCATATCAAGTAATAAGCCAATACGTGATGGCAACGATTTTAAAAACCAAATATGAGCCACTGGGCTTGCCAATTCAATATGCCCCATACGTTCACGTCGCACTTTAGCCAGCGCCACTTCAACACCACATTTTTCGCAAACCACACCACGGTGTTTCAAGCGTTTGTACTTACCACACAAACATTCGTAGTCTTTTACCGGACCAAATATTTTTGCGCAGAACAAACCGTCACGTTCAGGTTTGAAAGTACGATAGTTAATGGTCTCGGGTTTTTTTACTTCACCGAAGGACCACGAGCGGATCATTTCGGGTGATGCCAAACCAATACGTATGGCATCGAAGTCTTCTGACGGACCTTGCTGTTTGATTAAACCAAGTAAATCGCCCATCAAGGGTCTTCTCATTGAATCTGCCAAAACGCTTCCTCCTGTATAGGAATACTTAAAATCTAAATAAACTCTATGCCTAGTCTTGCTCTAACTCGATATTGATACACAAGGATCGAATTTCCTTAACCAATACGTTGAACGATTCCGGCATGCCGGGTTCCATATGATGGTTACCATCGACGATGTTTTTATACATCTTAGTACGACCTGCAACATCATCAGACTTAACGGTCAACATTTCTTGTAAGGTGTAAGACGCGCCATATGCTTCTAAGGCCCAAACTTCCATTTCACCAAAACGTTGTCCACCAAACTGCGCTTTACCGCCTAACGGCTGCTGCGTGACTAAGCTGTACGAACCCGTGGAACGTGCATGCATTTTGTCATCGACCAAGTGATTAAGCTTGAGGATATACATGTAACCCACTGTTACAGGTTTATCAAAAAAGTCACCGGTACGGCCATCGATCAAACGGGTTTGACCAGAAGTGGGCAAATCTGCCAACTCTAGCATTTGTTTGATCTCTGATTCTTGCGCACCATCAAACACGGGTGTTGCCATGGGCACACCGTCTTCTAAATGCTTACCGAGGGTCATGATTTCATCATCACTCAAGGTATCTAGCGGTTCTTTAGCACTAGGCTTGTGGTTGTAGACTTTATTTAAGAATTTACGCAGTTCTTGTGGTTTGCCACCAGCCTTTATGATGTTCGCAATCTTGCCGCCTAAGGCTTTAGCCGCCCAACCTAGGTGCGTTTCTAACACCTGGCCGACGTTCATACGTGATGGAACCCCAAGAGGATTTAACACGATGTCTGCCGGAGTACCGTCTTCCATATAAGGCATATCTTCAACGGGTACCACGATAGAAATAACCCCTTTATTACCGTGACGACCCGCCATTTTATCACCCGGTTGTAGGCGACGTTTGACGGCCATGTAGACTTTAACAATTTTCAATACACCCGGCGCCAAATCATCACCTTGGGTTATCTTCTTGCATTGGTCTTGATATTTCTTATCTAAGTCTTTACGCAACTGTTTTAACTGTTTAGCAGCTTGCTCTAAGCTTTGATTGGCTTTGTCATCACTCAAACGTACTTCAAACCATTTGTCTCGCGGCAAATCAGCTAAATATGACTTGGTGATCTTAGCCCCTTTTTTCAAACCTTTGGGACCACCGTCAACGACTTTATTTGTTAACAGTTTTTCGATCCGCTGATACACATCGCCTTCTCGAATGCGAGTTTCATCTTGGATATTCTTTTTCACTTCTTCCAATTGCGTTTGCTCAATTTCCAAAGCGCGCTCATCTTTTTCAATGCCATCTCGCGTGAAGATTTGGATATCGATAACCGTGCCGTTCACACCTGAAGGAACACGCAGTGAAGTATCTTTCACGTCAGACGCTTTTTCACCAAAGATGGCACGTAATAATTTCTCTTCCGGAGTCAATTGGGTTTCACCTTTCGGCGTTACCTTACCCACCAATATATCGCCGGCACGCACTTCTGCACCGACGTATACGACACCGGACTCATCTAATTTATTTAACGCGCTTTCTCCGACATTAGGAATATCAGCGGTAATTTCTTCCGAGCCAAGTTTAGTATCACGAGCAATACAACTGAGTTCCTCAATATGGATCGTGGTGAAACGATCTTCTTGTACGATGCGCTCAGAGATAAGAATGGAATCCTCATAGTTATAACCATTCCAAGGCATAAACGCGACCAATAAGTTTTGCCCTAAAGCTAACTCACCTAGGTCAGTACAAGGGCCATCTGCCAAAATATCACCGCGGGCAATCACGTCACCCGGGACAACCAATGGACGTTGGTTGATACAAGTATTTTGGTTAGAGCGGAAATATTTGGTTAAACTGTAAATATCCACCCCGGTTTCACCCGCTGCAGTTTCTTTATCATGTACGCGAACAATAATCCGGCTGGCGTCAACAAAGTCGACCACGCCACCCCGTTTAGAAACCACCGTTACGCCTGAGTCTTTTGCTACAGTACGTTCCATACCGGTACCGACTAATGGCTTTTCAGCACGTAGCGTTGGCACCGCTTGGCGTTGCATGTTTGAACCCATCAACGCACGGTTAGCATCATCATGTTCTAAGAATGGAATTAACGACGCAGCTACCGAAACGATTTGTTTAGGTGACACATCCATATAACTGATTTTATCGGGTGTGGTTAATGTAAATTCGTTTTGAAAACGACACGGCACTAAATCATCAACGAAGCGATTGTTTTTATCTAACTTAGCACTCGCTTGTGAAATATAATAGTCGACCTCATCAATGGCAGACAAATAAATGACTTCATCAGTCGCCTTACCCTTAATAACTTTACGAACGGGCGTTTCCAGGAAACCATAATGGTTTGCTTGCGCATAAACCGCGAGTGAATTGATCAAACCAATGTTTGGACCTTCAGGCGTTTCAATTGGGCAAACTCGGCCATAGTGAGTGGTATGTACGTCGCGTACTTCAAACCCTGCTCGTTCACGCGTCAAACCACCTGGACCTAGGGCAGAAACACGGCGTTTATGGGTCACACCGGATAAGGGGTTAACTTGATCCATAAACTGCGACAATTGGCTTGAACCAAAAAATTCTTTAATGGCAGCAGAGACCGGCTTAGCATTAATAAGATCTTGTGGCATGAGTCCTTCAGAATCGGCAACACTTAAACGTTCTTTCACAGCGCGCTCAACTCGAACCAAACCAATACGAAATTGGTTTTCACACATTTCACCCACACAGCGAACCCGACGGTTACCTAAGTGGTCAATGTCATCGACAATACCGCGACCATCACGAATATCAAGCAAGGTATGGATCACTGCTAAAATATCATCGTTGGATAAGATACTAGGACCCTCATAATCTTCACGCCCAACACGACGGTTAAACTTCATACGGCCCACTGCAGATAAGTCGTAGCGATCCGGTGAGAAAAATAAGTTTTTAAATAAGGCTTCAGCCGCTTCTTTAGTCGGCGGCTCACCGGGGCGCATCATGCGATATATCTCAACCCAAGCATCAAGTTGTGACGTACACGCGTCGATACGCAAGGTGCTAGAAATATAAGGCCCGCGGTCCAGTTCATTACTGTAAATGGTTTCAAAGGATTTAATGCCAGCCGCTTGAATTTGTTCAAAAAGCTCGATAGTAAACTCAGCATTGGGTTCAGCAATCATTTCACCCGTCGCTTCATCAACCAAACCTTTCGCTAACACTTTACCCACTAAATATTCAGTCGGGACAATCAAGCTTTTGATTTTAGCTTTTTCCATTTCGCTCGTGTGACGTGCGGTAATACGGCGGCCCGTTTCAACAATGACTTTAGACCCACGGCCAGGCGCTTTGATATCAAATACCGCAATTTCACCACGTAAACGTTCGGGCACTAAGGTTAGCTCAATACCTTCTTCAGTGAGATCAAAATTATTTGTGTCAAAAAACATGTCGATAATTTCTTCGGCCGTATAGCCTAATGAACGCAGCAGTACGGTGACCGGTAGTTTACGACGACGGTCGATACGAACAAACAAGCAATCTTTGGGATCAAATTCAAAATCCAACCAAGAACCACGGTAAGGAATGACTCGAGCTGAATACAGCAATTTACCCGATGAATGGGTTTTGCCTTTATCGTGTTCGAAGAACACACCTGGCGAACGGTGTAATTGCGAAACCACAACTCGCTCAGTACCGTTGATAACGAAGGTACCGTCATCGGTCATCAGCGGAATTTCACCCATATAGACTTCTTGTTCGCGAATTTCTTTAGTCACCGCGGTTTCATTCGAGGCGTCTTTATCATAAAATGCTAGGCGTACTTTTACGCGTAACGGCGCAGAATAAGTTAAACCACGTAGTTTACATTCTTTTACATTGAAAACAGGCTCACCGAGTTTGTAACTCACGTATTCAAATCTTACCGTGCCAGAGTAACTGGTGATGGGGAACACCGATGTAAAAGCACTATGTAAGCCTTGATCTAGAAACTTTTTGTAAGAATCTAGCTGTATTTTCAATAGAAAAGGAATTTCTAATGCGCTGTGTAATTCGGCAAAATTTTTGCGAATACGTTTCTTTTCAGCGTACGTATAATTTGGTTTAGCTGTAGCCATTCGCGGCACCTCGTCAGAATAAATTAATTTGTGTCGTGGTTACCCACGACAAGACTCCTAGAGGGTTTAAACCCTCTAGGAGTGATATATTTCTGTCTGTGCTGATGTTATTTGACTTCGACAGTCGCACCCGCTTCTTCCAATTGTTTCTTCATGGATTCAGCATCTTGTTTTGAAACACCTTCTTTAACAGGTGTTGGTGCTTTTTCTACGAGCTCTTTAGCTTCTTTTAAGCCCAGGCTGGTGAGTGAACGAACTGCTTTAATAACAGCAACTTTGTTTTCACCAAAACTGGCTAAGTTAACGGTAAATTCGGTTTGCTCAACAGCCGCTTCGCCGGCAGCAGCCGGGGCAGCAACAGCCACTGCAGCAGACGCTGCAGACACACCAAATTTTTCTTCCATTGCTTCTACGAGTTCCACAACTTCCATGACACTCATATTGGAAACAGATTCTAAGATATCATCTTTAGAGACGGCCATAATAATAACTCCTCAGTTATATAGTATATTCTAAAATAGCTTATCTACGCTGCTTGCTTTTGATCACGAACAGCCGCCACAGTGCGAACCAGTTTGCCGTATGTTTCAGTTAACGTACGAGCTAATTGGGTCACGGGCGCTTTCATGACGAACAACAATTGAGACAATGCTTCATCACGGGTTGGCAAATTCGCCACCGTTTTGAGCGCACTGACATCAAGCAACTTGCCACCGAGCGATAACGCTTTAACTTCTAAGGCATCATGATCTTTACCGAAGTCACGCATTAAGCGGGCTGCAGCACCTGGCGCTTCACTCGAGAAGGCCAAACACATCGGTCCGGTTAAGGTGTCAACAACACATTCAAAATCACTACCTTCGACAGCACGGCGCGATAAAGTGTTACGAACAACTCGTAAGTAAACACCTGATGCACGCGCTTGTTGTCGCAACGTTGTCATATCAGCAACAGACAGGCCATGATAATCAGCGATCACCAGAGACACTGAGTTTTTAGCAACCTCAGCGACTTCGGAAACAATCGCTTGTTTATCAGCAAGTGATAAAGCCACGTCTAGTACTCCTTTGTTTTCTACACAAACATTACAACCCAAGTTGTAATGTCACCTGGTTTTGGTGGCCGCCTTGTGTAAACACTCAGTCGGAACACCGTCTACGCAGGGTGAACACTCACGATTAAGTTGCCAACGGCAACCCCTGCGGTCTTCGACGGTCGCAGGCAAACAAGGCCTGCGCCGTGAATTCTTTAAGTTACATCTATAGTAGCAGTATCAATAATCAAGCCTGGGCCCATGGTTGAGGACACAGAAACTTTTTTCAAATAAATGCCTTTAGCCGAAGATGGCTTAGCTTTTTTCAAATCGCCAATTAGAGTAGTTAAATTTTCAGCCAAGTGTTCAACTGAAAAGCTACATTTACCTAAGATACAATGAATAATTCCACCCTTGTCAGTGCGATAACGTACTTGACCACCTTTTGCATTTTTAACTGCCGTACCCACTTCTTGGGTCACTGTACCCACTTTAGGATTTGGCATTAAGCCACGCGGGCCTAGTACTTGACCCAGCTGACCCACAAGACGCATAGCATCTGGCGTTGCAATGAGAACGTCAAAGTCTAACTCGCCGCCTTTAATGCTTTGTGCTAAATCTTCATAACCGACTTTATCTGCACCAGCAGCCATTGCTTCTTCAGCTTTAGGTCCTTGCGCAAACACTGCAACGCGCAGCGTTCTGCCGGTACCGTGCGGCAATATAGTAGCGCCACGCACAACTTGGTCAGACTTACGTGGGTCAATACCCAAGTTGACGCAAACATCTACGGTTTCATCAAATTTCACTTTACTGAGTTCTTTAAGTAAACCTAAGCCCTCAGCCAATGGATATTGTTTACCGGGTTCAACCGCTTCTTTGTTGAGCTTTGCTCGTTTGGATAATGTTGCCATGTTAAGCCTCCTCTAACCCTTCAACTTCCAGGCCCATACTACGTGCCGTGCCAGCGATAATACGCAATGCAGCAGGCATATCGGCTGCAGTCAAGTCAGCTTGTTTCATGTTAACGATTTCTTCCAACTGCTGACGGTTTACTTTGCCTACTTTTTCTTTGTTAGGCACACCGCTTCCTTTCTTGATATTGGCTGCTTTAAGCAACAATACCGAAGCCGGTGGAGACTTAGTGATAAAGTCAAAACTACGGTCACTGTAAACGGTAATAGCGACTGGAATAGGTAAACCTGCTTCCAATTGTTTGGTTTTCTCATTGAATGCTTTACAGAATTCCATGATGTTAACACCGTGTTGACCTAGTGCTGGTCCAACCGGTGGACTTGGGTTAGCTTTACCAGCCGGAACTTGCAGCTTGATATAACTTGTGATTTTCTTTGCCATTTAGACACTCCTCTTTTGGGTTTTAGCGCCCGTCATTTGCATGACAGGCTCCCCGTGTTAGCCCTTTTCAACTTGGCGGAATTCAAGTTCCACTGGTGTTGAACGACCAAAAATTAAAACTTCTACCCGCAGGCGACTTTTATCGTAATTAACTTCTTCAACCACGCCGTTAAAGTCTGCAAACGGGCCATCAATAACGCGCACCACTTCGCCGGGCTCAAACAGGACTTTAGGTCTTGGTTTAGAAACCCCTTCTTCAACACGCTGTAAAATATTATTCACTTCTTTTTCAGAAATCGGCGCCGGCTTATCGCTAGTACCCCCGACAAAACCGAGCACGTTAGGAACATTTTTCACTAAATGCCACGTCTCATCATTCATCAACATTTTTACCAGCACATAGCCCGGAAAAAACTTACGTGTCGTTTTGCGTTGCGATCGCGAACGCATTTCCACAACTTCTTCAGTGGGAACAATGATCTCACCAAATAATTCGTCAAAACCACCGCGAACAATCCGTTGTTTTAATTCGCCGACCACAAATAACTCTTGACCAGAATACGCATGGATCACGTACCAGCGATGTTCCACTTGCGGTTGTGCTACTTCTTCAGTCATGCGTTATCCTCACTGTCCGGTCAAAAGGCCAATCGCCCATAATAGAAATGTATCGATACCCCAAAGCATGACACCTATCACCAACACCATTGCAATGACGATAAACGTAGTCTGCACAACCTCAGGCCGTGTTGGCCAAACCACTTTGCGCATTTCGGCTTGAGCTTGTTTGCCAAAACCTAGCAATGCACTGCCCTGACTCGTTTGTAGGGCAACAAAGCCCGCAGCAATTGCAATAGCTAGCCAACCAATCAAGCGTAACGACAGCGGTTGGCTTGCATAGTGAGTATTAGCTGCAAATGCAGCCACCAGTAAAGCCACCACGAAAACCCATTTTATAAGATTAGCCGGGGTATTACTTGTTGACGTTTTATCAGTTTTTTGTGTCATCTGTTACGTTCTATATAGTGGCAGGCCAGGAGGGAATCGAACCCCCAACCTGCGGTTTTGGAGACCGCTGCTCTGCCAATTGAGCTACTG
>SDBT01015509.1_pt1 | contig 12107 bp, 31 predicted proteins | sample 2277101 | NCBI WGS metagenome assembly SDBT01 (sample SAMN10404973, study PRJNA504765) | marine sediment metagenome | isolation source: marine sediment core GS10_PC15, 103 cmbsf | place: Arctic Ocean: Southern Knipovich Ridge | collected 2010
TCGTACAGTTATTGAAGCGGTGGAATACGTGCTTCAAGTTCAGCTACTCGGGCCAACAAGCGAGCAATCACGGCCCGCAATCGGTCTATTTGTGATTGATAATTCCGCTCCATATCACCCTCGCTGTCGTTCATTGCCTTTGTGGCGTTGGTTCCATCTGTCACCGATGGCGAACACTTCACCAGTTTCTAATCGGCACCCGCAGTCAGTACAGGCATAAATTGTGCTTTGGCGCATTGACCCCACTCGCTCTACTTCTGCCTCTCCCCCACAAAAGGGGCACGGGTCAAGTTTGATGTTTTGTCCGCTCATGGCTCGTTATCCCATTACCATTTTGCGTCAACATATCGCGACAACTTACGAACTTTCTTCGTTATGTCCGTAACCACCGACAGGGGGTCCGTGAAATTCCATGATCAGATTGGTATCGATCCGCAGGCGTATCGACTTGTGATAGAAACCGGTCACGGTTTTGTGGGTGGTTTCCTCGAACCCCTTCATCTGCTTCTCAAGCGACTTGTACGCCTCGTGATCCAGATGAATGTATTGAACGGTCATCAGTCGTTATTCCAAGGTTCGTCCTTGGACTTCTTCTTTTTTCTAGGCTTGCGTTTGGAATTAGGTTCCGAGAGTGGGGGAACACCCACATCGAGAGGCCGCGCCGATCTCGCACGACCGGGCACATAATAGATCATGCCAAGAGCATGGAGCGCCCGTACATGACGATAAGCATTCGACCGTGAATTCATACTTTCTGTGTGTTCAACGATCTCGGTGAAGGAAGGGCCGTGCCCGTTCTTCTTCCAGAATTTAACGATACAGTCGTAGACATCCTTCTGTCGTGGGGTCATTTATTCTTGTCCTTCTTTATTTTCCCCAAACACGATATCTCCCACCCTTCCCTCAAGGCCCCTGACCTTGACCACGGTTGGTTCTTTTCTGTCCGCACTGAAGTCAACCGCTCGGCGCTCGGGCAAAGCCTCAAGCGCATCGCGCACCTTCGGGGGACAGGTAATCTTGTGCATGTCGATGGCGCGGAGTAGGCCCCGGCGCGTCGAGAACTCACGTTCGTAGTTGTTTTTAATATTCACCAGTGCCCAAGTGTGCGGGCGCGATTGCACCCGCCACACCCGGTTAAGCTCCCACTCGATATCCATTTGTTTTGGATCAGCCATCGTCTTCCTCGATTTGGACATCACGCCACTCGGTCATGCCGCTGTCGGCGTTCCGAAAAAACTGCTGAAGAACAAGAATGTAAACTGTCGGTATTCTTGGATCGATAGCAAACACTGTAGGCGCTTCTGGGTCCGGTTGTTTAACCCACCGGAGCTTAGTGGTGGGTTGCCATGGATCAGGCGACATTAGACCGCTAAGATCGCGTCGGCGGTGGCGGTAGCACTTTTCTTGGCTGACTGGCGAGTGTTATAACCTCGCCGTGACGTACCTAGAACCGCGCCGGTCCCGTTGATTACCCGCCAGCGAAACTTGCCCACGGTGTCCTTGTAGATTGAAAATCCTTCTTTGGCTTTCTTAGTCATTTTCTGCCTCCTATCTCTTTTGATAAACTCGGGCTTGATGTTCTTCACAATAAGGCAAAAGAACACCCGCCCTTGGTTTGCCGCATTTACAGTCGTCTATCGGGGAAGGGGTGCCCGCTATCCACTGACACCCCTTCCACACTCCAAAGGGAGCGGCGTCCCCTTGTTGTGGGGTTCCTGCTGCTGCATCTACCTCTTGCTCTTGTTGTTCAGGAACCACCAGACGAGCAAGTGTCTCTTTACGAAGTTTGTATTTGCTTCTCTGTGTCATCGTCTTCGGGTTTTTACTTTTGATAGGACTTTCGCGCGGGATCAGCCGCAGCCTGTGTACCTGACCCAGAATGGCATTGCGGCTTTTAGAAAAATTCTCTTTCTTGAAGGCGGCAGCGATTTGTTTCGCGCTCAAACCCTCTTCCCAGTACTTGGCCAGTAAACTCTTTTCCTCCACCGACCACCATCGAGAAGACTGTCCACACCTTGGCTTGGCGCTGACGGTAATGAAGGGGAAAAAACCCAGAACAATCACTTGGTCGCCCATGCGAGAATATATCCTATACAGAATAAGACGATAACAGGGAAGGGGTAGCAATGTCAAGAAGGCACGAAAAAGCCGGGCGGTGAAAGGAGAATAACTCCGCCCGGCTAGGTCGATCTCTCGGAAGAGATGATTGTGTCACTGTGCCGGTGACATACTCCATATAGAAGCATTCCAAAGCAATGTAAAGAGTTTCACGTGGGAAAAAACACCTCAAGCAGGCTCTTTAACAGGCTCTTTTGCGGAGGTAATTGCTGAAGATACGGGCGCTTCATTAGGGTGCTCGCCTGTATCTGCGCCAGCATGATGTTCATGTTCATGTTCATGGACGGGGGTGCCGATAATTGCATCGACCCTTGCTGGTTCTGGGACAACTGCTGGAGCGCGAGTGGGTTCAGGGACTGGGCTGTTGCTAGGAAGTTGTCTTGGAACTTCGCGGGGTTGTGGTACGACAACGTGCTTTCTGACGGGTTCTCCGATTTCCATTGTGCTACTCCTTTTAGGTTATACTCTTCTGTAATCACAGCTACGACGCTTTCTGTTAGTGGGGCAAACCGCACGAGAGTTCTGTCGTACTCATTATCGCGCTCATAGGCCAACTGACCAATCGCCAGCGGATAACCAAACTGTGCCCGATACCCTCGCTCGTGAGTGATTATTTCTCCCCATAAAGCGACCGGCCCAACCACATGATCCTGATACCCTTTACCTAAACCAAAATGGACCCACCAGTTCTCAACAAGAATGTCGAATGTCTTCATCGCGTAGACACCGAGATACTTCTTCTTGTTTATGTTCAGATCGTTTGTCGGGTGCAGCGGGATGGCAGCTTCCATCGCTTCCATGGGTTGCCATACCCGGGCCGAAGTCAACGGAAGAAGTCTGGGTCCACCTTCGTTTAATTGTGGATCAGCGTACTTGCGTACCCTCCAGCCGCGCCAGCCAATGACATAGCCATCGCAAACAAACGGTAACAAATACTTATCTATCTTCCCCTTCATAGGTGTCGGCCCTTGTAGCGCAAGCGGGTGCGCCGGAGTAGATCACCATCTGCCTCTAAAATCTCATCACCGAGTAGAAGAATAAGCGCATTGGGTTCGGCAGAGGGGCGAGCATCGAGCCACGGCTCCACGCTGTCAGGATTGTCTTGGTAAAGTTTCACGCAGGCCAGCGCGGTCGAGCGCGAGAGGCCATGATAACAATGAATGACGAAACACTTGCCCTCGGTGGCAAGCACTTTCCGAATAGCTTCTTTGTAGCTTTGAAGTTGAACGTTGTAGACATCTTCAATAGGTACTCTCAGGTGCCTTACACCGAGAGGAACAACACCCAAGATACTCTGATGTTCGATTGCCGACACCACCACATCGGGTCCGTACTTCTTAATGGCTGTATCCAACTGATGGACGCCCGACACTTCTACCTCAATCATCCCACGGCTCTCTTCCGTTATTCACAGTTAAACGATATTCCCACAAACCAACAGAACGATTTCCACGCGGTTGTTTATCTACGGTGTGTTCACCGAACCGATATTTTCTCAAGTGACGTAATTGAGCCGATATCGATGCTTCCGGGTCATTGGTACGCATGGCGATCTCAGGCAAGGTACGCCAATGTCCGTCCCGCATCAGGATAAACACCCGTTCGATTTGTCCCGACAAACGTTTCTGATCATGCCGAGGCACATAGACCGGGCCATTGAACCGGTAAATAGGATAGGCATGGTCAGCAAGGTTATCAGTCATTGGGTTCGCTCCAGAACCTTGAGTACCGCGTGAACTATTCTTTGATCACGAGCCGAAAGCCGCTCGATTATCAGCATCATTCTGAGATGTTTATTCGGGTCACCCTTTGGGGGTAGGCGATCTGTCTCGTAGGTACTCCAACGATGGTCGCAACTAAAACATTTTCGCCGTCGCCGAATGTGCGCCCCTTTGAAAGCCGAACGACTATCCATGATAAACGAATTCTGGCTCCAACAGATCGGACAGGCCAACGACGAATGACGGTCGTTGTCTTTCACGTAGGTACGGTTGGCGTGGGCTGAATTTGGATCAGACATAGGCTTCCATCGCCACGAGTAGTCCCTCACGATCTTCGAGCGCCTGATAATCGTCAGTGTGACTACTCATCCATGACATGACCTCGCACACGGTGGCGTGCCGGTACCCGATGACCTTGCCCGAAAACAAACTCGCGAAAAGACCATTCATCGCTGGGAATTCCCACAACCAACCACGATCAAACTTGTCACGGTAACGATGAACAACCGTTGCAAGGGCGCTTTTCTGGCTCGTTTCGTACTCGATCCTGAGATAGTCGTAGCGAGCCTTGGGGGTGCGCGGAAGATTATCCTTGGAGGTCGGAAAACACCGAAATATAACCTGCGAACCGTTGTCTTTTTCGGCTACCCACCACTCGCAAAGGCTGTTGGTTTCCATCGGCTTTGCACACCAAGGTCCCTTGCGCTTCTTGCACATCGCGCAAGGGCGGGGCCGACGACTTTTAAGCTGATCCTCAAAGAGACAGCGTTTCATCGTTCTCTCCTTTCGTCGCCCCCAGCCCGGTACGATCCATGTGCTGGGTTTTCATCATTGCGTCGGCCATCGTCCAAGCCTCGATGGCGAGTATCTCGGGGACGTTGCTCTTGGTCTCTTGAGCAACCTTCATGCGGTACAGAATGCTCTCGGCGGTCTGCATCTGAAGTATGCCGCTGAGCGCCTGACCGGCAAACCATTCGAGTAGACCCATGCCCTGCACATTAGGATGGTAATCCATGGGCTGAAGTTGCGGGAACGCAGGCGGGTTAATGTTCTCTGCCATCACGTTATCACCAGTCTGGTGCGAGGATAGTACATACCTGTGTTGCTCACGAGCTTGATCTCGGGAAATACTCGCCAATGAATAGTTGTTGGATTATCAAGAGTATCCTTGTAAGCAACCAGACTTACAAGAAGTGCATCCAAGGCTTCTTGAGAATTATCGTACCCGGGCAAGTGTTCACCTTCAGCAATCGATCCTGCACCACCGAAGGTTAAGAAAAGAACACCGGTAGTTTCGTGAAAAAAGAACGCCTTATCTCCTACGTGTGGATCGACCTCAAGCCCCAACATATTCTCGACGCGGGTCTTGTAGTCATCCTCCGGTGTCATTATTGGCCAAACAGGATCGGGTAAGTTTTTCTCGACCCGGATCGATACCAAATGTTCCTGCATAAGCGCATACAACGACATCGCGTGGGTCAGCATCGCAGTCTTTATGTCGGAATTCTCCATTTCCGACAGATACATGATCGTGCCCTGTCCATACTGGAGTAGTTTCTCGACTTCTTTCTGATGGTTGCTCATGTCGTTATGAACGCCCTTTCAACCACAGTAAAACCAGCCTCTTCGAGTGCAGCGATGACCCGTACAACTTCCTCACGATCAGTATCTTCATAGCTAAGAACGCTGTGATATTTACGACCACGATAGGCTGCGACAATCCGGTCGAAAGGACTACCGCTAACAGTCTCGTATTCTTTAGCCATAATTTATGGTTGCCTTCCACCATGGTTTGGGCTTGGCTTCCCAGAGTTTGCCCCCGGGTCCGCAGTTAGGAGCCTTGGTGTTTGCGCCTCTGGCCTGCTCGCATCCACGCGGCTGTGGATTACCATGAACAGGCGAGATCGGCGCGATGTCAGGATGCTGGCACAGCCACCCGCCAGCACCTCGCCCGTCAAAAAAACTATGCTTACATTCGATACAAAGCTTCATTGGTGAGTGTTTATTCCCTGCCACTCTCGTCTGCTGTCAACGGCATCTGCCCAACCAAAAGATCGACCGCATAATCCTTTTTACCATCGGCATGGGCTGTGGTGGCCCTTATGTCATCGCCACGATAGGTCATTTCTTGCCGCCCGAGATCACCCTCAACTCCGGCTCGTCGGAATGCCAGTCCGGGTGTTGCCCGTCCATGTGGCGTTTGAGATTGACGAAGCTCCGGGTGCAACAAGGACAAATCCCGGCCTTGGCCCGTTTGCGTAGTTTGGTTGCCGATCCCTTGAAAGCGGCGGCGCGGCGTTCCTGATGCTCGGCATCGGCGCGGGCCTCACGCAACAGGTCGTCCCGATGGGTAATTTGTTGCTTTAAGCGATCTCGGTCGTGGCGCAACTTGTCGGCCTGTGTCTCTTTCCACACCACGGTATGACCATGCGGACAATAGATCGTATGACCATCGTTGTAGGCAGAATTATACATTCGCGTCGGCACCGCGAACGGCGTGCCGCACCAACAGGTCGTTTCGGTGAGGGTGATACTAACCATTAGTCGGCATCGATGTCGTACTCGGCGAGATACCTATCTTCGAGTTCATAGACGCTCGGAACCTGAATGGCCCAGCCCCGATCCTTGAATGCCTTGCACGCCAGCGAAGCAGTATCACAGGCGCGTTCGACAACCTCGTTGGGACTGAGCGGTTTCAACCTCGCACGACCCGCTGCGTCCTCGCCATCGGGTTCGCCACTGACCATGCCCCACCGCTCGATCAGGATACTCGCCATACGACCCTCGCGATTAAGAAACTGCGTGATCGCAGTGGCGTGTTCGGTCTTGTAGTTTCGCAGGTTCTCGGAAACGACGATGCTGGTTTCGTCATCGATCCTGTAAGTCAGACGCCTCGGCTTGATCTCGTCGTCGGGTTTGTCGTTATCTTTACGTGCCATTTTATGCGTCCCCGTTAGTGTTAGAATATAACGGCAACACTAAAGCGACACATGATCCTTGTCAATCTCCTTGAACTCACGGACCTCGATATTCGCGGCACGCGCCTTCTTCACCATGTCGGCGGTTCCCCGTCCCCCGGGAAATGCCAGAACCAGTTGTACCTTTGCACGCCGCAGCATGTCTCCATTACGGGCCGGTCCAGCAGCAGGACCCTTTGCCTTGAACCTTGCCGGGATACCGAGAAAGGGTATCTCACGATGCTTGGCCCAATCCTCGGCAAGAAAATCAGCGCCACCAGCACCGACAGGACAGGCACCATGGATGACCAGCGAGATACCAACCTCGGTGTTCACTTCGTCCATGCACTCGAACACATACACGGCGTTGGAATAGTTACGACCCCCGGTGACCAGAACGCGCATCAGGTTTCTTTGTCGTTAATGCGGCTGGCTATCTCTTCCTGAGCAGCGGTAATTCCACCCAACATACCAAAACTGGGTTTACACTGAAAAGAAGCAGAGACACCTTCATCGGCATGTTTGCGGATCAGCACGATACCAACGACATCACCCGAACGAGCGGCTTCGAGAGTGGCTTCGAGAAGCTTAATAACCTTGGGGTTGGGCTTGCCCGGACCATGAACCTCGCTACCATCCAGCGCGACAACTTTGTTTTCGTCCTCACTCATGAGTGTTTATCCATTCCGATAGAGAATGCTCAGCCTGCTGATCGCGCCACAGTTCCGGCAGTACAGTTTGGCATAATCCATGAAGCCTTCTTCGGCGGCGTCTAGTTGCTCCTGCGTCGGCTTGTTTCCCTCCAGTACGGCAGAGGTCCAGTCGTGCATATTGATCCAGCATTTGATCCGGTTAATCATTGAGTAATATTGTCCCCCGAGAAGCCAGCATGGCCTTGCATTCTTCGAGATCGGACTTGGCTACATCCAGTTTTTTCTCGGCGGCGTCGGCCTTGTTCATGTAGTAATTAACAAACCGGCTCGAACTTTCGACCTCACCCACCAGCGCCTCTATAGCGTCGTATGCTGGAGCAAGAACCTTCCGATAATCGACGTATGTTATTGCGTCACCGTTGGCGTAGGCACTTCTTAAGTCTTTCAACAACTCCGCGTAATTATTCGGCAGTGAATGGTCGTCGCTCATGGCTTTACCGATTTCTTGTGCGCCTCAAGCGCAATAATTCCACAGAGCTTGGTTGCCCCATATCTATTCATCAGCAAATGAATGTTACGAAGATCGCCAGCCGAAATGTTCTCGGGGTCGTCTGAATTATCTTTTGCCTGATAATTATCCCGAACAGTTTCACAGTTCACGCACACCGGATGCTCGGCGTGCCCGTCCGATAATTCAGGTACCTTCATCTGTGTGGTCCGGTAACCACACCATAACGTAGGATCGGTAAAAATATTCACCTCGTCCTGCCTCATGGGGGTAACCAGAATATGAGCGGTGCTGGTAGGCCACTTGGCATTATAGATGTAGGTGGTGTCGTCGCTCATGGTTCTTTGTGCGCGATCCGCGCGGTCAGCATCAACAGGGCGTTGGCGGCATCGAGTAAAACCTCTTCACGAAGATCAACGAAAATCTTCGGCGGTTGCGCCGGATCATGAGCCTCGCGGGCCTTGCGAAGGCAGTCCGCGTGCATGTCGTGGGCAATCCCACGCAGCAACCCCCCGATGCGTTCGAGATTCATCGTATCGAGGGACGCCTGCTCCAAGCCTTTTTGTATATCGAAGGCTTTTTGTACGATGTCTGGGGTAGCAGGATTGTTATCGGTCATGGGTTCTCCTTTGCTATGGTATCAAACCAGAAGGTGGCGCGTTCTTCCGTCGCACCAACGACTTCGCCGCCCTGATCTGAAGATTTTTGCGGTACGCACTAGTCCGGCATTCTTTTGAGCAAAATACCCTATGAGGATGACGTGCCTCGAACTTTTCCTCACATACCCGGCAGTACCGAACATAAAACCGCTTAGCCTCAACCTTCCTGAAGATCGCACTAAGCTCCCTTATGGTGAAGGTGCCATACAGATAGGCCGTGCCGTTGCTGTTCGTGCGGTGGTAATTTCTTTTATATTTTGGTTTGGTCATCTTTTTATGATCACCATGCCTTCCATCTCACAGGGGATATCGATGAAGATGGTTTTGGACGGGGGACACACTACGACCCGCGACTTCTCGCCATCCATCCATCCTCCACTGGTGACCCTGTAACGGTCGTCACCGAGAGGATAGACCTCGATCCTTAAATGGGTATCGGGGCAACGCTTGCCGTCGATGACGATCTTGCACATTATTTTTTCTTATCCATTACTGGCTTCGACGGGATGCACGTTGTTCTGGTTGGCGTAATGAGTATCGAGGGTGGCCAGCGCAACGCGCAGAACAACGCGCAAATCCTGCTTACCCCAGAACGTCACGGCGGCACTGTCGTCGTCGCCGCTCTTGTGGATGAACGGACCCTGATGGTTCATTGGTTCACCATCCGGTTTCGTGCCGGTCGTGACGGGTAGTTCGAGATAAAATCTGAGACCGGTGAAAACCTCGCCATCGATCTCCTTACTAACGATCTCGATCCGGTCGGTCATTTCTTCGGCATACACATTAACACGCATCTTCTTCTCCTTTGTTTTCGGGATCAAATATCGGTTTCAAACAGTCACGCCGGAGTTGCCCTGCCGAGGTTAGTTTAAACACTCGCATAAATTTGGATTTACTAGGTGCGTGCGCGATAGGAGCAAGATCAACAAGACGAAACCAATTCTTATCAATGCCGCGCTCGAAGGCATTCTGCCCATCTCGTTCAAACACCAAGCCAAGCTCGATGGCAAACTTTCCCTTTTCGTTGGCCAACTTCAAAAATTCCCAGTCGGCCTCGTCGTGGGTAACGACACGTTCGAGCGATCTCACTGATGTCTCCTTTTAAAGAAGGAAGGGGACTGGTCGTCGTCTACTGAAACGCCAGTCCCCCTCCACACCCGGCGAGGATGCTCCTGTCTGGGGGGACAGGAAATAAAGTGATAACAGGGTGGAAGCGTAAAAGCTAGATTATTTTAGGACAGACTTAAAAAATTTCCAGAGCTTGGGTAATGCTTCGCGGGAGGTCCATGACTTGGGCATGTACCAATCCATCAGCAACCTGCCGATCACGACAAAAAGGCCACCCACGATGAAGCCTAAATTAAAATCATCCACGTGGTGGCAAAAGCCGCAGCAATATTTGCCACGGTCCTTCCTTCTCCCAGTCTTCCAGTACGATCATGTTGGTGCCGCCCTCAATATCTATGACAGCCCACGCCGCGCTTTGTAGCTGCTCGATCTCGCCAACCAATTCGCGCACATCACTCGGCACCATGATATTCAACACATCATCTCGACGCGCGGCCATTTTCCATTTCTCGACCAGATCAGCCATCATCTTACGATCTCGATAGCGGTATCCGGGGACCGAAGCGAAATCTGCTGCTGTGATCCACAAGTAGGACAACGCACACTTTTGGCCGCGCCTGCGTGACAGGTCCATTTATGACCACAGTCATTACACGTCGCTTCAAACGGTGGCTTCCAGTCGTCGTTCGTCATCACAAGGTCTCAAGTGACATTTCTATTTCCTCGATAAGCTCGCGCAACCGCTCCTTGGTGGTCTCAGCCGGTACGCTGGTATCGGAGAACACATCGTTGATTGCGCGCTTGGCTATGTCAAAAGTATTCATCTTACCCTCGCTGGTGAACGGTATCTCTGTCTTCGACCAGATTACCCACCACGTCTACCGCCTCATCAAGACCCAAGGGTATCGGGGCGGTCACCCCCTCGATATGAAGAGCCAGCACATCTTTTTTCAAGGAAGCGTACTCTTCGTCGCTGACGGGAAAAATAGCACCGGGCATAAGCGCACGATTACATAATCACTTAACAGCCCTGAACGCGGCACTGTCGCGGCGCACGAAGAAAACATTCGCGCCGATCTCGTCCATGAGTTTTATGTCAGGCATCTTGTCCTCGCTGGTGAATAGGTGGGGCCGGGCGCTACTTTATTTTTTTAAGGACAAGCTGGTAACTTTGATCGTCATGGTCAAAAGTTATGTTCATCTCGCCCGTGGTCAGGTCAGTGCCGCCACCGTGCCAGTTAAAACCGAGGTGCCGCAGATGGTCTTCTATCGTGTGTCGTATTTCAAGCATGGTCATGTTCTGTCCTCGCTGGTGAATAGGTGGGGCTGACGTTTGGGCCAAGGCGGGCCATAGCCTGTCGGACACCGCCATTATTAGCCAGCCCCAGAACAAAGAGATAACAGGTAGGTTGGGAAATGTATATTAATATTTTAGCGTCAGAGGGGGCAAGGGTTACCATGTAGACCCGGGCGCAAGAACCTAGATAATATCCAAGGGGGGAGGGGGGCGGGTAGGGTGCTAGTCGGGATCGGTAGGACCCGGCTCGGCCCATGGCTCTAGCTCACGCGCGGGGTCATCCTCAACCACTACCGCGTCGATGACCTTGCCTTGCGTAGGCAGTGGTTCCTCGTTGAATAGCACCCCGATGCGCTTGCGTAACTCTGCCTCTATCTCGCCGGGACTGCGAAACACTACCCTTTGCTCCTTAATATCGGTGAACAGGTCCACCCCTTGCGTCTTGCCTAACAACTCGTAAGCTCTGATCCTTGCCGTACCGGTGTTGGTCCTGTCTACCGCTTCCTTCGCCAGTCCCTCAAGAACAAAGACCCGCCGATAGGTAGCAGAATGCACTGCATCTTCATCATCTTCCGCTTCGAGGTGTTGCAACCTTGCGATGACCTTGGGGTTACTCCCCAGCAGGCACGCTGATCGATGTATCGTTGACGCCTTCTGATTGGCGCAACTGTAGGCCGCACGATAGGCATCCGAGTAGTTCAGCCCGCTTGCTACGCCTTCGCAGAACTTCTCTTGTTTGTTAGTGAGTGTCTGCCGTCCTTGCGGTGCTCGCCTTGCAGGCTCCGCTCCGCCGTTCGCGGGGGAAACTTCGGGCTTGTCGGTGTCTGTATCCATGAGTGAATGCTTACCATGCGCCAAACCCCGGCGCAATGTGACCGGTTCGCCCGCATCTCCGCCGATCCCGACCTGCATCTCGACGGACAAGAAGGACATTTGTCCGGTTTGTCCGTTGTCCGTCCGGTCACCGCCGAATACATACCAGAGTACCGTAAACGTGAACGTGAGGTGAACAAAGGGTGAATGTTATGAGATGGAAGGCCGAGGTAGGGTAGGGTACCCCTCAAAGCCAGTGGCCCTCAGTGGGCATCTATGGGCGTCCTTGGGCTATATCGAACCGACATAGAAT
>SDBT01015510.1_pt1 | contig 12107 bp, 11 predicted proteins | sample 2277101 | NCBI WGS metagenome assembly SDBT01 (sample SAMN10404973, study PRJNA504765) | marine sediment metagenome | isolation source: marine sediment core GS10_PC15, 103 cmbsf | place: Arctic Ocean: Southern Knipovich Ridge | collected 2010
AATTTTGACAAGCCACGTTGTTTTCCGAAAGGCGATATGAAAGCCGGTTTTCAAAACCGGTCCCTTGTGCTATGCAGAGCCAGTCTTGATGGCAAGACCGTGAAAATATGCAACAAGTTACGTTTTTGAAAAATGGCCATTTTTGAGTGATGCGAAAATATGAACCAGGAAGGCACAATGGCTGAAGTCAGAGAGCAAATCGAATTTGACGTCCTTTTTGTGGGGGGCGGCCCTGCAGGCCTTGCCGGCGCCATTCACATTATGCAGCTTGCCAAACAGAAAGACCTCGACCTTGAGGTTGCCCTTATAGATAAGGGTGGTGACATTGGTTCCCATGCACTGAGCGGGGCCGTGCTGAACCCCATTGCCCTTAAAGAGCTGTTGCCTGACTATACAAATGCGGGATGTCCCATTGAGACAGACGTTCGGGGGGATGAATTTCGTTTCCTGACCAAAAGAGGCAACTACGCGGTTCCATTTGTGCCCAAATACATGAGGAACGAGGGATTTCACATCATAAGTCTTTCGAGGTTTGTCCAGTGGCTCGCTCAGATTGCAGAAGATCTGGGCGTGAACATCTTTTCCGGTTTTGCAGGCAAAGATGTGCTCTACGCTGATGACGACAAAACGGTTATTGGCGTCCGCACGGGAGACAAGGGCCTTGGCAAGGACGGAAAATCCAAGGCGAACTTCGAAGCGGGCGTGGATATCGCGGCAAAAGTAACAGTTATTGGAGATGGGGCCAAGGGCTCGCTGCTCAGGGAGATTTCCGAGAAACTGGATGTCTTTGCCGGCAAGAAGCCCCAGGTCTTTGAAACCGGCATCAAGGAGGTCATACAGTTGCCTGAAAGGACCTATTTTGCAGACAGTGCCGGAAATGACATTCACACCTTTGGCTACCCCCTGGGTCTGGATGTCCACGGCGGGGGCTTCATCTACGAGATGAAGGACAACAGGGTGGCGCTGGGGCTCGTAACGTCATTGGGCTATCAGGACCCCTTGCTCAACCTGTATGAAGAATTCATTCGATTCAAGCGCCACCCGTTTGTGAGCAAGATTATCTCTGGTGGTAAGGTGATTGAACAGGGTGCAAGGGTGGTTGACAGCGGGGGCTACTTCACCATGCCCAAGCTGGCTGTTGATGGTGCTGTCTTTGTGGGCGCTGCCGCTTCTATGGTTGACATGGCCGGCCTGAAAGGCATCCACACCTCCATGAAATCGGGCATGCTTGCAGCAGAGGCGATCCTGGGTGCCATCTTGAAGACAGACTTTTCACAAGAGACCTTGATCCAATACCATGATCTGTTTGAGGCGAGTTGGCTCAAACAAGAACTGTATGCGGGCAGGAATTTTGCCCAGGCGGCATCCAAGAAGGGCCTTATGAAACTTGTCCGAATGGGTGTCGAATATTTGACGGGCGGGTGCCCAATATTTGACAAAACACCCCTTGAGGAGGACTCCAGGACGCTGAAGCCGCTGAAAAAGGGCGATTTGGAGGCTTCAGAAGAAAAATATGAAAAGCAGGATTACGATGGCGCACTCTTTGTCGATAAACTGACAGGTGTTTATCTGTCCAAGACCCAGCACCGGGAGGATCAACCCTGTCATTTGATCGTGCATGACACGGACTTGTGTGTTAATGAGTGCTTCAAGACATATGGATGTCCATGCACAAGGTTTTGTCCCGCAAATGTGTATGAGATGGAGACCGACCACAACACCCAGGAAAAAAAGCTCAAACTGAACCCGTCAAACTGCCTTCACTGCAAGACCTGCGAGGTCAAGGACCCCTTCGGCAATATCACGTGGACCTGCCCGGAGGGGGGTGACGGCCCAAAATACACGGTCATGTGATGCCGCGATGTTGCCCAATCCTGACACTGTCTGTGCCGTACCCCGGCGTCTGCAATATGATGTATGGGTGAGACTAAAAGAGCACAAGATATTATAATTGAATGATAACTGTATTTAATTTATATTAATTACTTGACAGCTTGGCCCATCTTGTGCATGTTGCCCATCAGCTAGCTGGCCTCTTCCTAAAGAGCTGCCAACGCGATGTGTGTTACCGGTGCAAAGGTTTTCCAAAAGATGCCTCTGCGAATTTCCCAAACCTGTTCAGGGTCAGGGAAGAGGGCCCTGAAAAAGACAAATGGTTCGCCGTAGTTATGGCTGGGCCAGCAGGAGGCAGGGTCAAAATGGGCAAGAACTCACTGAAACAAATCAGGGAATCGTTTTTGATGAGCAAGGCCGAACTAGCGCGGAAGGCCGGTGTCTCTCCAATAACCATAGACAGGATAGAAAAGGGCAAGGGCTGCCGTATGGAGACCAAACGAAAAATTCTGCTGGCCCTAAATTACAGGCTTTCGGACAAGAACAAGGTGTTTTCTGACTAGAGGATCAAGATGTTTTTCGGAAAGAAGGACGAACTCATAGGCCTGGATGTCGGATCGCGAGCCATTAAGCTGGGAGAAGTAGTTGAGAAGAGGGGGCAGCGGATGCTCAAGAAATTTGGGATGATTGATCTGCCCCAGGGTGCCATTGTTGAAGGGCGCATAAAAGAACCCCAGGTCGTAGTCGATAAGGTCAAAGAGCTTGTGAAGAACCTGAAGATCACGGAATCGAATGTGGCCACGTCTGTTTCCGGCTATTCGGTCATCATAAAGAAGATTGTGGTGGGCAAGGCCTCTGATGAGGAACTGCAAGAAACCATTCAATATGAGGCCGAACAGTACATCCCTTTTGACGTCGAAGACGTCAACATCGACTTTGAGATTCTTGGCGACCACGAGACGAATCCGAATCAGATGAACGTTATGCTGGTGGCAGCCAAGAAGGAGATCATCGATGAATACATAGACCTGTTCGAAATGGCAGACTTAAACCCTTGCGTTATAGATGTTGACGTGTTTACCTTGGAAAACATCTTTGAAGAGTGTTACTTGCACGAAGACAAGAGTGTGGCTCTGATTGACATTGGGGCGAACAAGCTAAACGTGAACATTGTCAAGAACAATGTCTCTGCTTTCACGAGAGACGTTGCCATAGGAGGGGAAGAGATCACCCGGGAGATGGTTTCCCGATTCGGTTGTTCATTTGAGGCGGCAGAGGAAATAAAGCTTGGCAAGGCGTCTGATAATGTGTCCACCGAAGACCTCCAGGAGACCTTCTTGTCATTCATATCAAATTGGAGTAGTGAGATCAGACGAGTCATAGATTTTTACTACTCCACATATCCCGAAGAGAACATAAGCAAGATCATGTTGAGTGGGGGTGCTACGCAAACAACGGGTTTTGTTGAACATCTGGCCGACGAGACCTCCATTGAGGTGGAGATGTTCGATCCGTTCAGGACTCTGGAAGTCAGCCCTAAGAGTCACGACACAGACTATCTGAAGCGCATTGCCCCGCAGGCAGCAATCTGCATGGGCCTTGCATCCAGGAGGGTGGACGACAAGTGATCAAGATCAATCTACTGCCGATTCGAGCCGCACGAAAGAAGGAAAACATTCGTCGTCAGGTATCTATGTATTTTCTGTGCGTGGCGCTTGGCTTATGTGTCATGGTGTACCTTGCAATTTCCATGAGCAGTAAGATATCCCAACTCAACCAGGATATTGAATCGGCCGACAAGGACCTCAAGAAGTATCAAGCCATTGTGCAACGCGTCACTCGAATGAAAAAAGAGTTGCAGAAGCTTCGAGAAAAGATGGATATCATAGTCAAACTCGATGCGAACCGAACCGGGCCGGTTCAGATGATGGATGGGCTGACCAGCGTCGTGGTTCCCGACAAGATGTGGATTACGAGTCTGGACGAAAAACGAGGCTCGCTAAAGCTGGCAGGGGTTGCCACCGACAACAAGACCATTGCCGACTTCATGACTTACCTTGAAGAATCGCCCTATTTTGCTCGCGTGGATCTTATATCTTCCAAGCAGGTTGACATGAAGAAGCAGGGGTCGAAATTCAAGAAATTTCAGATCACTTGTGTGACAACAATAGTGGCTCCAAAAAAACAAGCAAAGGCTTCCTAAGGCAAGATGGCAAAGGTCTCACTACCAAGCATCCCAGTTGAAAAGATTGCAGCACTGACACAGGTGCAAAGAATTCTGATCTTTGCCGGCACGCTGTTGCTGCTCGGAGGCGGATATTTCTATTTGTTCTATATGCCGCAATCCCAGGAGATCGGTGAGCTGCAGAAAAACTACGATGAGCTCAAGCAGAAGGTGGCAAGTGCAAAAGTTACTGCAGCCAACTATGACAAGGTCCAAAAGAAGTTCAAAGAGGCCGAGGTAAACCTTAAACTTGCTCTGAGGCTTCTGCCGGACAAAAGGGAGATTCCCCATCTGCTGGCGAGCATATCCAAGTCCGGGAGATTTTCGGGCCTGGAATTCATTTTGTTCAAGCCGGGCAAAGAGATCATGAGGGATTTCTATGCTGAAATTCCCGTAAAGATCGAAGTGACAGGTGGATACCACAACCTGGCCATGTTTTTTGACAAAGTGGGAAGGCTGTCAAGGATAGTCAATATCTCCAACATATCTGTTAAGCATGGGTCGCGTACCAACGAACTCGAAGGGCGCCTGAAGGCATCGTGTGTGGCCACCACATATAGATTTGTGGAATCTTCAGGCAAGGCAAAAAAGAAGGGCAAAGGGAAAAAATAGGGGCTGACGAGAGCATGGCCAAGAGTGTTGTCAATTTGCTGTTAGGCTCCATCCTTGTGGTGCTGGTTGCAACAGGGTGCGGAAAATCATCAGAGCCCGAGTCTGGCCCGATCATCATACGGAAAAAGATTGCCATGACAAAGGAATCTACCGCACTGGCGGCAAAACCCGGCAAGCTGCCGGCCAGAACCAAAACAGCCAAACCCGAGATAAAGGCTGAAAAACCCGCACCAGTTCTTGCCAAGAAAGGCAAGGAAGAGATTGCTAAGGCAAAGCCAGGACTACCGCCAGGTCAAAAGAAGCCGGCCGTAGAGCCGGCTGAAAAACCCAGCCCTTTACTCGTCAAAAAGCTTGGCGGAAAGCCCACTTATTTTTATGATCCAACGGGAAAGCCCGATCCTTTTAAACCTCTTTTTGTCACGGGAGTCGAGCGGATAGCGCCTCGTGCCAGGGCCGCCAAGGCGAAGAAACCAAAGCTTCCCCTCACGCCGCTTCAAAGGGTGGACTTGAGCCAACTCAAAGTGGTGGGCGTTATTGTGTCCCCCACGGGCAACAAGGCACTGGTGGAAGAGGCCTCTGGCAAGGGGTATATTGTTTCCAAGGGGACATATGTTGGCACGAATTTTGGTAAGGTCAAGCAGATACTGAGGGACAGGATTCTTGTCGAGGAACAAGAGGAAGATTTTCTTTCCGGTGGGAGCAAGCCTGTAACCAGGGAGTTAAAACTTCTGAGGAAGGTCGGAGATACTACAAGATGACTGGCAACTTAAGAGCAGCTTGGGAAAAGAAATGGTCGTTGTTATTGCTTGGAGCCCTTTGTATGGTTATCGGTTGTGCATCCAAGGCTCCTGTCAAATCAGAAGCGGAAACAGTTTTGCCTGAAGAATCGACTTTCGGGGGCAAAACGATTTACGAGATCGGCCTGAGTGAGGACGAAACAGCGGCACTTGTGACCATATATGGAAACGAGCCGCTGACCTACACGGCAGTGAAAATGCAGTTTCCTCTTGGTGTGGTGCTTTATTTCCGAGATACGGCCTTGCAGGACATTGAAGAGACCTATGTGACAGAAAGCGCCTTGATCAAGTCCATTGAGACCTCTGAGCTTGATGGGGAAACGCGTTCATCGCGGATTGAGATTCGTTTGAACGAAGATGTTCCCTATGATGTAGGCAGAGAGGAAAATCAGATTGTGGCGCGTTTTGGAAAGCCGGCTGCAGAACTCGGCGAAGCCGGCAAACCGGAAGAGGCTGTGGAGGCTGCGCAGAAGATCGAGCTGGAACCGCAGATAGTAATAGATGAGGCGGCTCAACCAGTGGCCGCAGTTTCTGCCGAAGCCCCGGGTGCAGTTGCAACGGCGACTGGTGGCCCAACCTCAGCCGAGGAGGTCAAGGCAGCAGGATGGGTCGATCGAATTGACTTTGAGATAATGAAAGAGGGCAAATCACGCGTCATAGTGGGAACTACCAGAAAGGTTCGATATGAGACAGAGAAGCCTTCAGACAAACGGCTGCTTCTGAAGCTTTACGGCACAAGAATTCCAAGGTTTCAAAGGCGACCTCTTATTACCACGCGTTTCAAAAGCGCGGTTGACTACGTTATCCCTGTACAGACCCCTCAGATGGGAGATACCGCGGTCATTGCAATACAACTGCGGGAGGCTGTGGATTATACTGTCGAGCAACAAGACAATGTCTGTTTCGTGGAATTTGAGCGCACCAAGGTTCCTCCCAAACCCATGCCCAAGATAGACAAGCCCAAGTGGCTGCAGGCCATGATGGAGGCAGAGGAAGTGGTGTTGCGAGAAGAAGAGGCCATAGTAAAAGAAGCGGCCGAAGTCCTCCCGGAAGAATACGTAGAAACTGAAGAGGGTAAACTCTACACAGGACAGAAGATATCCCTGGATTTCCAGAACGCGGACATTCACGACATATTTCGAATACTGCACGAAGTCAGCGGAGACAATTTCGTCGTTGGAGAGGTCGTAAGGGGAAAGGTTACCTTAAAGCTTGACAATGTGCCCTGGGATCAGGTCCTGGACCTTGTCCTTAAGATGAACAAGCTCGGTACCATCAAAGAGGGAAATGTTGTCCGCATTGCAACGCTTTCCGGCCTGGAAGCAGAACAAGTAGCGCTTAGGCAGAAGCTGGCAGCGCAGCGGGCCAAAAAAGACGAGGAGCCTTTGGTTACCCGGTTTTTCGAAATCAGCTATGCGGATGCCATGGTGCTCAGCGCCTCTGGTGGAAACGTGTACAGTGTTCTTACCAAGCGAGGCAAGGCGACCCATGACATACGGACGAATATGCTCATCATCAATGACATAGAAGGGGTGATGGACAAGGTCAAAAAACTTGTTGAAAGGCTGGATATTCCCACGCCTCAAGTCATGATATCGGCACGGATCGTGGAGGCGGACAAGACCTTTACCAGGGATCTTGGGGTCCAGTGGGGCGGTGATGTGGACATTAACAATCCAGGCGAAGACCGGATGCAAATCTTTGGTGGACAAACGCTTTCGACCACAGGCCCGAACTATGCAGTCAATTTGCCTCCTTCTTTTCACTCGAGCGCAATCGGCATGACTTTTGGCAAACTATCAGGAATTCCTTTCAATATCGATCTCAGACTGCTTGCCATGGAAACTCGAGGCAAAGGGAGAACCATATCTGCACCAAAGATTGTCACGTTGGACAACAAAGAGGCATACATCGAACAGGGCGTTGAGATACCCTATCAGGTAATAGACGATGGCAGCGTGACTATCAAGTGGGCTAAAGCGGTTCTGAAGCTGTCCGTCACTCCTCACATAAGCGCAGACAACCGCATCAACTTGAAGATCAAGGCAACAAAAGATGCCCCGGACTGGACTAATGCGGTCGGGGGTACGCCTGCTATCGATAAGAAAGAGGCCAAGACAGAATTGTTGGTCAACGATGGAGAGACTGTCGTGATTGGCGGGATCTTGACAGATACCGACGCATGGACGGAGTCTAGCGTGCCCTTCTTGTCCAAAATTCCGGTGTTGGGATGGCTATTCAGGTCCAAGATAAAGACATTGTCGAAGGAAGAGATTCTGATTTTCATTACGCCCAAGATAATCAGGCTTGCCGGGGCAACGCAGGAGGTCTCTTAGATGACAGCGAGGTGTGTTCTCAAGACCACACTCTTTGTCTGTGCCGGTGTCGCAGCCGCATGGCTGAGCCCTGTGACTGCGCACGCAGAGGAGGCTGCACTGGAGGAAAAGAAGACATACCAGGTTGAGTCTGGATTCTACTATACCATTCAAAAAGGGGACACACTCTGGGGCCTTTCCGAACGCTTCTTTGATTCGCCGTGGGTGTGGCCGGATCTTTGGGAAAAGAACAAGTACATCGCAAATCCTCACTGGATTGAACCTGACACCCGTATTCGTATTTTTGGCCGCGAAGGAGTGGAAAAGGTCTCTATTGGCCAGTCCGAGGAAGAAGTCGAGGTTATTTGGACCGAAGCTTCGCTGATGGTCGACGGAAAACCGCAGCCTTATTTCTTTTATCCACCCATTGACGGAGTGGGGTTCATAAGAAAGAGCCCTGTCACCCCAGTTGGAACCGTGTTCAGGTCCCAGGAACGAAAAGCCCTGATGAGCATAGAGGACGTGATTTATGTTCGCCCCGAACAAGGCCGGGAAAATCACTTTGAAAAAGGGAAGTTTTTGACAGTCTTTAGGACATTGGAGCGAGTGGAGTATCCAGAGACCGAAGAAGATATCGGGGTTCCGCACCACATGCTGGGCGTGATCAAGATTACGCAAGTGGAGGCCGGATATTCCATAGCCAAGGTTGTCAAGGGCTTTTCACATGGCGCAATCGAGGTCAATGACTTGCTGATGCCCTATGAAAGGCGGCCTCGCCAGATCAGGTTCTTGCCGGCCAAGGAGGGATTAGACGGCAGGGTCATTATGTCTGAGAAAGATAACAGGAAACTCATGGACCCTTTTACAATCCTGTTTATCGACAAGGGTAGCAACGACGGCGTGGAGATGGGCCAGTCCTATAGCACCTACTATCAGGACAAGGAATATCTGGACCCCGAGAGCGATGAAGCCGTCCTGTTGTCGCCCGTGAATTTTGCCAGAATCCTCATCCTTCGTACCGAAGAGGCCACTGCCACAGCCATTGTGACAATGGCCGACAAGGTCATAGAGCCGTGGGACAAGTTCCACGCCCCTGCCCCTTCAGAGTAACGATTGACCCTTCAACAACGAAAAGCAGAAAGATCACCACGAAAACACGAAAGAGACTATGGTTTATTCTTTTGTGGCCTTCGCACAAGTCTCAAGTTTCCAGTTTCCAGTTTCTAATCACCACCCACCAATATTCACTATTCAATGGCATTTGAAGCTTTTTGCTTTGTCGTCTAGTTCGTGCCCATCCACAAATACCGATTTACTAAAGCATGACTTTTGGATGGGCACTAGTTCGGACTTTTTGCGAGGCCGTCATCTTTTAGTACCAGAAAATACAGCGTTCCTTCATGCTTCATATGACCTGCTGCGATCCCGGCATACGGACCACTCCCCCAAAACAGATCAACCCGCCCCGGGCCTCGGATTGCACCGCCCGTGTCTTGATTGAGGACGAACCTGCCAAAACTCTCCCATGACTCGATGGCTCCGTCTTCGCCCACGAGTGGTTTCTCGCTTTGAATGAAGGCCAGCGCACCCTCTGGGAACAGGCGCAGATCAGTGGCAATTGCACGGCCCGAAGTCAGAGGCACCTCGATAGCGCCAACAGGGCCCTGATCAACGAACCTGAAGAAGACGTAGCTTTCATTGTGATTAAAGATGCGATCGATTTGCTCGGGGTGTTCGCTCATGTAGGCACGCAGCCGCTGCATGGACATTTCTTCTTTGCCAATACTGCCTTCATCGATGAGTAATCTGCCGATACTCCGATAAGGCCGTCCGTTGGCGCAATCATAACTGACCTGCAGCAATGTTCCATCCTCCAGCATTATACGCCCGGAGCCCTGGATATGAAGAAAAAAGAGGTCCAGACGATCAGAGACCCACAGAAGCTCACCCCCGTTCTGCCTAAGGATGCCATTGGTATCTATGTCTTCGCGGGAAAAATAAGGCACCAGGGTTTGATCAACACGCCTGCCGATGATGCGCTTGCCTGCGTATTTGGGATTGAACAGGCCAAGGTCAACGTATACCCAGTCGTCAGGTTTTTTGTACAGGGGATAGGCGTAGTCCGGCGACTGGAGCAGGCTCCCTCGAAGAAGCGGTTCGTAGTAGCCGGTAAACAGAATCCTGCCTCTGCCGTCACTTCCAACGGACCTGTAGACCCAAAATGAGTTCTTGATTGCTTGCTTGAGGCTGCGAGCAGAAGGCGTCTGCCTGATCAGTCCTTGAAAGACGTGTATTGATTTTTTCAGATGAGAGGCTGTGTAGGTGTCCGGCCCAAAACGAAAGGGCGTGGAGGGTTTCAGGCGCTGCAAGTAATCAAGGCTCTGTTCCATGGCGGTTTCCAGCGAACCAAACGGCATATCGTCCCAGAAATCAGGAAACGCATTGGGCCGAATTTTGACCATGGCCTGTGGGGCTGTAACCGGCGGCTTGACCTTTGGAACGCATGCTGAAAAGAAAAGCACGAGACACACCAGAAAGGCACATTGAGTGTAACACAAGCTAGATAACTTCATAGACGGAGTCTCTTCCCCCAGGCTGTAACCAAACGGCAGGTCATATTATTTTCCTCACTCAGCTGCCGACTATTTGAGCGAATCAGACAGTTTTGTCAAGCCAAGTTTGACGGCTTCGCAAAAAGTCCATCTGCGGCGTTGCGCTTCATCTTTCGTCATTCCGACGTACGACAAGTACGCCTCATTCCTCAAGATTCGCGCGTCTTGCATATGAACTTCTTGCAAAGCCGTCTGTTTATTGACTTTTTACGAGACCATCAAGTTTACGCGTGCGGCAATAATCCGCTTGACAAAAGGGCGAGATACACGCGAATATTCAGAGTTTGAACGTTTCTGAGATATGAGGATTGAATTTTGAAAAAGGGTTTTATCAGGATCAACACAGACCTTTGCAAGGGGTGCGGGCTGTGCATTGCGGCGTGCCCCAAGGGAACCATAAAGATAGCCAACAGGATCAACGTGCAAGGTTACCATCCTGCCAGGTACGGCGAAAGGGAAAAGAACAAGAACCGAAAATGCACCGGCTGTGCCTTGTGTGCAATAACTTGCCCTGACGTTGCCATTGAGGTGTTCCTTGGATAGACGACTCATGTGTGGAAGCCATGTGATTGCCGAGGCGGCAACGCTTGCCGGGTGCCGTTTCTATGCGGGCTATCCCATCACACCTCAAAACGAGCTGCCCGAGTATTTATCTAAGCGGTTTGCCGAACTCGAAGGCGCGACTTTCGTTCAGGCAGAAAGTGAGCTGGCCGCCATCAACATGGTAATGGGTGCAAGCATGACAGGTGTGCGCGCCATGACGTCGTCTTCCAGCCCGGGGATCAGCCTGAAGCAGGAAGGCATCTCTTACATCGCGGGCATGGAATTGCCGGTCGTCGTGGTCAACATCATGCGTGGAGGCCCCGGGCTGGGAAATATTGCCCCAAGCCAGCAGGACTATTTTCAGGCCACAAAGGGCGGAGGGCACGGTGGTTATCGTTGCATCGTTCTGGCCCCTTACACCGGAGAGGAGCTGGTTACCCTGACCATGAAGGCATTTGATCTGGCTGACACCTATCGCATGCCTGTCATCCTGCTGGGTGATGGTCTTATGGGCCAGATGATGGAACCTGTAACCTTTCCAGAGCCCACAGACCCGGCCAAACTTCCGAAAAAAGAGTGGGTGCTCGACGGGGCCCGGGGCCGAGATAGCCGCCTGGTTTCCTCATTGGTGCTGGATCCGGTCAAGATGGAGCAATTCAACTGGAAACTGGCCAGGAAATACCAGGCAATTTCAGATCGTGAGAGTGAGAGTGAGTCCTATCTTCTCGACGATGCAGTGGTTGCTGTTGCTGCCTTTGGCACGGCTGCGCGCATAGCAAAAGGCGCTGTGAACCGTGCGCGCAAGAGCGGCCTGAAGGCAGGCCTTTTCAGGCCCGTTACACTGTGGCCGTTTCCGGAAAAACAGCTCAGGGCCTTGACCGATACGATCAAGCACATACTGGTCTTTGAGATGAATCTCGGTCAGATGGTAGAAGATGTGAGACTCAGCGTTGGCCAGCGGGCTACAGTCCACTTTCACGGCAGGCCCGGAGGGGTCATACCCAGACCGGTCGAGATTGAAGATGCCATAACCAAGCTCATTTCCAAGTATGGTTCTTCTCCCAATTAGTTGGAGTCAAATAGGGGAAAACTGTGGATTTTAGATCAAAACAGAATGGACATCCGGTATCTCCGAAGGATATATGGTTTGACAACCAAGAAAAACCATACC
>SDBT01015511.1_pt1 | contig 12106 bp, 10 predicted proteins | sample 2277101 | NCBI WGS metagenome assembly SDBT01 (sample SAMN10404973, study PRJNA504765) | marine sediment metagenome | isolation source: marine sediment core GS10_PC15, 103 cmbsf | place: Arctic Ocean: Southern Knipovich Ridge | collected 2010
TTTCCTTCTTTGCAAGAGCATCTGCATCAGCCTCATCATTAAAGACTGCTATGGTTGTGTATTGTTCCTCATCCTCATCCCCCATGTAGTCTTCCTTCGTCACAGCCTCTTCAACATCATCATCAGGGCCAACATCAGGAATTTCAGGAGGAGGAGCACCTTCATCACCACCTACCGCCACTGCTGTTCCTCTAAGAAGCTCCACATGCTTCTCAATATGGCTCACAACGAATTGGTCCATTGGAACCTCACCCGTCGGGTAAGCAGTGATGTCAACCACTTGAAGCGGAGACTCATTGTCTGATACGATAATCATGTTGTTCTTCAGACACACATCCTTGTAAGAATCAAGGAAGGACTCTTGGGGATTAACATCCGCTTCAGTCAATGCCTTTACAATGTTCTCTTCAGAGTCATTGTTAACATCAGGCACTCGACCTTCACCCACGTCATCACCTCTACGCGGCTCTGCCTGTGCAAGAAGCTCTGGTGTCCATGGACGCTTTCCAATTGCAACACCAAGCATATCACTTCCTTCCGTTGAAGCAAGTTCTGCTACATACAATCCAAACTTAGGAAGGAGTTCCGCCATCTGGTCAAAGGCCCCTACAATATCTCGATGGTCTGCTATAATAGTGGCATACTCATCATCCCGGAGGGTTTCTTCTCCTCCAGGAGTCCTTCGTCCTCTGGACGCTGCTCGCATTCCCGCTGCTTTAAAAACTTCAGGGCCAGGATTCCGTCCTTCCTCAGCCAAAGGAGAGTCTCCATGGCGGGGATACTTCTGTCCTGTGTTGCAAACCGAGCAGGATTCCTCCACTCCATATACCTTGCCACAGTCTTCGCAGACAGTGTACTCTGAGCCCTGTGCATTGTCGGCTGCTGGGGCGTTCTCCAGAGCCCGCGACTCTTCTGCACGGACGGTCAAAGTCTCCTCATATCCCTCGTCTTCGGAGTACCCAGGATCGTCTGCATGGTCCGCGTCATCATCATGATCGGGGTCGGGGGGTACAATCTCACTTCCACCATCTGACTCCTTCTGATCCTGAACCGGGTTATCCCGCACAGCAAGAATATCACCGTTTGACAAATCAAAAAACTGTACACCTGACTTTGAACCAACTTCTATAAATCGTTCTATCTGGTTATCTACTTCTGGGTCATCTCGATCAAATTCAAAATCTATTCCCCAGTCTCGTGCTATCCCACTCAAAACAGCAGCGATTTCACCAAATTCAGCACCCGGAGTAATTCGTTCTGATGTAGACTCAGCGAGCTTCTTTACAACAGTCTCCTCAGAGTCTTTGTCGACATCTGGAACTTTTCCTTCCTCAGTAGTAGCTCCACCGGCTACGCCCATGTAATCTGCAAGGGAATCAATCAGTGCATCGTCATGCTCATAAAAGACAGCATCCTTCTCATCCCAAAAAGCATAAAATTCTTCTATTCCATCCTCATCCCCACGTTCTTCTGACTTCCTTATAAATTCAGTGTATTCATCAACAGAATCCAAAACAGATTTAACAGCCCCTACTATTTTATCCTTGCCCTCGAAATCAAGCAACGTAATCATGGAAAGAGCAACATCACCTGATTCTTGAGCATGTCCATTCTCAATCCACTGATCAAACCCACCATTCAATACTTGGGCAATCATATTCACGATGGGCAGATAATGCTTGCTGGTCTCCGCTTTATCAACAATAGCATCCCAGTGCTGATTGGATTCAGTCAACGTCTTGACAAGAGTCTCTTCTGAATCAGTTTCGAGATTAGGTACTTTGCCCTCTTTTTTCGCCTTCTTCACGGGTCCCTGATCCTGAACCTCTTCGTCCTTGACCTCTCTGGCAGCGTCTTTACGATCCTTTTTATTGGCCTCGACTCGCTTGACCTCAGCTTCATCCCCGTCATGGACACTGTAGTCCTCGGGATTGACATCGGGCTCCTCCTGCTGTTGCATGGTCTGGGGAACTGGAGTATGTTGTTTCTTTGTATCTTTCTCAAAGACCGTAACAGAATCCAAAAGATGCTTCAACAGATCGCCTGTTTGTGTGCTTCGGTAGTCCATGATATTACTTCTCCTCATTCTTTGACATATCAATCAATTCAACAGGCTCGCCATTGATGTCGGTCCATTTGCCACTCTTCTGATTTTCCTTGGTTCGCAACAGGCTGAGAACCCGGTCACTAATTACATCATCAGTTGTCCACATGGCCACCAAAGTCTTTCGCCCGTCTTTATATATAGGGCGACACTCAATTGGAACCTCAGTAAATCTCCAATTCATCAATGCCTGGACAGCAGCGGATTCGGATTCAGGTGAAAGTGCTTTGCCCAAAATGTACAATGCCAATTTGTCGGTGGGGAGGACTTTCTTCCCCCTTTCAATTGCTGCATTGAGAACAGCGTCGATGCCTGTAGCAGGAAACCTTTTGCAAAACTCGCCAAGCACTCTAAGGAGCAACTTGTAAGTATTGACATCCTTAGCTTCTGTTACTCTTTGATGAATCATTTTTCTTGGACTCCTTCTTTTTCTTTTCTTCTAATGCTGCTTTTGCTTCCGCGAGTGCTTTTGCTTTAGCAGCTTCTTCAATATCAACGGATTCATCAACAGCATTCTTTACCGCTTGAATTTGTAACAGTGGATTACGATGAAGAGTAAATACATTTCCAATTCTTATGGGTCCCCGCACTGACTCTTCAATGACATCACATACCTCTTTATCATCTACTACTAAAGTATATGAACAATTTCCATCAAACCCAACTGTTGCTTCAAAAACAAGAGAGGTGCCTTCATACACAGAAGCAATACGACAACCCACAATTGACTCATGTTTTCTAAAAAACAAAGTAGGAGACAAGGAAGATTTCTCTGATAGGGCCTGGAGTAAGATCTCTCTCGATCCTCTGTCCTTGCACTCCTTCTGAGCAAATGCCATGAACTGCTGCACAACAGATCTTCGCCCATTCCAACAAATAGATGGAACTGAGGAATTGGACTTTGTGACAAACTTTGAATTTGGGAAAGCACGAATCCAGGTCTTCACTGTTTTTTCAAACACCTTCATTTTAGAAAGCACTGGATGAAATCGTGTAGCTTTACGAAGAAGTACCCCGAAGGATTCCTCTACAGGATAGAATCGAATGTTTTTCGTCTTAGAATCCATTCCCTCTCGAAACAGAGTAGAAAACGCACCCCAATGCTTCTTCGGGACACTAACCTTTAGCCGGTCACCAAATGTAACAGTGCTTGGATTATCATCGTCCCCTTCAAGAATTTCGATATCCCAATCGGGCTTCTCTTTAGACAGATTGTTCAGGGCTTGGACTACGCCCAGCTGTCCTGGGATGAAGCTAATGGCATCCATTGTAGTGGCCTCATTCTGCTTCTGTTCTAGGATAGTAGCCAAGTCATACATGATTCTTAAGATTCCTCAGTGTCTTCAGGAGATTCCTCTTTGTCTTTTCTATCAAGAGGAAGACGGCTGACTGCAAACTGTTTGGCGTCTCTTCTATCTGCAGCCCGAGTAGACCGGGCAGCCATTTGACGCGTCTTCTTAGTAGCAAGAGCTTTTCTCATGCCTCTTTCAGTGTCTTCCAACAAATCACCATGGTATTCCTGAACCCACTTTGCAGCAGAATTCGGGTAAAATGGAAGTACTTTGAAAACTGCTTGTAGATGCTTACAGAATGCACCATACTGTTTTGGATTCCGGATACGTGGTCGACGAATTTCAGGCTGACCATACTTCGCATCATATCTGGGGAGGCTTGTAATAAAAGCACCTCCCCAAAAAAGTTGTGCAGGGCAAGTACATCCAATCTTGACATCTCCACGTTGTAGCAGTTCCTTCCCTAACTTCTGTAAATTGATGGATTGCTTATCATGATTCCACAGCCGGGTATTTTGAATTAGTTCAATCAGCGTCTGCTCAATGTCCTGAAACTGAAGAATGTCATCATACCACAAACCCGTTTTTGTACCGCTGTGGACCTTAAACTTCCACGTGTCCTTGTCCCAAGAAGCAAGCCTAACACCACCACGAAGCCCTACATTTTTCACACGATCAGGAAAAGTAGGAAACAACCTAGTAATGGACTTCTGCTTACGAGACAGATCACCAAGCGTAGCTTCAAGTATTGTACACAAATCATACACGTTACAAGTATTCCCTATCAACTGTTTTCTTCAACTCATCTTCTGAAACAGGATTATTATCTACAATAACACCCCCTCCAACCTTTTCAGGAGCACCCTCTAAAGATGTGAGTTGGTTACGGGAACAATTAAAAAAACCACCTACTTCTCTAGAAGCACCTTCAAGGGAGGTTAATTGGTTGACAGCACAAGAAAAATAACCTCCAACCTTTTCAGGAGCACCTTCAAGAGTTGTAAGTTGATTATTAGAACAAGAAAAATCACCACCTACCCTTTCAGGAGCACCTTCAAGGGAGGTTAATTGGTTGACAGCACAAGTAAACTCTCCAACCACTTCTCTAGGAGCACCTTTAAGGGAGGTTAATTGGTTATTAACACAAGAAAAATAACCTCCAACCTTTTCAGGAGCACCCTCTAAAGATGTGAGTTGGTTATTAGCACAATCAAAATTACCTGTTACCTCCTTCAATCGAAATGGAAGGGATTTCAATCTCATACCGGACAGCTTTACATTTCCTTCAAAAGAGTAAGATCCATCGGAGTTCTTTTTCCCAGAAGCAAGTACTTTCTGAAGAAGTGTGTTTTTCCTACTTTGAATTTCTTTGTCGGACAAGGGTTGAAATATTTTTTCAAAACCACTTACTTTAATGCCCAGTTGCCGTACCATGGAATCAAAAGTCATTCCCTTATCTTTGGCATCAAAAACTTCTTTTCCCCCATCTGGAGCTACACCTACTGCAAACTTAGTGTTATTACGCTTGTCCATGATATAGTATAACTTAACATGTAGCTTATAATACTTATGCCAATTTACTGGAGATTTTGCTGTTGTGCACCATTTCGTTCCAGCACCATACAAACAACTCTGTTTATGGGATTGGGGGACAATGACTTCTATGTTTTCATCTTGATAAACACTTTGTTTATCTTTTTTTATTTCCTTTTCAACAGATTTTCTTTTCTGAGTCTTTGTCGGACCTTTTACTGCTACTTCTTGAACTACTACTTCAAGTGCTGCTAAATCTCTGTATGAATTGATATCCGCATCTTGAATCTGTTCCTTATTTACAAATGAATCAAACTGTTGAATATTTTGAATAATTTTATTGAATGAATCCGGGTCCACCACATACTGCTTTAACATCCATTCCAAATACTTCTTTGTACTCGTAGGATCAGCAGTAGACAAAGCATCAAATACTTTTTGTTCTACTTTCTTTGTATCAAGATATCTTGCCCTAGCACTTGAAAGGCTTTCTGACATAGAGCATAATGTTTCAAAAAGTTCTTCTATCATTTCTCCTACGCCCTCTTGATAAATGCTACCCAACGGCTATTTCTTTCAAGCTCTGTCTGAAGCTCTGACACCTCTTCTTTTCCTTCACGAATAAGATCCCCGCCATCATTCTGCATGTTGATGATAATGGACTTCCGCAAGGTATTCCCCTCAATTTGTTTAACCAATGCTTTTGTATACCGAAGGAGCCACTCAAGAATATGAATTTCCGTCACATCTTCTGCAGGAAGTATTTGCCTGGTACCAATTATGTATAAAGCATCAGATCCGCCGGGCAGATTGATAGCATAAATAAATCCGCCTTCTGTAAGACTTCCCGACCTTTCAAACGTATGCCGAAAGTTACTCCCGACATAGTGCCTGTAGGTGCGAAACGCCTCAGACATCATGATTAGATCGGTGGTAACTGAATCCAGTACATTCACAGAAGTAAGGGTCCACAAAGGATGATCATTCCAAATCCAAGTGGTACGTAGATTAGGATAAACGGTTGATACTGACTTGACTTCAGGAGGCAACTGTGCTCGTACTTGTCCCTGAATATAGGGCAACATAATAGAGATCTTGTGAGCAGAATGGGTATTCCAATACCTAATGGCATTCTCTACCTGCTGATCAATTGTAGCATTTGATGTAGCAAGAGTTAGGGGAGCGAATTCCGCTGCAATCCAATCACGGTATTTGGTCATTACACGAACTGGGGTCAAGTCACTCATAACAACTACTTCCCTCTATTTCTTGCAACCACTTCTTGGACACTATATTCAAGATCACACTCAGGAATACAAGCATAACTGTTATCATCCGGAACAATTGCAGGGCACAGTGTGCCCATTTCAGGAGAAGGATGGAGTACCAATATCTCCTTAGCTTCTGCAACGTCATCCCCTACTTCAACAAAATTATCAAATTGGAGATATTGTGAAAACTGCTGTTCACTGAGAAATGAAACTACTAACACCTGGTCTTGTGACAGATGGTAAATGATATCAGGTGTGATCTTCAACATAAAGTCCTTGCGGGCTTTAATCTTCTTTGCTACTGGAATTGGTGCTACCACAATTCACCCAAAATAGAAAAAAAGGGCCCCAAGCGAAATTGCCGGGGGCCTATAACATTCTACCTATCCACCACTGGCTTAAACACCTAGATTGGTGATCTCGCCCTCGTTGAACATACCTGCGTTGATGACCTTGAAGCCTGCAGCACTCAGGAAGCCCTTTTGTGCCATCAGGTCAGAAGTGATCAGCGTAGGAGTTGCGAACAGCGGGATGTACGGGGCATAAACAAACCCGGCCATCAGGTACTGGTCGCCACGATAACCCATGGTGTAGACGTTCGTGCTCTTGAACGGATTCTGGATGACAGTCCGGCCCCCGAGCTCACCGATCTTGATCGGTCCGGTCGGCACTGACTTCGCTGCTCCACCAATGGGCTTGAACTGAGGAAGCTGACGAATGACTCTTGCGACGTTGTTACCCGCGTGGATAAACGTCCCGACAGCTCTGAGCGTCTTGCTGAAGATGTTATTGGATGCCTCTTCGAAGCGATCCTCAATCTCATGCTTCTTCCAGAGCCACTCTTGTCCACTTTGGACCTGAGCATCCCAGTCGGTCGGATCCGTTGCACTACCAGCACTGACAGCCGCCTCATCGATAAGATCCAGCCCGTACTGGTCGATGGTGAATTTGATCTCACCGCCGAGGTACTTGACGATCTCACTCTCCAGGTTGATGCCATGAGCCTTCTGGAGGTCAAGGCTTGCACCCAGGGAGTAGATGGAACGCAGAGGAAAGTCAATTGCAGTGACAGTCTCTTGACGAACAGCGATATCTACCTGAGGAACTCCGTCGCGATCGTTGTTGCCATCGACAGGAAGGTCATACTGGTAGAAGTAGTTGATGAAAGTGTCAACACTACCGAGAGCGGTAATGGTGATGCTGAAAACACCTGCAGCGGTAATGGTTCCGGTGATTCCCGATCCGGTGATGACTCCTGCAGAGGTCGAAGTGGCGAGTACATTGCCGCTCACGTCCACGAGAGTCAACTGGTCCAGCTGAAGCAAACCTGGAGCGTAAGCCACAGTCCCCGTGACAGTAGCATCCGTCACCGAAATCAACTCTTTCTCCACGAAGGCCATTGCATATCTACGTCCCGACTTACTACGCTCATGGCCAAGAGTTGCACTGAGCATATTGTCATCTACGGAAACACGACCTTTGGCGCTGGCATTCTTGACATCCAGGTAGAAAATTCCACCAATCCGACGATCAAGAGCTTGGACGACGGCGACGTCATTCAAAACCAGAGAAGGAAGCAACGCAGCAATAACCGGGAGTTGGACTCCCAAGAAGGAGATGTTATCTTCAGTGGTGGCCTCAAACAGCTTAGCACGGCTCTTCAAGCCACTGTCAAGAACACTGTTCTCCAGACACTGAGCGATATTCCTCTTCTCATGAACATTCATTTCACGATCAGCGGTCTTCTGCAAATACTTGTCCACGGCCGTGATAAAAGGCTTCCAAGCCCCTACCAGCCGATCTTGGTGGTCGTATACTTCTTTGACACGACCTTCTACGATTTCTTTTGTCAACATGACGATTTTCCTTTAACCTATCATTGATTCCATTGCTGTTTCCACACGCGAACCAATTTCATCTGACTTTTTATTGGCCGGTGCACTTCTTTCGATAATAATGTTTGATGTATCCTCCGTCTTTGAGTGAAGTGCACTCGATCTAAGAGAATCAACTATCTTCTCAAACACATCATCAACTTCTGCTACATTTGAACACCCGACAAGAAGTGCTTGATGGGATTCATGTAACGGTTTTCCAAATTGGTTGATCTTCGTCTGGGCATACATTCTGATGACAGCCTGTTGTACCTTAGACGTAATCTCTTCCTTCAGACCCTTAATTTCTTTCTTATGATCCTCTTTGTTCTCAGCTAAAACATTTTCATGTGCAGTTGTTTGGTCAACCAAAGTAGTTGCACAAACCTTTTTCGCTTCAGCAAGCTGTTCCAGCACACCCTCATGTAATGTCTTGGTCTTTTCAACTAATGCATCCTTTTGTCCCACTTTCTTTTTAAGCGACAATGCACTGGATTCAACAACAAGAGTTTGTATTTCATTTTCCTTTTCAGTTGACTTTAACAATCCTGATACCAACTTGTATTCCATCTGAGATTGACTAGACCGACCCTCTTCAACTACCAAGAGTTCACTGGCCTTCTCTGCCTCAACACGCGAAATAGCTTCCTTGACCCGTAAATCAATGTTCTCGCGGTACATGTCAGCAGCTTGTTCAGGCATCTTCTCTTCATCAGATGCGGGAGTCTCAATTCCACTGACAAGAAGTTCAATTGTATTCTTAAGCTGATCAGAAACCTGAACTAAAACCTGAGGTCGATTTGGCACTTCACGAAGAAATTCACTAAATGTAGCTTGAAGATTTCGAATCTGGCCCCTAATTGTATCTATTACAGAAAGTTTTTCACCGGGAGCAGGACCATGAATGGCAGGATCTCTATACTCTTCCCCCGTAACCCCGCGTCCTGGAACGCCGCCGCCTTCTTTAATCGCTGCAAGAACCGATGTGGCGTAAGCTTTGTCCTTCTCATCCGCCTTAGATGCAAGAACTGTCTTAGCCTCAGATACTACATCCCTGATTACTTCCACCGGAGCCATATCAAACGTAGATGGGTCAGCGGTAAAATCAGTAGTAATGTATTTGTAGGACTCTGGAATCACTCTGTGGTACTTGCCAAATGTTTTATCTTCACACTCTTCCAGCTCACCTTCTGCTCTAGTACTAACACCAACAGTACATTCTGCACGAAGAAGACAATCTACAATTCTACCCGCAGGCGTATCAAGTACATCCATCCGCTGATAGGCCATGTTAGCGGCTTCATCGAGGCGGGTCTCAAAGATAACATGACTGGTGCACTCCAAATTAGACTGGCTGCCATCAGGATGCTCCGCGTGCCCAAACAAACAGCGTTCCTTCATCTTCCGCTGGAATTCGTCTTCTTGCATGACGATTTCCCAAACAGCCATTTCATACAACCGCTTGTTTGCATTCAAAACACCAACATTACAAATCGGGTATTCAACTCTACAAAGCACTCCCTCGGGGAGGTTTTCACGCTTTGATTCAATGAGTTTTCCTGATAGTGTAATTCTTTCAACAAGCTTCATAGCAAGTTAGGCCCCTTCTTCCATATCCTCATCCTCATCTTCTACATAAGATGTATTAACAGGAATGGTTGTTTTCAATTTCTGTTGCAAAAGTCGAACATCATCTAAGGTCCAGCCTTCATCAGACATTTCAGGACCTAATGCAGCAGCAAGTTCTTCTTTTGAAAAATTCTGCAAAGCAAGACCAATGATCTTATCCAATTCTGCCTCAAACTTTTCCCAAGGACCTTCTTTGTAATCCCACGTTTCTGCTATGGCTCGAACATAGTCTTCTACAGACATGCCACCACCATCCTCATCCATATCCTCAACCACATCTACCTGAGTAGGCTCAGCGTCTGGATTTTGATATTTTGTACGAGCAATTTGCAAAGCTGAAACCCTGTTCTTCGCACCCTCGACTCTAACCTTCTTGCCATCGGTGAAGAGAACCTCAAAGTTTCCTGACCCCGGATGAATGTTTTGTTGGGCCTTACGCAGTCGTTGGGCCACCCCAACAGCCAAATCTGGGGTATGCTCCGACATATCTTCAAAAGTAACTCTCGGTTCAATGCCATATTGATCCGGCCCTTTATATACACCATCATCATCAAAATAATTCCAAAAATCATAACCTTCAACTTCGACTTCGGTTCCATCTTCCTGAAACCATCCAGCTAATTCAAAGGTATCAATATCATATTTTTTTCCGGGAACTAATTTATGTTCAAACAATGCAGCCAGTTCCGCTTCATTCATTAGAGACAGACGTCCCTTGGCAAGTCCATCCCAATCGTCTTTATCTTTTTCCTTGAACAGTTCCATCAAATGATCTGAAAACTCGAAGAAGTTTTCATTCAATTGAAGTCCGCCTTCAACCAGCTTCACCTTGTACTCAACACCTTTGTAAATACAGATGGATTCTAGAGGAGGAGCATCCGAGGAACTAAGAGCATTTACATCATCAGCTCCAGGAGAAACATCTTCAGGCTCGTCTAAGGCTTTATCAACATTCTCCTCTTCATCCTTTACTTGTCTCTCCAAACCCGGGAGAAAGTATTGCAAAAAGACATCCCTTGAAATATCTTCGATCTTCAACTCTTGATAAACTGCCTTGAGAAAATCAACAGGCTCATCAGAAATTTCAATTCCCTTATCCTTCGCCGAGAACTGAATATCACCATCCTGATCAACGACTTGCATGTCATCTACCACATCTGCATCACTGGAGGTAGTAACAAAGTAGAAATAAGTATCTGCTGTCTTACCAAGAAACTGTTTTTCAATTTCAGCTGTCTTAGGAGGCCCAGCCTCTACATCTTCGGGTCCTCCGTCTTCTTCCTCATCACCTAATGCAGGTGCTCCTCCGGCCGGACTATCACCACCAAGATCAAGGTCGTCACCAACATCAAGGTCATCAACACTACCATCCCCACCCGCAGGTGCTTCAGGAACAACCTCGTCGCCAACATCATCACCGGAACCATCTGCATTTGGCTCACGGACCTTTTCACCCTTGCCCTTCTTCTTGTCCTTATCATCGGGAGTAGCTTCGCCCAGGGACTTTTTTCCAGCTCTTTTCTGCTTAGCCCGTTTTTGTTTTCCCCGCAAAACTGTTGCAGCTTCCGCGTCTGCTTTCCCTCTTGCAGCAGATGCTTTCGCTTTCTTGTTATCATCTTCCGTCAGGTCCTTGACAATACCTTCTTCATTATCTGCATTGACGTCAGGCACTTTGCCTTCAAGAAGATCAACCTTCAACTCCTTTTGGTTCCCATCCAACAGTATATATGCGGGATCCCTTCCCACAAAAGACTCTGCTAGGATAAGATCTTGTCCATCAAGCAAAGTAAGAAAGCTTTCACTCACATTATAAACATTTGAAACAAGACCTGTAGCAGCTTCTTTCACAAGAAACTCGCCCTCTGGATATCCAATGAACCCAACGGTCCAACCAAAGTCACGCCAAGACACTCGCTCTGAAACAGGAGTACCACTAGAATTCTGTTCCTGCCAGGCCTTCATAACCTCATCACTGTCAGGGAACATCTGCTCAAGCACTTCTTTCATCGAAACAACTCCTTAAAACCCAAAAATGCTGCCATGGTGGAAAGAATAACTGGTTTCCAGGTCATCACTATCATTAGCAGGTGTTCCAGCTTGAAGGTACACCACCACGTCAATAAGGATTCCCTTAGGAAGATTTGTAGGTACTATGATGGGAAACTTACCAGATAGACCCACTTCCGCCAGCAATACAGCCGAATTAGGACGAGTAGGACTGGCATCCATCGTTTCAGTCACCCAATTCCATGTCTCCCCAGTACGCTTGTTCACAAAAATATTGTAGTATGTATTCCCGGTATGCCCCTGGGAATCGTAAATCATTTTATCAATGAAGCTCATGTATTCTTCTCCTGGTTACGTGAAGAGTATAATACTAAGTGTTAAAGCACCTGAAAGCAA
>SDBT01015512.1_pt1 | contig 12106 bp, 11 predicted proteins | sample 2277101 | NCBI WGS metagenome assembly SDBT01 (sample SAMN10404973, study PRJNA504765) | marine sediment metagenome | isolation source: marine sediment core GS10_PC15, 103 cmbsf | place: Arctic Ocean: Southern Knipovich Ridge | collected 2010
GCGTAGTCTCCGGGTTTGCTGATCCATATTGATGCCGCCATAAATGGCAATACTGCGGAGTCCAGTCTGTTTTCCCAATTCATTTGTCGCCTCACATGTTTGTTCTGCCAGCTCACGGGTGGGCGAGATTATGAGAGCTCGGACGTTACCCCGTGGGCCTGGCAACAGACGCTGCAGAATTGGCAACACAAAAGCAGCGGTCTTGCCGGTTCCAGTTTGGGCCAGACCGATGACATCCCGGCCCTGCATAATTGGTGGGATGGCTTTAAGCTGGATTGGTGTGGGTGTAGTGTAACCGAGTGCTCGTATACCGGCCATCACCCTCGGATGAAAATTAAAGGGTTCGAAACTCATTAAGGCTCCTTAGTAAAATGTAGATTTTCATATTGTTATCTCCTTCTTTAAATTGTATAATCTTTGTTGAAGTGACATATACCGGCCAGGCGTACCTGATCTGTGTATGTCTTCAAGAGCAAACTAGCGGGATCTGCTCAGCCTGACCTTATTGTAGCAATCGCTGCAATACACCGGCCGATCTTCGCGGGGTTGGAATGGCACCTGGGTATCTTTTCTACACTCGGCGCATACCGCAGGAAACATTTGGCGTTGAGTCCTGTAGCCATAGCTATTATTCCTATAGCTGTTGCCACTGTTGCTGTTTTGCCGTGCTTTCCTTTCCTGGCGGCATGAGGGGCAGCGCTTGGGTGCGTTAGTGTAGCCTTTGGACGCAAATTGTTCTTGTTCCTCAGCGCTGAAGGTGAAAGTAGTCTCACAATCGAAACATTGGAAAGACTTGTCCTGGAAATCCATTGGATGACCTCCTCTCTTCGGAATTTTAGTTGGAGCCCGGGTCATCCAATACTAAATATAAATCTGATGGGATTCTAAGAAGCTTGTAATAACCTAAACCAAAACTATTATTTTATATTATACACTAAAGCGACCAACTCTGCAAATAAACAACTGGCATGTACCCTATGGAGAGCGCTTTTGTATTCAAAGTGAATGTCTGTCATTGGGGCACCGACTTCAGGGTCTATCTGTTTTGAATCTGCCGGAAGCGGTAGAACGAAAAATGGATGAAGGCTTAAAAGGTACTCCGAGCGAAGAACATCCGGCTGAGGTTAATCAAGAAGATGTTGGCAAAATGTCGGCAAAGTTGGATTGAAAGTATGGTCTGCGGTATAATTCAAAGCTAGGAGGGGTGTCCGAGTGGCCGATGGTGACGGTCTTGAAAACCGTTGTTCCCGCAAGGGGACCGTGGGTTCGAATCCCACCCCCTCCGCCAGCCTACGCCCGCCTTCCGAAGTCATACGGCGGACAGGCCAAGGCTACGGCTGGTGAACCACCTCTACGCCAACCCGCCTGCCATAGTTCAGAAGGAACGGCGGACAGGGACTACGGCTGGCAAGCCAGATGGGCTGCTATTTATTGATATGGTATGGAAGAAGACTTGCCTCCACCTCTGGTAATGAAGCTCAACGTAAAGGTAGGACTGATAAGATAAGCGGTGAGTAAGTCGATGTTTAGGAGGATTTCCTCTCTAACTTATTGCTCCAACTGATAAACTTGTCACGCTTGGGCTTCACATCACTACGTTGAGAACCCTCTTTAAGGAGCTTATCAGTTATTTGTATAAAGGCTTTACAGACACGAATTGCCTCAGCAAGCTGATTTCGTTTGGTATAGATTACCCTTAGACGGTCATAGGGATAATCCCCATCAAATAAGTCTAAAACATTTTCTTCGTATAGCGCGATTGCTTTATCTACCTCACCTTGTGTTTCTAGGGTCTTGCCGTTCAAGTTTCTATCAACCATAATGTCTAATAGCCGCGATGCACTCTTCATTGATGCTTCTTTCTCTTCGAATGATAGCTTTCTATTTTCCCAGTTAAGCAGGTAGTTCCAGATGGTCTGGCGAGGTACACCGTGAGCAATTTGGTCATTTGACCATTGGCGTAAATCCTTTTCTGTCCTTTTTGCTGGTTCAGTTAATACCCACGTAATGATACTGACCTCCTAGTATGAAAACTCGTGAGTTGGCATCATTAGACACGTTTCTCTCCTGAAAGCTTACGCTTAAGGTTATCAACATGTGCTTCGATATCAGCATGTAATTTAGCCAAAGGCTCAGCTGAATGGGCTAGTTTCTTCTGGACTTCATATGGAAGTGGTCTGTGAAACTGGTCAACATATTGTAAAAACTCAGGGTAAAGCTTTTCTGTTGATGGGTATGCAAGGTGTCTTTTAGATTCGAATATCTTGAGTATCTTATCTAATGCTGAGATGTCTTCCTTACGAAACCGTTCGTTTTCATAGTCCAGCGATTTCTTGAAAGGTTCAAAATATTTTTCGTGGTCTTCGAACGGGGGCGGATGCCTCTCACAAATCTCCCGCCATGCTTGGTTGGAGGCATCACTAACCTTGATATTATATTCGACATTCGCTGTGACCTGTTTTATCAGACCAAGCATGGGCCCGTACAACTCATTTAAGCGATGCTGGTTAAACTTCCTGCGGAAGTATATTGTATTGAAGATGTACCCAGCCCATGCGGATAAGATAATAGCGACACCATGTGTGACGTATGGTTCCGCGACACTCCAAAAACTGGCGAGACTATCAGGTATTTGCATTATTACTGCGCCCAACATACTTCTTGATTATAGTTTATATTAGCTAAGAAGAAAACTGAAGGGTGCTAAGACATAAATTCTGCTAACATTTTGCTAACGGGCGGAACCGTTGATTCCTCCGCCACTAATGCGGCTCCACCGAAGTGCTGCTCAGGCTGGCAAAACCCAGCGCATTGAGGCTATATCCCTTTACATAAGGCTTAACCAGAATGTAGTTCTGCCCGAACCACAGGGGCAGGCAGGCGGCATCTTCAACAAGTTTCTGCTCAGCCTGCTGATACAGGGCCAGGCTCTGCTCTATATCCAGCTCCGTCCCGGCCATTTCAAGCAAAGCATCTACCTCAGGGTTACTATACTCGCCGTAGTTGTTATCCATCCCGCTGTGAAACAGAATATCCAGGAAATCCTGCGGATGTGGGTAATCGGCAATCCAGCCCAGATAGAACATCTCATCCTTCTCCTCCATAAGGTGATAAAGGTATCTCTCTGGTTCCAGCTGTCTCACTCTTACCTCTACCCCCAGGTTTTGCTGCCACTGGTAAATAATTGACTCCAGCCCCTGCGATATGTCAGCCCCCCGGCCGGCAGTAGTGATAGTAATCGGCGGCAATCTGGAGACGTCACCATACCTGGATGCCTTGATTAGCTCCTTCGCCCTGTCGACATCATAGTCCAGCCCTATTAAATCTTCGTTGAAACCGGGAATGCCTGGTGGCAGGATACCATCGGCTTGTTCCATCATGTCCCTGTACACCAGAGAGACTATTTTATCTTTATCCACTGCCTGAGTGAAGGCACGGCGCACATTGACATCATCAAACGGCGGCTTAGTACTATTAAACCCAATAAAGGAGAAGCTCAGCTCGGGGGCTATCATCAATTCATCATAAAAAGGTCCCGTTTCATCAATGACCTTATCAATATTGCTACGGGAGACGCCGGTAACATCGATTTCGCCAGTCTCATACATGCGCATCGGCACACCAGCCCACAGATGAAAGACAACCGAATCGAGCATGGGTACCTCACCATAGTAAAGCTCGTTCTTTTCCAAAGTGAGCAATTCATTCTCATCCCACTTCCCGAGTTTGAATGGACCAGTGCCGTTGGGATTCCGCCACCACTCATCTCCCGATTCTACATTATTTCTGTCCACCACGAACGCTGTGGGATAGGCCAGCTTGAACAGGAAATAGGGCTTGGGAGCGTCTATTGTTACTTGAAGAGTATAATCATCAATGACCCTGACTCCACTAATTCCTTCACTCTGCCCGGTCAAGACTTCCTTTACTCCCACAATGTCACCCAGATAGGTAGCTGCTGTCAGAGAGCCGGTTTCAGGAGCACAGGCACGCTGCCAGGAATATTCAAAATCCTCAGCCTTGACCTCTCTGCCATCATGGAATTTGACGCCACGGCGTAGATAAAAGATGTAGGTCATGCCGTCACTACTGACCTGCCATTTCTGGGCAATATCAGGTACTGGCTCCAGATTGTCATCAAGCCGAACCAAGCCGCTAAATATTTGCATTACATACTCATGGGAGGTCATTTCACCAGAGATCGCCGGGTCAAGTGTGTGCGGGTCAATGCTGTAAAGATTCAGAACCTGTTCTTCTTCACTTGGAACTGGTGCTTCCTGCTCCCGCTGGCAACCAGCAATGAACAGACTGTACAGCAAAATTGCTGAAAGGAATGTATATATGACTTGTTTCATAATTTCGCTCCAAAAATACTGAAGCCAGTCGCTCTTAGTACTTACCGAAACGATATCCAAGCCATTCAATAACCTGGATTATTGTCCACAGTAACAGAGTTTGAAAACCAGCCACTATCGGGCGTCCAAAAGCAGGACCGAATGCCATCTTCTTCCAAAGCAGACTCCCATAATACGATTTCTTAATGGTTCTCAGTGACGCCGCATATCTATAGCGCGTTTTCCAGAGCTTTCTCCAGTCAGGCTCTATGTCATAGAAGCCATTTCTTAGACCACCCACTCTCTGTGAGACCTTATAACTCTCATAATAAATGATGGCATGGTCAGGATGAACTGTGTCCGCTATTATCTCCTCAGGTATGACAGCAAAGGCTTTTTCCAGAATCTCCCTTTTGAAGAACCTCGGCAGAAAATGCCCCCTAACCGGGTCAAAAGCACCGGGTGTATCAAAGAAAGTGTTCATTACCTGCTTTGAGGCGCTATGTAGTTTCGGGATAAACCACTCAGTGTTGTAAGACAGCGCTTCTAAAACTACCATATCGTAGTTCTCCATCAGAGGCACTGCCCTTTCGATAACAGTGGCTTCCAGGATTTGGTCTGTATCTAAAAAGAGTACATATGAGCCTTTGGCTTCCTTCAAGCCCAGATATCTAGCCGCCAGCAGCTTCCCATCGCACAAGACAACCCTGGCATTATAGGTAGCGGCAATATCTCTGGTTTTATCTTTTGAGTGACTATCAATCACAAGGATTTCGGTATTGCGATAAGTCTGTTTGACAGCCCCTTCCAGGCAGAAAGGAATCATCTTCTCCGAGTTGTAACTCGGGATGGTTATTGATACCAGCGGCGTATTTTCCAATTCTCACCTTCTCACATTGGTTTCCCGGGCAGGTTCCCTACCGCAACCCCAATCACCTTGTCGGCGGCGCCATAGTATAGAACTAACTTGTTGTCAATGGTGGTTGCTCCACAAGAGAATACTACATTTGGCGTACCGGCGGTGGAGAAGGCCACATTTGAAGAACCGCTTGATAGCTCATAATCTTCCACTGGCTCTAAGATAGGCTCACCATACCTCGTTTCTACAATCTCGGGATGGTCCTTATCCAGCAAGGCAAAGCCGAGGCGATAAGCCCATGTTTTAGCTTCAACACCGTGATAGATTAAGAGCCACCCCTCCTCAAGCTCAATGGGCGGTCCAGCCACCCCCACCTTGGCGTCATCCCAGCGAAAAGAGCGTGGCACCAGGATCTCCTTGTGGTTATACCAGTGAATGTTATCATAGGAGTACGAGAGCCATATGTTCTGTGCCATCGTCACCGGTCGGTGCAATAGTGCCAACTTGCCCTCAAGTCTCCTTGGGAAGAAAGTCGCATTTCTGTTATGAATGCTAACCATTATCGGCAAGACAAGTCTATGTTTACTCCATGTCCATTTATTCTCTATGAAATCGCTTACGGAAATGTGAGATTCAGCGACACGAGCCATATCCTTGTCTTTGGCTGCGTAAATCATGTAGATCGTGTCTCCTATAGTCACCAGCCGTGGGTCCTCTACTCCGTCAGGTTCAAACCATTCCTCTGGCGAGAACACAGGCCTGGTAAGACGCTCCTCTACCTCATCTATATTTTTTAGTCTAGCATAACCCAAACGTGCAATGCCATCGTTGCCATGAGCGCGGTAGATAAGATGAATCCTGCCCTCTAGTTGCAGGACTCCCGGGTTAAGAACGGCTTTGTTCTCCCACCCTCTCTTGGTAGGGGTTAAGATTGGGTTCTTTTTGCTCCTCGTAAGTTTGAAGTCAAGCTCCATATCGCCTCCTCAGAATAGTATTTGTCACTCAACCGAGTCTCAAGATAAACTTTCCAAGTTCAGGTAGTTTCTATCGCCAATAATGACGTGGTCAAGTAATACGACCAAAAATATACACTTAATATAACACAAACATCCCTCTTCCGCACACTTATCCAAGGCAGGAATTCAGGAACCAGACTGAGGTAGTTGCTTCAACGCCACCACCATATCTTCCTTCCAGAGAAGACATATTTGACAAAATGTTCCAGTCCAGTTAGAGTATCTTTAGAAGTATGCTTATTGGATTACTGTCAGACACACATATTCGTACCGCAGGAAATAATGTCAGTCTCAGCCAATTAATCGCCACGGAGCTTCCGCCCGAAGTAAAGAGGGCCTTCCATGACGTTGACCTGATTCTGCATGCCGGGGATATCTATACTCTCCCAGTATTGGATGAGTTAGAATCTGTGGCACCAATATTGGCAGCCGAAGGTGACGATGACCCCTTCGAAATAATGAACGACAGACGCGTAAAACCCACACACACCATTACCATGGACGGTATTACCATCTGGCTATCGCACTATGGGGAATGGCCAGAATATACACAGCAAAAGCCCCCGGATGTCATTGTCTTTGGTCATGCCCACCAGGACTCATTGGAAAACCACAATGGCATTCTTCGAATATGCCCCGGCAGCCCAACTTTCCCTAACTATCAGCATACACTGGGTACTGTAGGTTTCCTGAGCATTAACTCAGGCAAAGCAGAAGCAGAAATCGTGCAGCTTGAGGGAAAGATTCGTGGCACAGCTACCACCAAGATGCAATAGTAGCCACAGGTCCTAGACTGATTCTCCCCAGTGACTTTAGGATACTTTCCTAGGCATTTATGCCTTTCTTGAGATTGTAGTAATCCAGCGCGTTCCTGAGAGCCTGAGCTCCCCTCTCAAGAGTAACGAATGTGGGAATGCCGCCATCGCGGAGCTTCTGAGAGACATCTTTCACTTCCTGCCATGCCTCAGGATTATGGGAAACAGCAATAACCGCTACTGGCTTCGAAGTTCTCTTTCTAATATCAGCCAGTAAAGCGATGTCACCTTCTAGTTGCTCAGTGGTCCGGGGAAACAATCCAACCGTAGTTAGCAGCACCAGATTGTCTACGTTAGCGTCTCGCTCAAGGATTTTCATGATGCGTTTTAGCTGCCGGCGGTTCACGTTGCCGGTGTCTATCGGATTATGATAGCTTCCCCCAATCAGGGTGAAGAACGTTGCCAGCTCGTCATAAGATTCTTGAGTAAGTAGCGGCACCTTCAGCCCAGCTTCAGCGAAGACATCAGCAGTGGCTACCGACTGCCCACCTGACCCCCCTGCGATACCCACCCTATCGCCGTAAACCGGTGAAAGATATAGGACAGCCTTCAGGGTATCGATAAGTTCTTCCATTCTCGCCACCCTTACTGCCCCACACTGCCTCACTGCGGCATTCCATATAGCCTGAGGTACCGCCATTGAGCCAGTGTGTGAGGCTATAGTCCGCTTCCCTTCCTCACTACGCCCCCCTTTCCATATCACCACCGGTTTTCGAGTCGCCACCTCCCGCAACACTGTCAGGAATCGCCTCCCATCCTTCACTCCCTCCAGATACATCCCAATAGCTTTGATGTTTTCATCACTGCCGAAGTACTCCAGGTAATCGGCGGAATCAAGCACTATCCCATTGCCAAAGCTAACTGCTTTGGCAATATCCAATCCCTGGTTATGCGCCTCCTCAGCGAATGTAATCGCGTGAGTACCGCTTTGCGAGATAAAACCCACCGGCCCGGTAAAACCGGTATACTGTCGCGGACTTTGCCTTATTCCAATTTCAGGATTGAATATCCCCATGCAATTCGGACCAATAAGATGAAAATTCGCTTCTCTGGCTCTCTCAGCGAGCAATCGCTCCAGCTTTATTCCTTCCTCAGTATCGGTCTCGGCAAAGCCTGAGGTAAAGAAGTGAGCTGCCGCCACCTCTTTGCGAATGCAATCCTCTAAAATTCTGGGAGCCACCGCCCGGGGCACTGCCACAATCACCAGGTCAACAGGCTCTGGAATCTCCGAAAGGCTGGTGTAATTCTCCACCCCCAGGGCTTTGATGCCCTCTATCTCTTCAGGGTCAACCTGAACGGAATAGAGCTTGCCTTTGAAGGTACTTTGACCGCGCAACCACATGAAGTTGCTCTCTCCCTTGTCACCCACCACCGCCACACAACGAGGGTTAAAAGCTCTACCCAGCTTTGTGAAATCTACTTTCATTTTTTGGTCTAGCACCATAATCTCAAAACAATCCTTCCCTTTTCAGGCTCAGGTAATCCTTATCCGTGATAATAATGTGATCTAAGACATCTATGCCCATAATCTCCCCTGCTTCGGCCAGTCTCTTCGTCAGCCCCACATCATCTTCCGAAGCCTCAGGGTCGCCTGAGGGATGATTATGCACAAAGATGACCGAGGCAGCACTGGCTGATATCGCCTCCTTGAAAACCTCTCTGGGGTGAACGATGCTGGTATCCAGGCTGCCCACCGAAATCTCAGAGATTTTTATTAGCTGACTCCTGGTATTCAGCAAGAGCGCCAGAAAATGCTCCTTCTTTTTACCCTTTAACCTGCCCCTCACCAGGTTCGCCACTTCATCAGGACCCTTAATCTCTGGTTTTTTACCGGCCTCTGGATAGCCTTCCAGCCGGTTCGCCAGCTCAAAGGCAGCCTTAATCTGAGACGCCTTAGCCAGACCAATCCCCTTCACCTGAGACAGCTCCTCCACTGAAGCGCCAGCCATCCTTTTAAGATTGCCAAACTGACTCAGCAGCCGCTGCGCCGTTACTGTTACCGACTCGCCGGCAATGCCACGACCCAGAAGCAAAGCCAGAATCTCCTGGGCTGACAGGGCTTCTACCCCGAACTTTTGCAGCCTTTCTCTAGGTCGCTCATCAACAGGCAGGTCATGAATAGTAAACGATTTCTTCATCAACTTTGCCCCCTTACCCAGCTTTCACTAAGTAACCTTGAAAGCGAGAGGAGCCCTCTAGATAGTGCAGGATGCATCACTTTCTCCTCAGCTTTTTGACTCTGTCTGGCAACATAGTCCCGCCACAAGGTATCCAGTCCGTCCATATCAACACCATAAACCTTCTTCAAGGCACCATCGTAGCTACTCCCCTCCCTGAAGGTATCCAGCAATTCAAGCATCCTCTCTCTTCCGTAGTTATCAATAAGAAATTCAACCAGGCTATAACTCTGGGCATAGGAAAGGTAAGATTGCTCAGCATAAGCCGAGAAAGGACTTGATAGACTACGCACTGAGATAAGACTATCTTCTGCTATTGCCCTATCGAGATACATTCTGAATGTAGCACCAAGCTCTCCCTCGCTGTACATAGCCAGTCCCTCATCAAGCCAGGTAGGCAGGTCATTATAGGGATTAAGTGTCATCTGGTGAATGACCAAATGTGTCAGCTCATGGGCAATTGCCCTTAAACCCCAGGAGAGGTTAAGTGGTGTAATACCAATAGCGATGGTACCGTGTCTAGTAAAGGCTACACCTCCTGTCCATTCCTGGGGATAAATCATAGCCCCCCGTAAATCCTGGCTATTTCCGTAGATATATATCTTGACTGACCTCTCCAGATAAGCGCCGGTGTCTTCAGCTAGCTGAACCAATACTTGCTCCACGGACAGCATTATCTCCTCGGCAAAGGACTCCTCACCCTCATACCAGTATAAAGTTACCTTACCCTGTGTCAGATTACGCCACGAATACCGCTCATCACCAAACTGCACTTGCAGCGGGATAGTCTCCACCATGTCGCCGCTGGCATCTGTCACTGTCCACCAATGTTCCACTCTCGACCCGGGAGGTAGTCCACCTGTTCTCCTCATATCCCAGGTCCAACTTGCCTCCACCGTGGGTGCCGGCACAAATTTAACATAAACCTCGCTGATTACCTGAGCAAAGCTCTCTCGGTCCACAGTGTAATGGAGACGAATGTCAGTAATATTGACATCACTCTCGGCTGACAGGCTGAAGTTGAGTTTATAGGGGAACTCTGCCTCAGCCCAGCTATTCAGTATTCTTAATCCGTCCTGTGCTTGTGTCACACCCGGACCGAATATGAGAGGCAGGCAAACAACTAAGACTAACAGGCTTACCTTTTTAATCATCTTCTTTACCAGCACGCGATCTCAGGTATGCTGTTATGAAACCATCCAGCCCTCCATCAAGTACCGCTTCAGTATCGCTGGTTTCATAGTCAGTTCTGTGGTCTTTTACCATCTTATAGGGATGAAGGACATAACTTCTAATCTGATTACCCCAGCCAGCCTCTACGCGTTTACCCTTGAGCTTGGCTCTCTCCTCAGCCCTCTTCTCCAGTTCCAGCTCTAAAAGTCGCGATTGAAGAATCTTCATGGCAATTTCCCTGTTCTGGTGCTGAGAACGCTCGCTCTGACAGGTAACCGTAATCTCTGTCGGCAGATGAGTTAACCTGACGGCACTACTCGTCTTCTGCATGTGCTGCCCCCCGGGTCCACTTGACCTGAAGGTATCAATTTTCAAATCATCAGGTTCTATCTTGACGTCAATATCTGCCTCGGCTTCAGGCATGACCTCCACCAGAACAAAAGAGGTGTGCCGGGCATGGTCAGCATCAAATGGCGAAAGACGAACCAGCCGATGGACACCATGTTCTGATTTTAGATAGCCGCAGGCATAATCACCACTAATTCCAATGACAGCGCTTTTTATCCCCGCCTCTTCACCCGGTGAACTATCTAATATCTGAGTCTTATAACCGCGGTGCTCAGCCCATCGTAAGTACATCCTGAGTAGCATCTCTGCCCAATCCTGAGACTCGGTGCCGCCGGCTCCAGCGTGAATAGACAAGATAGCATTTCTGGCATCATACTCACTGCCGAAAGCCATCTCCAGTTCCAGTTCATCAAGATGTGTGGCTATCCTCTCTACTTCAGACCGAATCTCCTCTTCAAGAGAGGCATCTTCTTCCTCTACCGACAGGGAGACTAATTCCATAATGTCAGCAATCTTCTCCTCCAGACTTCGCCACCTTTCAACTACTCTCTTCTGCTCAGCTAGCCGTCGCATAGCACTCCGAGCCTCAGCCTGGTCTTCCCAGAAACCCGGCTGGGCTGATTGCTTCTCTAGCTTGGTAATCTCCTTTTCCCTAGCAGCAATGTCAAAGATGCACCAATATCGAAGAGATTCTAGAGCGTAAATCCTCTAACTTGTCCCTTAACTCTTGCATCTGTCCCCCTATGATTTATTTCTACTCAACGATTTCCCTCGATTCCCTGTCTCAGACACAGAACTGCTCTTTTCTGGCTTCAGATTCCCCCCGGCTGCTAAGTGAGCAAGACGGGTAGGCTCCGGCAAACGATAACCCCGGCAGCATTCCAGCACCCAGTGAATAGCACTATCAAGGTCAACCTTATGGCCTATGGAAACATAAATGGGATTTGTTCGCAGCTTAGTTCGCAGTGCCACCCCAATGGTTTCATCACCATCTACTAACTCTGTATAGCTACCTGGCTCAATCTCTGGTACTTCATGTCTGCCACATAGCCGGGATTTAGCACAACCGATTGTTGGTATATCCAGCAGAAGTCCCAGGTGACAGGCAAGACCGAATCGCCGTGGATGGGCAACCCCCTGACCATCAACCAAGAGAAGGTCCGGAGTAACACTAAGTTCCTCATAAGCCGCCAGGACTAGCGGTGACTCTCTAAAAGACAAGAGTCCCGGGATATAAGGAAAACCAAGCCTTCCATGAATTTCTTTTACTTCTACCACGGTAAACCCGGGATACTCAAGGACAACCACTGCTCCGGTAGCCATCCCTTGTGTTTTTGACACTGATACATCGGCACCAGCTATAAGTCGAGGTGTGCTCACCTCT
>SDBT01015513.1_pt1 | contig 12106 bp, 11 predicted proteins | sample 2277101 | NCBI WGS metagenome assembly SDBT01 (sample SAMN10404973, study PRJNA504765) | marine sediment metagenome | isolation source: marine sediment core GS10_PC15, 103 cmbsf | place: Arctic Ocean: Southern Knipovich Ridge | collected 2010
AAAATGAGCTGATGGACGAATACTATGGGCGAGTTGCCTATTCGAATCGGAACTACCGGGGTTTGCGACCGGGGTGGGAAACAGATTTTGGCATGGTCTTCATTATTCATGGGCCACCGGATGAAATTGAAGATCACCCTTTCGAAGAGAATAGAAAACCGTACCGGGTTTGGCGCTATTATGATCGTAACTGGCAGTTCGTTTTCGTCGACCAGCAAAACTATGGCGATTTTCGGTTGGTAACGCCACTTTATCCGGGTGGGCTGTAACTTGACCAGCGGGCCGAATGACGCGCTAAGGCCAACATATTCATATAGCAGACTTCAGAAGTTCGGCCAATGCCCAGCGGCATACGAGCTGCGCTATATCAAACATACTCAACCCACTGGCGACTCAATTGAGAGCTACCTGGGCAACACCATCCACACAACCTTGCAGCGGCTTTACGACACTATTCTAGGCAGCAAAGCTGTCTCATTCGACAGCCTGCTTAACTTTTACCGTGACGAGTGGGCCAAGCGCTGGTCAAAGGCCATCTACATCAACACTCCAGGCTGGAAAACCGATGATTATTTTCAGTTAGGTGTACGCATGTTGGCCGGCTACTTTCGTCGTTTTAGTCCATTCAGTGAACCGGTATATAAAACTGAATTTGATCTGACCTTTGCCTTAGAAAATGATGCTAAAATTAGAATGCGCGTAATATTGGACCGGGTTGATGATCATGGAGCAGGCCATTGGTCGATTCACGACTATAAAACCGGTAAGCATAAATTATCTGCAGCGCAGGCCGCAACTGATCTACAGATGCGGATCTACTATTTGGCGATTAAACAGACCTTTGCTGAAGTGAAGCGCATTGATGTTGTCTGGCACTTTCTAAGGCATAGCGAGCAGCAAAGGTTGGACGATCAGCATTGGTTGACCAACAGGATAGTTGGCGGTTTGATGAAAAGAATCAACAGGGTAACGCAGGCCGAGGAAAGCACAGACGGTTTCGAACCCAAAGAGGGGATATTGTGCAATTGGTGTTTTCATTGGGACTGCTGCTCGGCTAAAGTGGGTCAGCAGCACCCCGCATTTTTAGCTGATTGATTTTGGAAAATACGCCACTTGAATAAGCGAGTTAGCCTATATACGTTGGGCTGCAAATTGAATCAGTCCGAAACATCGTCAATAGGCGTCGGTTTTACCGAGCGCGGGTATGAAATAGTACCTTTCCAGCAAACTGCTGAAATTACGTTTATTAATACTTGTACGGTTACGAATGGAGCAGCCGCTAAGAGCAGGCAAGCAATCAGGCAGGCCATGCAAGCGTCCCCCCTGGGCAAAATTGTTGTGGCTGGTTGTTATGCACAGGTCAGTCCCGATGAAATTGCCCAGATTGACGGTGTGGATTTGATCCTGGGCGGTGCCGAGAAGTTCCAACTTTTTGAGTATTTGGATGATCTTGGTGAACATGCAGCTGACGGACCGCATGTGTATTTGCATGACCAGCATGAAATCAGGGAATATGCGGAAACACCATACACTGCTGCCGGTAGTCGCACCAGGGCTTTGCTGAAGGTGCAGGATGGTTGCGACTATAATTGCAGCTATTGCATTGTTCCGGTGGCTCGGGGCAAGGCCCGTAGCCGAACTATTGACGCGTGTTTGGATGAAGCCCGGGAGCTGGTTGCGCGGGGGTATAAAGAACTGGTGCTCACCGGTGTGAACCTGGGTACATGGAGTGCGGGCGACCTGGTATTTCATGATTTGGTAGAAAGGATAAGTGCGCTAGAGGGACTCAAGCGGATACGGATTAGTTCCATCGAGGTCAACTTGATCACCGATGAACTACTCCGGTTGGTGCAGGAGCGTGATAATGTTTGTCCCCATTTCCACATTCCACTCCAGCACTCGTCGGACAGAATCCTGAGTGCGATGCGGCGCCGATATAACTTCGATTTCTATTACGAACGTTTAGCACAGATTGCCAGTGCCATACCGGATGTTGGGATAGGCGCCGATGTGATTGTTGGCTTTCCAGGCGAAACCAGCGACGACTTTCAGCATTTGGCCCAGGCGCTGATTGAGCTGCCTACCACATATCACCATATTTTTCGCTATTCTGAACGGGCAGGCACGGTGGCTGCGAAATTAATCGATTCGATACCGATTGCTGAAAGAAAATCCCGTAGCAAAATATTACATGAAATTAGCCGTAAAAAGTCATCTAAATTTGTTGACCGGTATATTGGGCAATTAATGGAAGTTCACCTTGAAAGTGTACATGATAATATGATCTCTGGCATGACGGATAATTATTTGCGGGTGGAGTTAAATTCCGCCAGCTGTGGCCCTGGCGATATTGTACCGGTTGAAATAATTGCCGCGACTTCAAATTGCCTTTCTGGAAGACTAGCTGACTAATTGAATGGCGACCAGATTAAAAATCCGATAATTATGAAAAAGTTGACTATATTTATATCGGGCGGTGGAAGTAACTTCCAGGCGATTAATAAGGCGATTGATCAGAACCAGATCGCTGGTGAAATAGTATTAGTTGTTGCCAGCAAATCTGATTGTCCCGGAGCCGATTATGCCCGTTCGATTGGCCTGCCGGTTATTGTATTCCCTGATCCCGGAATGTCGGAAGCTGGTTTGATATCACAACTGTCTGACGCCGCCACGGACTATATCATACTTGCTGGGTATATCAAGTTGCTTCCCCATGCAATCGTTACGGCCTATCGGGGGCGTATGTTGAATATTCATCCAGCACTGTTGCCTGCTTTTGGTGGCAAGGGATTCTACGGCAAACGGATTCATCAGAGTGTGTTGGACCGAGGGGTTAAATTTACTGGCGTTACTATTCATTTTGTGGATGAGATTTATGATCATGGGCCGATTATCGCCCAAGTGCCGGTAGCGGTATTAAGGGGTGATACGGCAGAATCGCTGGCCAAACGGGTTCTGAAAATGGAGCATCGGCTGTACCCGCAGGTAGTGGGGGCTTTGTGCAGGGGTGATTTAGTTTGGGAGGGAGCTGTCCCTTTCCTTGATCCGCCGATAAAATTTGAAAACGACTAGGATTGTGAAGATATGTTGAAACGTGCTTTCATATCAGTATGGGATAAGTCAGGTCTGCCGGAATTAGCAGCCTTTTTAGAAGATAATCAATTTGAAATTATTTCGACCGGCGGCACTGCGGCAAAAATTGAAGCGCAGGGCATTAAGGTCACGCCAGTTGAGGATGTGACCGGTCAACCCGCCATGATGGATGGCCGGCTGAAGACACTTGATTTACGCGTTTTCGGTCCGATCCTTTACGATCGTGATAAGCCTGAGCATCTTCAAGATTTGGAAAAACTGGGGCAGTCACCCATTGATCTGGTGGTTGTTAACCTGTATCCGTTCGCCGAGAAAAGTAAGCTCGGATTGAGCGAACAGGAGATGATAGAGTTTATCGATATTGGCGGACCCAGTCTTTTACGAGCGGCTGCAAAAAACTTTCGGCACGTAGCAGTGCTCAGCGGTCCCCATCAGTATGACCGGTTTATCGCCCATTATGATCGAACGGCAGGTGAACTCCCGCTCGCACAACGCAAGGCGCTGGCCGTCGAAGTTTTTGAACGGACAAGTGAATATGACCGCCTGATTGCCGACTATTTTGGCACTCAAATGCCAGTGCCGGCACCACGCTTCAGTTGGAATGGGGAATTGCAGCAAGCGCTCCGGTACGGTGAAAATCCCCATCAACAGGCTGGCTATTATTTACCCCGGGGAGTAGCGCCAGCCTGGGAGCAGCTACACGGGAAAGAATTGTCGTTTAATAACTATGCCGATATAGAAACTGCCTACCAAATTGCGAATCAGTTTGAGCAACCGGCGGTGGCCATCATCAAACATGCTAACCCGTGCGGTTTTGCTATAGCTGATACTATCGAGGCGGCCTACACCCGGGCATTATCGACCGATCCAGTTAGCAGTTTTGGTGGTATTGTTGGCTTAAATCGTAATGTGGACCTGGCCTGTGCAGATGCGATGGCCGCACTATTTCTCGAATGCATTATTGCACCGGGCTACTCTGAGGATGCGCTTGAGCGGCTAGCCCGCAAGAAAAACATCCGGCTACTTTTAGCGGGGAATAATCCCGATCTACACATGCAGCTGGATGTCAAAGCTATTGCCGGCGGTTTGCTGATTCAAAATAGCGACCATGCGCAACCCACTGATGATTGGAAGGTTGTCAGTGACAGACAGCCAACCGAATCGGAAATGAAAGCACTGGCACTGGGCTGGAAATTGGTTAGATTTGTCAAGTCAAACGCCGTCGTATTCAGTAATAATCAACAGCTGCTAGGCGTTGGAGCCGGGCAAATGTCCCGTATTGACTCAGTTCACCTGGCGGGGGTTAAGGCTGGTCGGGCAGAATTGGATTTAGCAGGTAGTGCATTGGCCTCAGATGCATTTTTCCCATTTCCCGATGGTGTTGTTGAGGCCGCAAAATTAGGAGCAACAGCGGTAATACAACCTGGTGGTAGCGTCCGGGATGAGCAAGTTATCGCAGAGGTGAATCGACTGAACTTGGCAATGATATTTACTGGAACACGTCATTTTAGACATTAGAAGGGTTTGATTGCATGAAAGCAGACGGAAAATCAAAAATGAATTTATCGCAAGTATTTTCAATGGATATTGCGATTGATCTGGGCACTGCCAACACATTGATCTGGGTTAAAGGGCGGGGTATATTGGTGAACGAGCCGTCTATTGTTGCAAAAATTGTCAATAGCGATAAGGTCATCGCCGTAGGTAACGAGGCCAAAGAGATGTTAGGCAAAACCCATAAAAATATTGAAACTGTGCGTCCCTTAAAAGACGGTGTTATCGCGGATTTTCAGATGGCAGACGGGATGATCCAGGGCTTTATCCGCAAGATGCACTTGAGCAGGATTGCCCGGCCGCGGATGGTGATCTGTATCCCATCGGGCGTAACTCCGGTGGAGCAGCGGGCTGTGCGCGAGTCAGCCGAAAGGGCAAATGCCAGGGAAGTTTACTTGATTGAGGAGCCAGTGGCGGCGGCTATCGGTATCGGCTTGGATATTTCGAAGCCGGTTGGAAATATGATCGTCGATATTGGAGGCGGCACGACAGAAATCGCAGTTATCGCCCTTAACGGTGTTGTAACCATGGAGGCCATCCGGGTTGCGGGGGACGAGATGGATTCTGCAATAATTGATTGGTTCCACAATGAACATAAACTCGATATTGGTTACCGAACCGCGGAAAGAATCAAACTTAGCGTTGGCGCTGGCATAGTAAACATCGATACGGATGTGGTGATTAAAGGGCGCGATTTGGTAACCGGCATACCCAAGACCATTACCGTTAAGCCAGACGAAATCCGCAAAGCATTGGCCGATACGCTGCTCCAGATCATCAATGCCATTAAACGGGCACTCGAACGGACGCCACCAGAATTAAGTAGTGATATCCTTGACCGTGGGATCATTATGACCGGTGGTGGCGCGCTATTACGTGGTTTAGATGAAGTGTTACGTGAAGAGACAAACCTGCCTGTGCATGTTGATGAAAACCCGTTGTTGAGCGTTGTGATGGGCACTGGAATTGTTGTTGAAAATATCAAAACCTATAGTGCTGTAATGATCTGATCAAGCTGGCTATGCGCAACCTATTCGAACTACTTTATTATATCAAGGAAATACTGCTACTGCTGCTGGCAGTGCTTGTTTCACTGATGCTGCTGCTTTCTTCCGAATCCCCCCAATCTTTAGCCATGCAGAGGGCGTATGCCGAAATCATAGGATCAATCCCCAGGGTGAATTTTGGCATGGCCGAATATCTCAGCTATAAATCGGAGAACCAGACATTGCGCCAGCAGTTAATGCGTTACACATTGCTAAATGCTGAGCTGGCCGATATGGCTAGAGATAACGAAGAACTTAGGGCCATGTTAAAGTTCAACCAGCGTGCGCCCTTCGATCTGCAAGTTGCCGAAGTGATCAGTAGGGGCGCCTCAAGTGTATTGAGTACTGTAACATTAAATGTGGGTAGGTCACAGGGTGTGCTGCCCAACCAACCAGTGCTGACCCTGGATGGTTTACTTGGCAAGACGATGACAGTCGCCGCAAATGCGACCGTACTCCATCTAATTACGGATCGAAATTTCCGCCTATCAGTAAAAGTTGGTAGTAGTGGATTACGTGGTATTATGCGACCTTTATATGGGCAATTTGTCGAAATTGAAGACCTGGCGAATGATGGTTCGATTACAGCAGGAAGTTTGATTCTCACATCCGGTTTTTCTGATATTTATCCCCGGGATTTACCGGTTGGCGAAGTTGTTGAGGTGACGATGGCCCCGGACGAAACATCGAGCCGGGTGCGGGCGCGGCTGTTTGCCGATCCGAGTGAGTCAGTACACGTGTTTGTAATGGTTTCGGGCAATGTCGCTAATTAAAATAACCCTTAGCATAATTCTCGTATTTGTCGGACAACAATATGTTGCTCCACTGCTACAAGTTGGCAATATCAAACCAGATTTTATTTTGATCCTGCTCATTTTTATCTCCGCCAGGTATGGCAGGCTGGCTGGAATCATAGTCGGATTTAGTACCGGTCTATTTCAGGATTTGACCGGCTCGCTAACAGTGCTCGGGGCCAGCGCATTAACTAAGTCTTGTGTTGGATTTGTGGTGGGCACACTAAATGGCAATCTGACTGTCTGGACCGGGCGTGTGGTTAATCTTTATATCTACGCCTCGCTTGCCGGACATGCCATTATTTACCAATCGATTATGCTCCAGGGATTGACGGCACCGCCAGCGCTATATTTGAACAATATACTGATTGAATTTATCATTTCTGCCGTTCTAGTTGCTGGAGCACGGTTCTTGATCCCCCTGGTATCAAAGGATTCATGAAAACCAAGTCTAGTTCAATTATATTTCGGCGTAATCTTATTGCCACCGTCATCGTCGGTTTGCTGTGCATAATTGGAATTCGATTCTTCACTTTTCAAATTCTCTTGCATAATCGTTATCTGGCCTATGCTGAAAATAATAGTATCAGGTCGGTGCGGTTGCATGCCCCGAGGGGCTACATATTGGACCGCCATGGCGATTTCATCGTTTCCAACCGTCTGCAGTACAGCCTGGCGGTGATCCCGGCTGAGGTCAGGAATTCAATCGAAAAATTGATTGGGCTTGAGAAATATTTAAACATCCCAGGTGAGTTAATCCGCAATACCATTAGCGATGCAAACGGCATTTATGAGCGTTATCAGCCGATTATACTACACGACGATGTATCCTACATTCAGCGCTCTAAGATCGAGGAGCATAGACTGGAATTTCCAGGAATATTTTTCGTTTCAAATGCTACCCGGCACTATCCATCACGAGCCCGAGCGACTCACGTGTTGGGCTATTTGCGCGATGTGGCGCAGGACGCAGATTTTGATTTCTTGGCTGCCGGTTATCAGCCCGGTGATTTAGTGGGGTCGGTCGGCCTCGAATTGCAGTTGGAAACAATCTTACGCGGTGAAGATGGCTACAGATATCATCTGGTCGATAATCTACTCCGCGATTTGGGAGATATTGAGAATAAACCCACTCAATATCCGATAAGTGGTGATACCGTCTGGTTATCAATTGATATTGATCTTCAGGCGGAGCTGGAATTAATGATGGAAGGGATCAACGGCTCCCTGATTGCCATGGACCCATATACAGGCGAAATATTGGGCATGGTTAGTTCCCCGGATTATGTTCTGGCACCATTTATCGGGCCGATACCGGTCACCTTGTGGGAGCAGTGGCGCGATGGTCCGAATAAAGTGCTGTTGAACAGGACGATCAATGGACTGTACCCGCCTGGATCAACCTATAAACTGATCTCAGCCGCCGCAATTCTCGCCTCACCCAATATTGATCCTGATGCAACAATTATCTGTAACGGTGCCTACCAATACGGAAATCGCGTATTTCACTGCAATATCTGGTCGGGCCATGGCGAGGTGAATCTGGAAGACGCCTTACGTGAATCCTGCAACATCTATTTTTATATGAAGATTCAGGATATTGGGTTCGCTAATTGGTCTGCCATGTCAATAGCATTTGGATTTGGATCACCGACTGGGGTCGAACTACCGAATGAGTCCCAAGGTCTAGTTCCGACCAGGGAATATATGGATCGTCGCTATGGGAAATCAGGCTGGACGCCAGGACACATGCTAAATCTGACCCTCGGGCAAGGTGATTTGCTGGTAACTCCCTTGCAGGTAGCACGGATGACTGCCGCAATCGCCAATGGTGGTAACCTGGTGATCCCTAAACTGGTTAAATCACCGCGCTTAGTGTCGCCACCCGCACCCAAAATTAGTCTAGACCCTAAAGTGTGGAAACATTTGCAGCGAGCGATGTATAGCGCCGTAAATGGGACTCGAGGCACAGGGTTCAGAGCCCGTGGTCCGGGCGGCCGGGTGCATGGGAAAACTGGATCGGCGCAAAATTCCCAGGGTGAAGCGCATTCCTGGTTTTCCGGTTATGTGGAAATTCCATCTGGACCCAGCCTGGTTGTCACCGTGTTGGTTGAGCAGGGTGGATTAGGCTCGCGCATTGCCGCACCTATCGCTGGACAGGTATTTCAGAAGTTTATTGAGCTCTATCATCAGGATATGGAGGCTGAGCTTGCCACGGTTAATTAAAGGGAGTATTGGAGGTGTTGGCTGGGACATGCTCCTGATTGTGCCGGTCTTTGGAATCTTACTCTATGGCTTGCTGGGCCTGTACAGTGCTAGCGCAGCAGGCAGTTTCTATGCCTCATCATTTTTCAAGCAACTGCTTTGGATTTTTATATCGCTTGGGATTGTATGGGCTGCCGGGAGGATTCATCCCAAACTTTATGATAAGCACGCCTACCGCCTGTATTCTGTATTAATTGCACTGCTGATCATCACCTACCTCATGCCTGCCATGTCTGGCGGCAGGCGGTGGATCATTTTGGGTAGCTTGCGCTTTCAACCGTCGGAAATAGGGAAAATTATCATCGTTTTGGCATTGGCGAAATTCCTCGCTGAGAATCAAAAATATCTGTCCAAATTTCACTTTGCCCTGTTACCATTGGCATTAGCAGCATTCCCGGCATTAATAGTTATGGGACAGCCCGATCTGGGTACGGCGATTATATTCCTGGCAGTAGCATTTGCCATGATGTTTTGGGCCGGAGTATCATTGATCCATCTCTTCATCATGGTAGCGCCCCTAATTAGCCTGATCTCGGGATTCAATTTCTACGCTTTCTCCATTTGGATGCTGATTTTGGTTTTAGTACTGTTCTTCACCAAGTTCAATTTGAAATGGGCGGCCATCAATTTTTTCATGAATGCCAGCTTCGGCACACTAGCCCCAACTTTATGGAATATACTTCAACCATATCAGAAACGCCGCGTGTTGACATTATTGGATGCCTCGGCCGATCCCCAAGGGGCCGGGTATCAGGTGCTCCAATCGATGACCGCCATCGGATCGGGCGGAATGTTCGGTAAAGGACTAGGTGAAGGTACACAGACTCATTTACGGTTTTTACCCGTTACCGATACCGATTTTATTATTGCGGTAATTGGTGAGGAACTGGGACTTATTGCAATCCTGGTCATATTAATCTTATACGCCTGGATGCTGCTACGTATGATCGATCGGGCTTCAACCACCATATATCTGACAGCCAGTTTAACGATAGTCGGTTTTTCAACAGTATTTCTGGTGCATGTTTTTGTGAATATGGGCATGGCGATTGGCATTATGCCTGTCACCGGTCTCCCACTGCCATTTATGAGCTACGGTGGATCCTTCATGCTTACATGCACATTGATGATAGGAATTACCCATTATATCCTGGCGCAGGAACCATAAGCTGATCCATGGTATTTTCTGCGAGCGCTCCGGCCAAAACAAGAAATCATCAAGAGGCTTTACTGTAGGGGATGGGAAGTGTTAAATTAGCATGTTCTCCTATAATGGATAGATTCAATTATGTACCTGGAGGTCCAATGAAGCGCCTGTCAATTCCAGGCTTTTTTGTATACATAGTTCTCACAGCAGTATATGTTCAGGTTTTAAGTGCTGACGTGCTTGGCAGTTCAACGCCAATCCCAAAAACACAGCAGAAACGTACCTCAGCACGACCAAAAACGAGCAATACGGCCACCGAACTGCGCAAAATAAACGGACGTGTCGCAGGCTTGAAAAGTGAGAATGATAGCCTAAAAGCCAGGATCAGTATCCTGGAGTTAAATATCCGTATTATTACAGCAGCATTACCGGAGCTGCAAGGTGCGATCAGGGCCACTATGCAGGCCAAAGCAACCATGGACAGTTCTGAGTTGGCGATGGTAAACCAACTAAGCATGCTGATGAATAAAATTATTCTGCTTGAGGATAAGGCCGCCTATATTGACAGCACAAACTTTGAAATATTATCCGAGTTGGTGTTGCTGGAGAACAAAATTGTATCCTTGACCAGTAGTTTTAGTGATATCATGGTAGCCAGCAGTGGTAAGGATGATACCGGGCCAAATGCATTGAGCGAAAATATTTATCGCACTAAATACGTTGCTGCCTTAACAGTGTATAACAATGGTCAATATGTGGAAGCCGGTAGGGACTTCAAGGCTTTGCTAGCCACCGGTACGCAGCATGCACTGGCTGATAATGCTCAGTATTGGCTGGCGGAATGTCATTATTCATTGCGGGACTTCAAGCAGGCAATATCAGCATTTGAGGAAGTCTTTGCCTACCCTGGAACAGAGAAGGGCGACGATGCCCAATTTAAGATAGCGTTAAGTTTTTGGAATTCTGGCAATGAGACCAGGGCCCGCCGGGAGTTCAGAAAACTACTTGCCGATTATCCCGAAACGGATCTGGGGGATAATGCGCGGCGATACCTACAATAGTAATTTCGTTTACCAGACCAATAGAATTCAAGTGATTATAAATGGCGCTTAAAGTATACTTTCTATCTTCAGAAATTGCACCGTTCTCAGAAACGTACTTCAATTCAACCTTTTCCAGGAAGCTCAGTACCATCTTTCAGGATAGGGACTTCGACATTCGTCTGATTCAACCAAAATTCGGTTATATCAGCGAGCGCAAGTTCATCCTGCGCGAGGTTATCCGTCTACGCGAAATGCCAATCGAGTTTAACGGGGCTGAACGTATAGGTGGCGTGAAATCGGCCTTTATACCTAATACGAAAGTACAGGTTTATTTCATGGAAGATGATGAGTTTTTTAAACCTGTAACTAACCTGCTTTATAAGGCCCGCAACGGACGCTTATTGAAGGATAATCCTGAGCGCTATGCGTACTTTGCCCGTGTGGCACTTGAAAATTTAAAGCACCTTTATTGGAAGCCGGATATCATTATTTGCAACGATTGGCAGATGAGCTTCGTACCCGCGCTTTATCAGTTGCAATACGCTGATGATGAGTTTTATAAGGATATCAAAACGGTGTTCATGCTGCATTCGGCCAACAATGCCAGCATTTTCAGTAGAGAATCTTATACTGCCCTGCACATTGAGAGTGATCAAGATAAGCGGGTGCCGGAATTTACTGATGAAGTCGATAACATTGAACTGGCACTAAATTTCGCTGATAAGGTGCTGACAGTTCACGATCCTGAGCAGACCGTAGATCAAGAATTAGCAGCCAACCCAGAGGTTGCAAAACTGTTGAAGAAGATCAAAGGCATTGAGCAGCTCAAAATTAGCGAAGATAGCCCAGACCAGTGGTTGCAAATGGCTGATCAATTCGAACAAATACTGCGGAACCTTTAACCAGGCTAGCCAGTTCTCCCTATCATGTGGAAATTAAATAGAGTTTCTTCCCTGACCGAGCTCACTCGCGTAATGGGCGCTCTGACAGGGGCGCTGGTGGCCTTGTGATGTGATGGGTTTCACGAACCTTCCGTGGGTGCCGGACAAGTCGTGCCCCACACTGCCCAATCTCCCAACATAAACATCTCCCAACCAAAACTCAAAAAGGACTGTCCAGCAGATACAATGGACAAATGTAGTATGTATAACAGAGGCAAAATCA
>SDBT01015515.1_pt1 | contig 12105 bp, 9 predicted proteins | sample 2277101 | NCBI WGS metagenome assembly SDBT01 (sample SAMN10404973, study PRJNA504765) | marine sediment metagenome | isolation source: marine sediment core GS10_PC15, 103 cmbsf | place: Arctic Ocean: Southern Knipovich Ridge | collected 2010
CGACTGTGCTAGGTGGGGAGTTAGCGGTGCCCTGTACCCGCAATCCGCTACAGCGGGACCGAATCCCCACCGGAGGTCCCTTGGGGCCGGTGCGACCGCTCCGGTAAGCGGTATTGAAGCCTGGGTCCCACGCAACGGAAACTTGTGAACTCCGTCAGGTCCGGGAGGAAGCAGCGGTAAGCAAAGATTTTCGTGTGCCGCGGAGCAACCTGGTTGGAGCTGGCTGCGGGGGTGGAACCCGACTCGGGGGGTCAATGGTGGGTGCACAGTCACTTTAGTGCTTCGTTCTATGAATACGGTTAAGCACCTTAGTTTCCGGTGGGGAAGAGAGTTGACAAACCCGGCTGGCCAGGGAACGGGAGACTGATGGAGCACATTTCGTTATACCGAAAGTGGCGCCCCCAGTTGCTCAATGAGGTGGTGGGACAGCGTCACGTGACCGACACGCTGGCAAACGCACTGTCGGGGGGCAGAATGGTGCACGCCTACCTGTTCTCCGGGCCGCGAGGCACCGGTAAAACAAGTACGGCGCGAATCCTGGCCAAGGCGATTAACTGTGAGGAAGGCCCTACCGCGACGCCGTGCAATACCTGTGAGGCATGTATTTCCATATCCCGGGGGAACGCGCTGGACGTCATCGAGATAGACGCCGCAAGCAACAGAAGGATCGACGAGATAAGAGATCTCCTGGAGAAGATACCATACGCCCCGACGGCCTTGCGCACCAAGGTCTACATCATCGACGAGGTGCACCAGTTGACCAATGAGGCCTCGAGCGCGCTCCTGAAGACCCTGGAGGAGCCGCCGGGGCACGTCGTCTTCGTCCTGGCGACAACTGAGCCACATAAACTGCTTCCAACGATCGTGTCGCGGTGCCAGAGGTTCGAGTTCAGCCTGGTTCCCACCAAGGAGATATCCCACCTCCTGGAGAAGATCGCCTCCCACGAGGAGATTGATATTGAGCCGGAGGCGCTGGGCATGATAGCGGAGCATGCCCACGGCTCGGTACGGGACGCGATCGGCGTGATCGACCAGATATCCAACTTCACCGGCGAGAGGGTGACCCAGAAGCAACTCGCGCAGATACTGGGGGAGGTCGAAACCGACCTCACCTTTGAGATGGTGGACCTGATAGCCGAGAGGGAAACCCCGGGGGCACTCGCCCTAATAGGCAGGATTGTGGACGCGGGGAAGGACCCGCGAAGGTTCGTTGGGTCGCTCATCTCACACCTGAGGTGCCTTTTCCTCATCCAGAACGCGGCGAAGCCGGAGGAGATAGTGGAGGCGACAGAGGAACATTACCAGCGACTGGCCGAGCAGTCCAACAGGCTCCGGCGCTTCGAGGTCATAAAGCTGATGGAGCGATTAGGAGACACGCACCGTCAGATGAGGTGGAGTGAGAATCCCAGGTTGGATATCGAGTGCGCGCTGGTCAAGGCGACGAAGCTGGACGCCGACATCTCACTCGAGGGCCTCGAGTTTCGCATTGGCGAGATAGAGGGGAAGATGGAAGCCCTTAGCGGGAAAGCGGTTGGCCGAGTCGCCCCCGGGCCGCGGGCTGCGAGCGAGCCGGTGGAGACACCCCCGTACGCGGACGTATCCCCGGCCCGTCGGGAGGAGAGAGCCAAACCCGCCGCCGGGGGGGAAGGGAGCGGGGAGCGTGCCGGGGAAGAGAAGAAATCGAAGGCTGGAGTCACGGAAAAAGGGGAGCCAAGGCAGGACAGGCAACCCGGGATTACAGACCGGGATAATGCCAGAAGGGCGTGGACGGCTGTGCTCGCCGAGTTCAAGAAGCTGGGACAGATGAGGCTTTACGCTATTCTGACCAGGGCAAGGATACAGGAGGTATCGGGAGGGGAGATCGTGCTGGGGTTTCCGGAGGATGCCTCGTTCCAGATGGACCTCCTCAAGGATTCGGGCGATATGGGCACAGTGGAGGAAACGTGGTCGAGGTTTATCGGTGAGCCGGTAAGCATCAGGCTGATGAGCCTGCAGGCAAGGGAGCCAGCGCCCAGGAGTCGGGAGCCGGAGGCCGTGGAGGCTCCCCGGGAGAGGGCTGGTGGCCGGCCGGCTGAAAGTGAAGGGCAAAACGACGAGCCCGACGAAGAGCCCCTCGAGGAAAAGGAGCCGATGAAGGACGCGCCGAAGAACGATGTTAAGGGTGAATCCCGTGAAGTGGCGAAACGCATCGAGGAGCAGTTCGGCGGAGAGATAGTCGAAAACAAGAAAAGCGGGAAGGGGTAGCATGTCCAAGGGCAAGTACTATCCGAAGGCTCCCAAGGGCCCGAAAGGCGCCCAGGGGATGATGAAACAGCTTCAGCAGGTACAGAAGCAGATGGCCGAGGCGCAGGAGTCGCTGGCCCAGGAGACCGTCGAGTACTCCGCCGGAGGCGGGATGGTGAAGGTCGTCGCCGACGGGCAACAGGGAGTCAAGAGCATAAGCATCGACCCCCAGGTTGTCGACCCCGAGGACGTCGGCATGCTCGAGGACCTGGTGCTGGTTGCGGTATGCGGGGCCCTGGAGCAGTCGAATGCGCTGGCCGAGGAACGAATGGGAGGACTCACCGGAGGCCTGGGCATACCGGGCCTTTGAAGCGGCCATGGCCTTCTACGCGGCTCCGCTGGAGAACCTAATAGAAAAGCTGTGCGGCCTTCCGGGAATAGGCCCCAAGTCCGCGCAGAGAATCGCTTTCCACCTCCTGTCAATCCCCCCTAGAGAGGCGATGGAGCTTGCCCGGGCGGTGGTTGACCTCAAGGAGAAGATACGGTTTTGTTCTATTTGCTTTAACATCTCCGAGGAGGAAACCTGTGGAATCTGCCTGGATGAGCGAAGGGAGAGCTCTCTAATCTGTGTGGTGGAGGAGCCGAAGGATGTTCTGGCTATCGAGCGAACAGGCAGGTTCAGGGGCAGGTACCACGTCCTGGGGGGTGCCATCTCACCGATAGACGGGATCGGTCCCGAGGAGCTTAGGTTCCGGGAGCTCGTGGAGAGGCTCCGGGGAGGCTCCGTAATAGAGATAATCGTCGCCACGAACCCCAACGCGGAGGGGGAGGCAACGGCACTGTACCTTGCCCAGTTAATAAAGCCCCTGGGCGTAAAGGTTACCAGGATTGCAAGCGGGCTGCCGGTGGGGGGAGATCTCGAGTACGCCGACGAAGTAACCCTCGGCCGTGCAATGGACGGCCGCACCGAACTTTAAACACCGAAGGTGGGAGAGTCAGGTCCCGACCTTGACTCCCTGGCCGTCCCTTAGCTTCTCGACGCCCTTGATGACCACAATATCTCCCGTCACGACCCCTTCGACTATCTCGACCTTATCCTCAGTGACCAGGCCGATTCTCACCTCGGTCAGTTGCGCTTTTCCATCAATGACCTTGAAGACGAAGTTGTTACCGTCCTTTTCTACCAGGGCTTTCACAGGGACGACAGTGGTGGCCTTTTTGGAGGCGACGACCACGTTGGCGGTACCGGTCATGCCGATCTTCAGGTTGATCTCGGTGGATTCCATCTGGATGGTGACGTCGAAAGCGGTAGCGCCAGCCTCGTTGGTGGTAGCGGTGTCGGCAACATTGGTTACGGTGCCTGTGAAATCCTCGTCCGGGTACGCCTCCAGGTGGACGGTCGCGGCCTGACCTTCATCCATCGACGCGATATCCGCCTGGTCCACCTTGGCGACAATGCTCATGCTCTTGAGGTTAACGATGGTGTATATGGGAGAGCCAGGCATTATGTAGGAGCCGGGCACCAGCGGACCACCGCTGGCCAGGCCCATTCCGCTCATGCTGGAAGAGAGCCCGGAGAGTGAGGAGAGGTCAAGCCCCGACGGCATCATGCTGCTGAAGCTGCTCATCAAAGTTCCCATCATGCTCTCCAGGGATGCGCCGCCGGTTGTAGCGCTCACCAACGTGCCCGCTACCGGGGCGGTTATCGTGGCCGCCTCCAGGTTCTTCTGCGAGTTCTCGATGGACTTCCTGGCGGCGGCCTCTTGCGCGCCGGTGCTCACTCCACCGCCACCGCCGGTGGACACCGGCGGCCTGTTGGCCAGAGAGGCCTGGTAATTGGCAAAGGAGTTCTCAGTCGCCTGGAGCACCGCCAGCCGGTACTCCTCGGGCAGAACAGGTATCAGTGCCCGCTGCATTTCGTAAAGCCCGGCAACGCCGGCGTCAACGCTGGCAAGGGCCGCGTTGGCCGAACTACTAATGCTAGCGGCGCTCGAAGAGAGACTGTTGAACATGCTGGCCATAGACTGTGAGGACTCCAGGCTCGCCTTGGCGGCGAGGAGCGCCTGGTCGAGGTCGGAGGTGTCGAGCTGGACAAGAGTCTGGCCCGCGGCGACCTCCTGGCCATCCTGTACGAACACCGCCGCGACCGACCCGTAGACCTGCGGAATAACCTGCGTGGGGTTGGAAGCCTGGAGGCTCCCGGCAACTGTGACAATCTCCTCGATCGACCGGGGGCCGACCTTTTCGACGCCGACGTCCGCGGCGGACCCCCCACAACCACTGGAGAGCAACGCCAGGACCGCGACGATAACAGCAATCTTTATCGCTACGGCAACTGACCTGCGAGAGTAACGATAATTCACTTTCCCTCCCGAACGACGTGGATGTAAGGTTCACGACCGGGCACCAACCAGGCCAAACCCACCAGGCCGGTTATGCCCAAGCCAGCCAAGGCCGCCGGAAAACGACCACGGCAACCTCAGGACGCACACCAGCCCGTTATTACCGTATCAACGAAACCTTTAATAACTATGGATATGTTTCTTCCTGCGCAAGCAGGTTTCCTCCCCGGCGACGCCTGACGGCCCTCCTAGAACAGCTGCCAGACTCCGCAGATCAGGAGTATCAGGCCGTTGTAGAGCGCGTGGCCGGCTATCGGCCCTCCCAGCGTGCGGTCCTTATCATAAATCCAGCAGAGGCCATAGCCGAGCAGGAACCTGGGGAGAAACCCGAACAGGTCGAAGTGTGCGGCGGCGAACATGAGTCCGTTCACCAGCATCGCCGGCTGCTTGTTCATCCGATTTCGAAGGGCCGGGTACAGGTACCCGCGGAAGAAGATCTCCTCGCAAACAGGCGCCAGGATCACCAGGGTAAAGATGAAGAGGATTATCAGGCCGGCGTTGACCGCCCCCTGGGACATCTCAGATACGGACTTGCTCAGGTAGTCGGTGTTGGTAGGCTCAAGGATATAATGGGAAAGGTAAGCAAGAACCAGTGCCCCGATAAACAGGGGAACCCCCAGCCCAACGCCCCTGGCGATGCCTTTTCCAAGGCCATCCAGCTTTAACCCCAGCGCGGTCCGGTCGCTGCCGTGTCTAACCTTGACCGAGTAGAAGGTCCCAGCCAGCAGAATGCTGTACATGATGGCGCTGGACAGGAAGATGAGCATGAATATGGCGGTTGTCGTGTCGGCAATCGAGCTCAGAAAAGCGAACAGGACGATGCTAACGGCTGACGTAGAAACGAGTGCGATAAAGAAAATGATAAGGGCCTCGCCAATCCCCCACGGCGCGTTTGGGAAGACCATCTCTCCGGGGTGCCTGTGCGCCACGGGAGGGGCGGCGGGAGGTGGATAGCCATACGGTGCCGGTGTCGCCGCGCACCACGAGCAGTAGCTCCGGTTGCCCACCAGAATGCGGCAGCCCGCACAGAGATAGCGACCGCAGGCGACGCACCTCGCAACGGCCGGCAGGCCCGGGTGCGCGAAGCACGAGGGTCCGACCGGGCCGGGAGGAAGAGGGTTTTCCATGGGTGTCAGGCTCCGTTCTCCGTTACGCCGGGCAGGACTCAATCCAGGAGGAGTTCGGCGATCTGCACCGCGTTTAGAGCCGCTCCCTTGCGCAGGTTATCGCTTACTATCCACAGGTTCAAAGCGTCGGGTGCGGAGTGGTCCACCCGTATCCGACCGACGTAGGAGGGGTCTTTCCCCTCGCAGTGGATGGCCAGGGGGTACTTGTCGGATTGGGGGTCGTCGATGACCTCCACCCCGGGCGCCTTCTCCAGCAACGCCCTTGCCGCGCCGGGCTCGACCGGGTTGCCGAACTGGATGTTGACCGATTCGCTGTGCCCGACGAAGACCGGGATACGGACGGTGGTGGCGGTAATCGCCATCCCCGGCTCTCCCATTATCTTGCGGGTCTCCTCGATCATCTTTATCTCTTCCCTGGTGTACCCGTCCTCTCCGAAGACGTCGATATGTGGCAGGGCATTATAGGCGATCTGGTGAGGGTAGACCTCGGCGGTAACGGGCTCGCCCTCCCGTATCTGCTTTACCTGCCGGGACAGCTCCTCGACGGCGTTCTTCCCGGTTCCGGACACGGCCTGGAACGTGGTGACTACCACCCTGGTGATACCGTACTCCCTGTGGAGGGGGTAGAGGACAACCACCATCTGTATTGTCGAGCAGTTGGGGTTGGCTATTATCCCGTGGTGCCCCAGCGCGGTGGATGGATTGACCTCCGGAACGACAAGCGGCACATCGTCGTCCATGCGGAAGGCGCTGGAGTTGTCGATGACGACAGTGCCCGCATCGACCGCTGTTGGAGCGAAGGACCGTGATATCAAGCTACCGGCGGAGAAGAGCGCGAGGTCTATCCCCTTGAAGGAGTTTTCGTCCAGGACCTGGACGGGCAATGTCTCTCCACGGAACTCGAACGACCTCCCGCGCGAACGCTCCGAGGCGAGCAGCATAAGGCTCGAGGCGGGGAAACCCCGCTGCTCGAGCACCGCTCTCATCTCCTGCCCCACCATACCGGTGGCCCCCACGATTGCCACAGCAGGCTCTATCATTAACATCCTCCTTCTGCCGGACGCCGGCCGCGAGCGATTGTCATAGTATAGAAACGCGCGAGGGGTAGAAGAGTTCCTGTCGCGTCACTGTTTATCCAGGCCGAAGTGCCGGTGCAGCGCCCTGACCGCTTTCTCCCCGTCACCGCGGCTGACAACGCAGGAGATCTTGATCGGGGACGTGCTTATCATCTCGATGTTTATCTGGTTGTCGGCCAGCGTCTTGAACATGCCCGCGGCGATTCCCGGATGGGACCGCATTCCGGCGCCGATCAGGCTTACCCTGGCGATGTCGTCATCGTATGTGCACCCCTGGGCGCCAACCGACCTGACCACCTCGTCGGTAACCTTTCGCACCTGCTCGAGGTCATCCTTGGAAACGGTGAAGGATATGTCGGTGCGCGCGTGATCGCTGACATTCTGGATGATCATGTCAACGTTGGTGTTGGCGTCGGCCAGCATGCCAAAGAGCCGGGCGGCGACGCCCGGCTGGTCGGGGACGCCTAACACGGTGACTTTGGCCTCACTGAAGTCGTGTGTGACCGCGCTGATTATTGCTTTCTCCATAACATCCTCCTCACTTTTTACCCATGTTCCCTCACCGGGGTGGAAGCTGGACCGGACGTGCAGGGGGACGCCGTAGTTGCGGGCGTACTCAACCGAACGGGACTGGAGCACGCGAGCGCCGGTGGCGGCCATCTCCAGCATCTCCTTAAACGACACGGCTTCGAGCTTGCGGGCCCCGGGCACCAGCCGGGGGTCGGCGTTGAAGATCCCGTCGACGTCGGTATATATCTCGCAGCAGTCGGCGTGAAGGGCGGCGGCGATGGCGACGGCGGTGGTGTCGGACCCTCCTCGGCCAAGAGTGGTTATCTCACCGTCGCTGGTGACGCCCTGGAAACCGGCGACCACCACCACCCGGCCCTTGCGGAGCTCGTAGACCACGCGGTCGGTACCGACGTGCCGTATCTTCGCCTTGGTGTGGCCCGTGTCGGTGAGGATCTCCACCTGTTGCCCGGTCATGCTGACCGCGTCCTGGCCCAGCTCGGCCAGGGCCATCGACAACAGGGCGGTGGACATCTGCTCGCCGGTGGAAAGAAGCATGTCCATCTCCCGTTCCGGGGGGTCCGGCGAGACGCGGTGGGCGAGGTCCACGAGATCATCGGTGGTCTTGCCCAGCGCGCTGACCACCACGACAATGTGGTCGGTCCGCCTCTTGCTCTCGACGACCCTGCGGGCGACGTTCTTTATCTTCTCCACGTCGGCAACGGACGTTCCGCCGAACTTCTGCACTATCAAGGTCAACGATTCTGCCTTTCAATACCTGGCCCCCCGGCTCGCGGGGACATCGAGTTAAATAGTATAACGGAAGGGGGAACTCTTGTGTAACCGTCTCTTGTGTTTGGTGGAAAAACGCACGTCCGGGGCCAGGCCCCTAGGGTGCGTTTTGCACGTCGGGGGCCAGGCCCCGTTTGGGTGGCGGTTGTCAGGACTCCGTGTTGAAGCGCTCGGACGCCTTGTAGCGGAGCTTGCTCCTGTCCAAGGGACCGAGTTTCTTCGTTTCCTCGACGATGTCCCTTATTACCTGGGCGAATTTCTCGCCCTCGGCGGCGGATATCCAGGCGAGCTGAAGGCGCTCGGGGTCGATGCCGAGTTCGGCCAGGTACTTCTTCAGCGCGAAGTAACGCGCCTCGGTCATCAGGTTCGCGCTGATGTAATGGCAGTCGCCGATGTGGCAGCCGGACATAAGAACAGCGTCGGCCCCTTTCCTGAACGCCTCCAGGACGTATAGGGGGTCGATGCGGGCGGAGCACATGAGGCGGATTATCCGTACGTTGGTCGGGTACTGGAAGCGGCTCACCCCGGCGAGATCGGCGCCGGCGTACGAGCACCAGTTACAGGTGAACGCCAGTACCTGGGGCTCGAAATCGGGCCCCGGCTCGCTTGGCTCCGGGAACGTGGCGGCTATCTGGGCCATCGTCTGGTCCTCGGTGAAATGCTGGGTGGTGATGGCCAGCGTGGGGCAGCCGGCGGCGCAGGCGCCGCACCCCTTGCACAGCGCCGCGTTGATGACGGAAACCCAGTGGCCCTCGTCGTTGGTTGCCATGGCCACAGCACCGAACGGGCATACCCAGGCGCAGAAGCCGCAGCCAATGCACTCATCCTGGTCGACCCGCGAGGTTATCGCCTCGACGTTCACATTCTCCTTTTCCATCGGGTTAACGGCGTGAGAGGCGGCGGCATGGGCCTGAGAGATGCTCTCCGCGATATCCTTGGGCCCCTGGGCGGTACCGCACATGAATATCCCGTCGGTGGCGAAGTCCACCGGGCGGAGCTTGACGTGCGCCTCGAAGAAGAAGTTGTCCTGGCCTACCGGCACCCGAAGCATCTTTGCGAGGTCGAGCCCGCTCTGGGTCTGTACCAGGGGTGAGGAGAGTACGACGATGTCGGCGGGAATGTCGATTTCACGCTGCATCAGGTCCAGGTACATACTCACGGAAAGCTCCCCGTCCGCTCCCGACACCTCGGGCCTGCGCTCGGGGCTGTACTTCCGGAACCGGATTCCCATCCCGCGGGCACGGTTGTACCACTCCTCCTGGATTACGCCGTAGACCTCGATATCGTTGTGAAGGACGCTGACGTTGGCGTCGGGAAACTTTTCCTTGATGGAGATGGCGTTCTTGATACCCACCATGCAGCAGATACGGTTGCAGTAGGAGACACGCTGACCGCGGCTGCCAACGCACTGGATTATCACCGCGTCCTTGACGTCCTTCAGGCCGTCCTCTTTGAGCAGCACCTCCAACTGGCCCTGTGTCATGACGTTCTCCAGCTCGCCGTAACCGTACAGGCCGTCGGGCTTCATCTCCTCGGACCCGGTGGCGACAACTATGGTGCCGACCTTGAACGACTCCTCGCGGTCGTCGTGAGCCACTGTGATGTCGAAGTTGCCAAAGTATCCGTCTATGGACTCGATGGTGGCACCAGTGTAGAGGTTGATGTTGGGGCTCACCTCGAGGCTTTCCCGGTAACGCTTGATGATGGTGTCGGGGTCCGCGCCGGTGGGGGTGAGCAGGTGCAGGTTGCGGATCATGCCGCCCACCTCGGGCTCCTTTTCCACCAGGTATACGGTGTAACCCTGGGCGGCTATTGAACGAGCCGCCGACATCCCGGCTACCCCCGCGCCTATGACCAGAGTAGCGGGGCAGATGTCGATGGACAGTTCCTGGAGAGGGTCTAACAGCGCGGCCCTCATGACGCTCATGCGCACCAGGTCCTTCGCCTTCTCGGTGGCCTTGTCCCATTCGTGCATATGCACCCAGGAGCACTGGTCGCGGATGTTGGCGAACTCGAAGAGGTACTTGTTGAGACCCGCCGCCTCGCAGGCGTCACGGAAGAGCGGCTCGTGAGTACGGGGGGTGCAGGAGGCCACTACCACGCGGTTGAGGTTGTGCTCTTTGATGTTGTCCTCGATGTCGGTTATACCGTCCTCGGCGCAGGTGTAGAGGTTGCGCGTGGTAAAGACAACGTGGGGCAGCGTGGCGGCGTACTCGGTCACCGAGGGCACGTCCAGAAAGCCCGCGATGTTGGTCCCGCAATGACAGACGAACACACCAATGCGGGGCTCCTCGACCGCTTCTCCGGCCGCCGACTCCCTGGTTCCGGTCGCTTCCTCGCCGTCCGGCTTCTTCCTTGTCGCCATCCTTCAAACTCCCTGTCTTGCCGACCGGGCCTTCGGTTTCCCTGAGGCCTCGAATACTGTTTGCGCGGCCCTGTCCGCCGCCCCTCCGCCCTGGGTGACCGCGTCGGTAACATCCATGGGGCGGGTGCAGGCGCCGGCGATGTGTATTCCGCGAGCGCTGGTGTCCATCGGGGCGAGAAGGTCATCTGAGGCCTGGAAGAAGCCGTACTCGTCGGTTTTCACCCCAAGTACCTCTGCGAGCTCGCCGATTCCCGGCGGCGGCACGAACGCGGTGGAGAGGACCACCAGGTCCACCTCCTGGCTCTTTACGCCCCCCGACTCGGTGTCGTCGTACCATACAAGCAGGTTCCTGGTCTCGGGGTCCTCGGTTATCTCCCCGGGCCTGGCCCTGATGTACTTGATCTTGTACTCGTCCCGGCCCCGCTTGATGTACTCGTCGAAGCCGCGCCCGAAGGCGCGAAGGTCGGTGTAGAAGATGCTGTTCTCGGTGTCGTCGTGATGCATGTAGGCGAGTATCGCGTCCTTGGTCGCGTACATGCAGCAGACGCTGCAGCAGTACGGATGCCCGCTCCTGACATCCCGCGCCCCTACGCACTGGATGTAGGCGATCCTCTTTGGCCTCTCTCCGTCGGAGCGGCGGGTGAGGTGGCCGCCGGTGGGCCCGCTGGCGTTGATGAGGCGCTCGTACTCCATGCTGTGGATGACGTTGTCGAACCGCCCGTAACCGTACTCGGTAACCGGGGTGGGGTCGTAAATGTCGAGGCCGGTGGCCACGATTATCGCCCCGGCTTCTACGGTAACCACCTCGTCCTTCATCTCGAAGTCTATGGCGCCCCGCTCGCAGGCCTCGACGCATTTCTGCTTGCACTTGCCTTTCGTAAGCTGCAGGCAACTGTCGGGGTCGATGATGGCGACCCGGGGAACCGCCTGCATGAACGGGATGTAGGCGGCGGACCGTGTCCCGAAGCCCTGGTTCCATTCGTCGGAGATCTTTCCCTTCAGAACGCATGCTTGGGTGCAGGCATCACAACCGGTACACTTATTCTCGTCCACGTACCGCGATGAGCGCTTGACCTTGACCTTGAAATCGCCGGCCTTGCCGTTGACCTTAACGACCTGGGCGCAGGTGAGCACGTCCACGTTGTGATGGTTGAAGCAGGTGATCATCTTGGGTGCGAGTATGCAGATGGAGCAGTCGTTGGTGGGGAAGACCTTGTCCAGCAGCGCCATCCGTCCACCGATAGACGGCTCCTTCTCCACCATGACTACGTGGTGCCCCTTGTCCCCGAGGTCCAGGGCGGCCTGTATGCCGCAGACACCTCCACCGATAATGAGAACTGTATCCGACATTACTCCCCCTCGACGCCGAGGGCCCTGGCGACCAGCGCCGTAAGGTCCTCGACCCTGATTTCGACATTGGAGCGGTCGCCCGGCAACTTGCCCGACAGGGCACACCGCAGGTGTATCTGGCACTTGGGACAGGCGGTGACCAACGTTTCGGCGCCGGTCGAGCATGCCTCTGTCAGGCGTGAAACCTGTATGCTCCTGGCGGTCGCCCCACAGCTAACCCAGGAACTGACCCCGCAGCAGGTCGCGTCGGGGCCGTGGTGCTC
>SDBT01015516.1_pt1 | contig 12104 bp, 17 predicted proteins | sample 2277101 | NCBI WGS metagenome assembly SDBT01 (sample SAMN10404973, study PRJNA504765) | marine sediment metagenome | isolation source: marine sediment core GS10_PC15, 103 cmbsf | place: Arctic Ocean: Southern Knipovich Ridge | collected 2010
TAAACAATCAGAACTTGTGGAAAGACCTTTGATATCCGATGCGGATGCCAGCAGGGTTGATATCATTGTTCTCAAGTACAACATTCCAAAGATAGAATCCACGTGTCTTAACTTGTTTGTAAACAATACTGACTGGCCTCATAAGATCACATGGTACGACAGTCGTAACCAGACTGCTAACTTCTCCAAATTATGGAATCATCTTATACATCAAAGCACTTGCGAATATGTTTTGATTTCAGACAGCGATGTGTATGTATGTAAAAACTGGTTGAGTAAGATGATGGAGAGCTTTGCTCCTGGATTCTGTTGCTATGATACTACTACTCTTAAAGAATTGGAAGAAACTCCTTCTGTGTTCGAAAGCAAAAAGCAGATTGTAACGGCAGATAATGTAGGTTTGGTTGTTCCTGTCACTCGGTATGGTGGAGCACACACCATGCAGGGACTGATAGAGTATAAGCCTTCGTCTCCTGCTTTTCTTACTAATGAACAGGTAAGTGGATTTTTCTTTTTGTTCAAAAAGGAAATGTGGAGAGAGATTGGTGGGTTTGACGAACGGTTTTACTTACATGGACAGGATAGCGAGTGGATGGATCGTGTTGTAGATTCCAAATGGCAGATCGTAGTTCGTCCTGATGTATTTGTCGATCACGAAGTCAGTGCCAGTATTAACCAGTCAGTGAAAGACAACGACATAGACTTGCCGATAGATTTGCAGTGGACAAAATTAGTTTATGGGACTATTAGACAGGAGAAGGTAGAGAAAAGTTATGAGCCAGTCAAATACGAGTAAGAAAGTTCTAATATGCGGTGGTGATGGATATCTGGGTTGGGCTCTAACGGTGTACCTGAGAAGCAAAGGTTTTCAATGCTTTGGCATAGATAATTTTAGTCGGAGAAGTCATGTTAATACCATAGGCTCAGATTCACTTGTACCCATTGGACCACAGGCCAGGGTAACTGGAACAGATGTCTTACACAGAATAAATTTGGAGTCGGCGTTTAGGCACGCAGATCCTGATGTTATTGTTCACTTTGCAGAACAACCCTCTGCACCGTTTTCTATGAAGTCATCGGTTCATGCCGTATCTACTCAACACAACAATCTTGCTGGTACTATGAACATCTTGTGGACGATGCGTGATGTTTGTCCAGAAGCCCATTTGATCAAGCTAGGAACTATGGGGGAATATAGTGATTGGATCTACGATAAGACTTCTATACCTGAACATCACACTATGTCTGTTATGAGGATGGATAATTACATTGTAGAAAATCACTATATGGAGATCCCAACTCCTCGTTTTGCCGGTAGTTTTTATCATATGTCAAAAATCTTTGACAGTTACAATATAGAACTTGCTTGCAAGATTTGGGGACTGCGTGCAACCGATATCAACCAAGGAGTTGTATATGGGTCAAAGATCGATGCAATGGATGAGAATAATCGTACTCGCTTTGATTATGATAGCTATTTTGGCACTGTTGTTAATAGATTCATCGTGCAATCCATTATTGACACTCCATTGACTGTTTACGGGAAAGGTGGACAGACCAGGGGTTATCTGAATATCAATGATGTCATGAGAGCCATTGAACTTGTAATGGAAAATCCTCCAAACCCAGGACAGTTCGAAATAGTGAATCAGCTCACTGAAGTGTTTTCGGTAACTGAGATTGCAACTATGGTTTCTGAAGTTACTGGGTGTGATGTCATGAGTCTTGAAAACCCCCGTATAGAAAGAGAGGAACACTTCTATGATCCAGAGTATAAAAAATTAAAGGAGTGGGGACTTAAAGATCCTAGACTTATGAAAGATGTTCTTCCAGATATGGTAGAGGATCTCAAGCAGTTTAAGGACAAGGTCAGACTTGATGTCATAGGTCCGGATTCTTTTTGGAGAAAAGAAAAGGAAGGAGTAACTCTTGGGACCTGAAGATGGAGAAGTTCTATATAATTTAAGTATCTCTGAACTTGAATTTTCACAGGGGGTTTGTATAGATGCCGGCTCCAGGAATATGAACGGTACTGTGAAGTCTTTCTTAGGACCTGGCGTACAGTTCATAGGCATTGACGAGTTTGAACCCGATGATGCAGCAGACAGAGGTATTACCTGGCAAGGGTTCGTCCACGATTATCCAGGAGAAGAAGTTGCTACTTTAGTTACTTGCTTTAATTCTTTTGAACATGACTTCCATTGGAGAGAAACAACTATACGTTTGATAGAACTTCTCAAACCGGGGGGACTATTTGTTTTTCAGTTGGTGTGTTCTGGGGTAATACATGGTGCAGATAATCCCACGGAACCCTATGGAACAAAAATGGAAGATGGAGAATACTACTACAAGAATGTAGATGATGATCAATTCATAAGACTTTTGGACACACTTTCAGTAGTTGTACATCAACTCATCAGGAGGAATCCTGGGGAAACGGGTACGAGTTCCGTGGACACTTATAATCGTCCGAGTTCTCAGCGGTACGAAATCACGAGGCATATCACTTATATCATAGGCAGAAAGAATGTCGGTGAATAATTTTGTTGGTGGGTATGCTGGTTCTGGCACAAGAGTCATTCAAATGATGCTAGAACGGGCTGGAGTTTGGGTGCGATCCAAAGAATTTTCTAATATTGCCTACGATGAACTAATCACTGCCAGTTGTTTTGTAAATATCGGTCGTAGATACATTGCAACGAACACTGAGGTTGACCATAGATTCTTTAAAGATTTTTCTGAGAAGTTTGAAGAATTCAGATCAGGGGAAGAAAACTGGTCATTAAAAGTTGGGGAGACTATGTGGTGCATCCCATTTCTCTATGAACTGTTTCCTACTTCTACGTATATCCTAGTAATTAGAAATGGCTTGGACAACATTTTAAATGAGCATACGTGGTCTGAGGAATATCATAGAGTATTTGTGAGTTCAGATGTTGCATACCAACTAGAGAATTTTTCTCTTTGGGGTCATAGAATGATGTTTTGGAATGAGATTTATAAACGTGCAATTGAGGAAGGGGAGGAGTATTTTGGAGGCAGGTTTCTCGTTGTGCGATTAGAAGATATTATAAGATCTCCGGAGGGAGTAGGACAAGCTATATTCAATCATTTGGGTTTGGAATTTAAAAGTGACTATGTTGATTTCGTAAGACCACAAGTTTCTGTAAATAAGCACAAAGAAAAGTTCGTAGAAAATAATTGGGGTGGACATGTGTACGAACCGGAAATTCATTTAGATAACCTTAAAGAAATAGGTAGAGAAATGCTAACAAAGTTTGGATATATGATATGAAAGTTTGTTACTGTGGTGGATTGGATAGTGAACCAACTGCCCCTGACCATATGGGCATTAAACAAGGAATGGAGAATATAGGTTGGGACTGGAGTATTGTGGATCCTATTATTCATGATCCTTCTGGGCAGTGGGTTGCCAATGAAATAAACCGAATTAATCCTGACCTGGTGATCCATGGCAACACAGACAGCCTCACAAAAAATGTGTGTCAGCACGTGTCGCATAATATCAAGCAAGTATTCTGGATGCTTGATTACAGGACTCCGGAGATGTTGGGTGAGGGGGGTTGGTATGGGTGGACTAAAAACGCTCCTTACTTGGATGCCATTTTCATCAGTGCCAAAGATCATATACCTCTTTGGGCTAATGCTTTTCACATTCCTACATTTTTTGCCCCACACGCCTGCTGGGTCCCAGACAAGTTAGAGTATGACGCTGGGATTGAAAGAGGCGTTTTGTTTATTGGGTGCAGGCATCAGACGGGACCATTGTCTGCAAGAACTCGTTTGCTAGAATCAATCATGTCCCAAGTCGAGGTGAGTATAGTCAATAGTGCGGACAGGGCCGAACGCAATCAGATATGGACTGACATGCCCAAATATTATCACTCCTCAAAAGTAGTCCTGGACATCAGTCACTTTTGGGACAACCCTGGATATTGCTCCGGACGATATTGGTACACCGCAACACTAGGAGCCTGTGCTGTCACTAGATGGTTTCCTGGTTGTGAAGATTTCTTTCCAGATGGTATTAAATGGTATTTCCACGATGTGAAGAGTGCAGTGGAGGCAATAAAGGGTCTTCTAGATAGTCCAAAGCTCATAGAGCTTACTAAGAAAACTGCGGCAGAGTACGCCTGGGCGAATCATACTTACAAGCAACGTTTTCAACAGATGGTGAATTGCTTATGAAACTTCATTTGGGGTGTGGGGGAGATATTCGTCCAGACTACGTTAATGTTGATCTATACAGTTCTCATGCAGAAATTAAGGATGACATAGTAGAACTAGAACAATTAAAGGATGGGGTGTATGAAGAGATCTTGACTAACCATACTTTAGAGCATCTGAGCTTTGAGGACGCCGAGAGAGCTTTGAGACGCTGGTACGAGCTTTTAAAACCTGGCGGCATTCTCAATCTGGAGACCCCGGACTTTAAGCAAAGTTGTTTGGAGTTTTCCACACGGGAGTTTGAAACTCTTTCCCATAACTACTCTACTCTTGATAGACTTAAACAGAGTGGTGATTGGGGTATTTATACTACCTGGGGCAGGATGAGAAATATTTTTGGAGCGCAAGACACACCAGGACAATTCCATAAGTCTGGTTGGTGGAAGGAACGGTTGGAAGAAGAACTTTATATAGTGGGGTTTCATTCAGTGGAGATCCTTCGATCCTGTGAATCTGATATTTCCGGGTTTAGTTACCATGCTACTGAAGAGCCAGTAATTTTAGTGAGGGCCGTAAAATGAAATTATTAAAGTGGATAGGTAAAAGATGGCATCTCAAGTGGTATGACATAGGACACGGAGACGGATGGGAAGATGGGGCAGGATTTGTTTTAGAAAAACTTGTAAAGGATGGATACATTACAAAAGATCGTGAGTTTGAATATGTGAAGGAACTATACTTATGAAACTCAATCTGGGCTGTGGGAAATCACCACTACCGGGGTTTGTCAACTGTGACAACAATGAGAAGGCACTTTACGATGTCAAGGTAGATGTAACGACTGGACTACCGTGGGCTGATAACAGCGTAGAGCGAGTACACTGTGGCAATTTGTTTGACAGTCTTACCAGGGAAGACTTCAATACGGTCATGAGAGAGATTTGGCGTGTGTTGGAGTCTGGGGGAGTACTAACATTTGAACAGATGGATGTTGCGAAGAACTTTGATATGGGGATAGGTTGGCCTTACTTTGTGACTCCTGTTACCAGATATCTATTTAACTATTATGAGGTTGGAAACGATGCGTACGAGAACTGGAAGGAGATTTACGACCTTCCAGGATTTCTTCACGTAGAAATCAAACACAATGTCAATGGTGTTATGATAGGCAGCATGACAAAGCCCTGATCTAAAAAATAGGGTATTGGCCCCTTAACTGTTAGAAAATAGTCTTATGGCTAATTCAGGAAGACTTGTAACCGATGCTGAGGTCTCGGGGTTTGTTTCAACGATAAGTTCAATTGCTATCAAAGAGCAGGTCATTATTAGGGCCGCTGAGGACATAGTGGACAATGCCCTGGACAGGGTTCTATTTGAGGAAACTTACACTGATGAGGAATATGATATTAATGCGGAGATGATGTGGGGTGGAGTTCTTCAAAAGCCTTCCAATAGATTCCGTCTGTTGCAGTATCCAGTTACCACTTTTACAGAATTAAAAGCTGTCAATGATAGAGACAAGACCTCAGGGGCTGTGACCAGTTCTACAGTTCTAAGCAAAAACGAATATCACGTTAAACTCAGAAACGGGGAAGTCACTCTGTTTGAGACCGTCTTTACTTCGTCAGACAGACTGTGGCCCTCCCTTGTCAATGCGAACAGTTTAGCTTCGTTTCCTTCAGGGACTGCAAGACTCTTGGCAACTTATAAGGCTGGCTATACTTTGACGACTGTTCCTCAAGATATAAAACTTTTGATTTTACAGTTGATATCAAGATATCATAGGTTGAGTGTGGATAATCATTTCAATGTGAGCACTGTAGAATCATCTTTCGGTATCTCAAATTTGTTGAGGACCATGTTTACTCCAGAAGAGCGTGTGATATTAAATTCTTATAAGAGACCCGCACTAGCCTAATGGCGATAAAACTCCCAGAACAAGAAGTCATTTGGAGAACACTTCAGAAGGACTGGGCCAAGAGTTCTAAGAAGATTGTCTTGGACGAAGTCAAAGCGAACCTTAGAGGGAAGGTTCTGAAAAGAAAAACAGGCAGGCTTTTACGTTCTCTAAGAAGTAAATTGGAGAGGACTGGAGCAACGACAGATGGATTCAGTATCAGTGTTGGAGCTTTGCATGGCATAGCCTGGGAAAAGGGATTTACAGTTGCGGCTAGGACAATAAGACCTGTAAGGGGTAAGGCTTTAAAATTCATTGGGAAACAAGATGGTCAGACTGTTTTTGTTCGTGGAGCTATAAGGATTCCTCGTTTAGTAATGAAAGCTCGTCCTTTTATTTCCACAGCGGCTAAAGACAAAAAGCCTTTGTTGGAGCGTAATCTTAAGATTATGGGAGAACGGGTATTTAAAAGATCTTTTCCAGATATTACTGTGGAGATATCCATTATTTAAAATATGAGTTTAGTCACGGCAATAGAAACTCTACAGACTTCATTAAAAGCTGTAACTAATTTTGATGATCCTGTTTTAGGGATTCCAGACGAGGCAGATAAAGGAGTTGCTAAACAGTTATTCATAGGAGGACCTACTGAGTTACTTGAGTATGAGGATTTGTTGGCGGCAGAAGGTCCAACCAGTTCTATTGCTGAAGTTTCAATTGTCATGACATTTCATCAGGATGATGTGATTCCAGAAGATCGTACTTTGTTCAAATACATGCAGGATAAGGTTAAGGATGTTAGGGCTATAATTCAGACTGGAAACACTCCTGGCACTGGAGCATTTAAGTCTGATGGGGACGTTGGCTTTAGAGCTCAGGTCAGTTCTGTGGAATACAGTTTTCGTCCTAACGATCCAAGAAGTGCCGTTTTGATGATTATAGTCGTACAGGCGTACACAAAGGATTAGGTGGTGTAATATGAATCCAATTAAGAAAGATCAACAGAAACCGAAATCTCCCACATTTCCTGAAGAGAAATCTGAGATTATCAGGAAGTCTACTGCCATGAGTGAAAAGATGGCTCTACTAAAGAAAAAACCACTATTGAGGTTTTCTTCACAAATCTATATAAGTTCCTTTTCTCAAGAGTCTGTTTTAAAATGTAAATTGAAGGAGGATGCTCCAGACCAGGTCTCAGTACAGGCAGGATGCTACCTGACTGGTCAAAGAGTATTTAATAAATTGGACCAACCATTCAAGGTTACAGAATCCGAATGGAGTGGAGTTCTTAACAGGGGCCGGAAATTTTTTTATCTGATCAGGAAATAAGGAGATCTAAAAATGCCGACAGTCAATACGCGGGAATTTGAATTTATATTCTCTCTAAACAAACAGGGTTCAATTGAGACCGGGATCTTGGATGCTCAGTTGAACAAGCAGAGGTCTATCAGAACTTTTGCGCCTATTACGGAAGACCAACCAGCCATTGTGTCTGATGTTTCCTGGTTTGGAAAGGGCCATAGTCAGGCAACGTTTCGAGATGTCATTGAAAGGATGTATGTCATCAATGCCCAGGAACGTTCAGCCACCAGTTTGGAAGCTCTGTACGCTGCCGCGTATGTGATGGGCAATGTCGTGTCTGTCCAGCCTGATACTTCCACCAACCCCCTGGAGTGGGAACACACGGTAACGTGGCAAGATCCTGGTGTGAACAAGGAAGTTCATTACACCACCATTGGCGAGATTATGGGTACGGAGTACAAGAAAATCTTGCAGGGTGCTTGGATCGATGAAGTCACCTTTACTGGGAACAGAGACGACCATGTGACCATGAGCTTTACTGGTGGTGGACGCAGGTATGTTGATGGAACGTTTACTTCTCCCGGCCTGACTCCTGCCAGTTTTTATAAGACGTTGTTTGGAACTGTGCTCTTCGGTCTTGCCGATGCCCCAGTTGCCATTTCTGCTGAGGTTCTTTCTTGGACCTTAACCATTAGCCAGAATCCTCAAATGCTTTGGTTAATGGGAAACACTGCCGGTGATGAAACTCTGCTTTCTGAAGTGCTGGTTGGAGATCAACACGTTTCTGGAAACTTTGTCATCAAGGTCAACGTGGCACATAGGGACAGGTTCCTCAACCAAGATACTGTGGAGCTTGTGATCAATGCCATAAGCCCCGACAGTATCAACAACAACAAGCACAGTATGGAAATACGGCTTCACAACTTGGTGATTGCCAGTGAAGACTTCAGTGAGGAAGGCCAGACAGTTGCCTACACGCTGAACTTTGATGCTGAGTCGGTCTTGAACACAGACGCTGATGAACACCTTACGTTGACTTTTGTTAGTAGTATTGGCAACGGAGAACTTTTGATCGCTTCTCCATAATAGTGATTGTTACTTTAATTCCAAGCAGGGGCCTTCTACATTCTGAAACTGTGGAGGCGGTAGACAGAGAGTTAATGGACGTTGAACATTATCCGACTCAATATACCCACGACAAACCCATCCCAGATTGTTTCAATATTCTTTCCGAGAAATTTCTTGATACAGAAGCTGACTATGCCTGGTTTGTAGAAGAAGATGTTGTTCCTCCAAAGGGTGCTCTTAAGAAGCTGTTGGAGTATATGGATACGGGGTATGATATTTCGTTCATTAACTATCCCCTTGTGAAGTTCAATGGAGAACTTTGTTACAAGTATTTCCAAGGTCATGTTGTATGGACTGGTTTGGGCTGCACTCTTATAAAGCGGAAGATATTTGAAAAGCTATCCAGTCCCTGGTTTCTTGATGGACATTCTCTAGTAGCCATAATGTCCGGTTCTGCACAAACATCTTGGAGACTAGAACTTAGGAAAAATCCAAAAGTAGTTTACGGTGGACAAGATATTTACTTTTGTACCAATGCCTTTTTATCTGGTTTCAAAATAGGGGTAGTGCCGAATACTGTGTGCGAACACTTGTTGATGTAATGAAACCAACTATAAAGATAAATTCCAGAAACAAGTACCATAACGAACTTTGGATGGAAGGTAGGCTAGTAGCGAATGGTAATAATGGTCTGGAAAATGTTGAGATCAAAACAATGGGGAAACGCACCTCTGTTGTTTTAACTCTTACTGGTGTGAACATTATTATCAAGGATACCGAGTGTCCAGAAGCTCATAGGTATGATCAAATCCTTGAAAGGTTTGGTGACAGATCCAAATTATCTGAACTTAATTTGATTTGTGATATGATAAAAATATCACCGACGGCTTGTGATGGCTGCCCTTATAAGCCAGATGAGGCCAAGAGCAGTCCCAGGAGCGTCCACAGCAGTCGATCGCCCGTAGGATAGGGCATACACCCGCTTGGTGCGTTGTGCGCTAGGGACGGGTTTTTATTTCATTCAGTATTCGCGGCAAACTACATACTACTGCTGGCCGCGATGAAGGTGTAAGGAGGATAGTATGAGTAAAGAAAAAGTCACAGTTCCATCGTTTCTCATCTATAGGGAAGACAAACCCCAAATAGAACTGAAATCTTCGGTTCAAGTCTTCCCCATTATTCTGCAGAATAGTAGAGAAGTTCTCATTCATCTAGAACGTCCAAAAGACAATGTTCCTATTAAGAACTTGTATGAGGAGGGCGGGATCAAGATGAAATCTATAGGGGGCAACAAGGTTGAGATAACTTCTGAAGATCTTTCCTACTGTGTCCCCTACTTCAAAAGGTTCTTTTCCAAAATGACCAAGAGCGATGGAACAGATTTCAAAAAGCCAAAGGGTAAGGAAGCACAACTCACCTGGATTGGAAATCATAGAGGATTAAGAATCGAAGAAGAAGTAATAAAAGGTGGTCTTTTAAATGTCAATATTTCCTCTATAGATGGAAGTTCTTCCATGGATGAGGATGAGTTGGAAGACGACATTGGTGGGGCTATCAATACCTATGTGAGAGCATATGATCCAGACCAGAAAAAAGTTTTACGTGTTCCTGTTGCACATCATCACAGAGAGATCACAGAACCTGATAATGTGAAATGGCGCAAGGCTACTGGCAAGTCTGAAATGGATACCGAAGAAGGAGATCTTCGTAGAAGAGAGAACTACAATATTATTCAAGATCTCTATCTTGCAATTATAGAAAGTTTGGATGGAGTTTTCGTGTACGGAGTTCCTTGTTCGGAGAAGAACAGAGATGACTGGGTTAAGTCTATTCCATTTAACTGGATGTACCTTGTAGTTGGACAAGCGTTTAGAGGAACTCAGATAAAAAACTAGTAGTAGCGGGAGAGTTTGCCAGAGCCTTCCGTGAATTTATGGAATCTGGCTCTCCGGACGGTACGTGTCCAGACGAACCGGACTGGGTAAAACTTTATGCGGCATTAGGAGACAGGCCAAAGCAAGATGAGATTAGGAAGAAAAACCCTGATGTTAGTCATTGTAAATTGCTGCTTATGTCTGCTTCCGCTTGTGATGGTTGTGAGAAGAATCCACTCAGAAAGAAAGGCAAAGCCCAGGCTAAGGATAGTATCTTGATATTTAAGCATCGTAGGTTGATAGACAGAATGCTGGTGCTTTATGATTATGTGGATATGAATCTCATAAGAGGTTTGTCTGAACTAAGTCCTCTAGAGTGTATGCTATTGAGAGTAGTGCATGGATACTACAGGGGGAAAAGATCGTTTTGAACGTTCTTAAGAAGAAAAGTGGATTTCTGTTTTGGGATTTACTGGAGGGTGAATCTTCCCATCCGGTGAATGTAGTGCGTGGAGATGGTAGTTGGACCATGTACGTTTATTTAAGTTCCTATTCTAATTCAGAAGAGAAAGATGTCAGGAAAAGTTTGTTCAATGGGAAAGGGGAAGAAGCATATCAGGAATTTGTAGACAAGCATTTTATTAAATTTGGGGGAGTTGAACCAGATGATCCTGAGCGACACAAAATGTATCTGGATGATATGCCTGAGATGAAGAGGTTTATCTATGAGGAATGTGTTCAAGGTGTTAGGAATGATCTTGATCCAATAGATTCAGATATTCTAGAAGACGATGTGTGTGTTGTGCCAACCATTCAGGACATGTATGACCCCTCTGAGGGTTCCGAAGTTAAGTTCAAATCTTCTCATTATCTTAATATGGGACAAGCGTTCAATGCCGCTTATGAGAATTGTGTTGAGAATAGAAGCTCTGAAGAACTATTAGAGATAGAAATGGACTTTGATGAAATAGGGAGAATATATAATTCTTCCATTGAACGAGTAGAGGGGTTTTTAGTTGGGCGCGAAGTGTGTTCTTTCTCTAACAAGGAAAAATGGATCCACAAGATTCCGTTTGAGTATAAATTTGCGGCTGTAGACGAAGCCTTTAAGCCTGCACTTGTAGAGTAACATGGGAGTAGAAAGTTTATTAAGATTTTTGGTTCGCGCGAATGCCAGGGAAGCAAAGCGTGAATTCAGTGAATTAAAGAAAACTATTTCAGGCGTAGGAACCGCTGCTGAGAAGACGGGTAAACAAGGGCAGTCTGGATTCAAACGTTTCTCAGGAGCCGTTGTCGGCTTGAAAGATCTTGTTTCTGGCTTGATTATCACCTTCGCCGGATTCCAAATTGTAAATGCCATTAGGAATTGGGGAAGAGAAATTGTTCAATTCAACAAAGAGTTTGCAAATGTAACTACACTGGTGGATGAATCTGAAGTTTCTGTTCAAGTTCTTCGTGAACAGATTTTAAACTTGGGAGGTTCTTTAGGAAGTTCTACAGAATTAGCCCGTGGTTTGTATCAAACATTATCTGCTGGAGTTGCTCCTGCACAAGCTGTTCGGTTTGTTGCTGAAGCTGCTAGGTTTGCTCAGGCAGCATTAACGGATACGTTTACCGCAGTGGACGTTCTTACCACTGTCATAAATGCTTACGGTCTTAGTGCTAACCAAGCTGCAGAAGTTAGTGATAAACTCTTTGAGATAATCAAGCAAGGAAAGATCACTGGAGAAGAACTTGCCGGTTCTCTAGGTAGAGTTATCCCCACCGCTGCTACT
>SDBT01015518.1_pt1 | contig 12103 bp, 10 predicted proteins | sample 2277101 | NCBI WGS metagenome assembly SDBT01 (sample SAMN10404973, study PRJNA504765) | marine sediment metagenome | isolation source: marine sediment core GS10_PC15, 103 cmbsf | place: Arctic Ocean: Southern Knipovich Ridge | collected 2010
TCTTGCCGAGAGAGACGTCCATGTGGGCGGATAGATCTCTTTGGGTGAGTGCGCTATTTGAGGACAGAACGCGCAGGATATTAAGTACTTCTTCCTTTAGGGGTTGTTCATTCATTGAACAACATTATAGCTACTTGACCCTTACATGTCAACACATTTTCGTGCTCAGGGGGGGAATGCCCCGAATTCGGCGCCTTGTTAGGTTTTTGGGGAATATTTCGGCCTTCTTTTATAAAAACGCGCGATCAATCTTTGCCTTCGCCACTGCCAATCCCAGCATAAACCAAAATAATATATTTAGTTGCAGCGAATATAGATTTGTATCAAAAAAACTATGCACTAAAAACGCGAACAAGCCTGCCGCTATGCCCAATGACACATAACCGGCTCTTTTATTTACGCTACTTCGAAAGAATCTGACAATAATCCATAAAAAGGCTATGAGCCCTACAATGCCCATTTCGGTTACTATCTGCAAATAACAATTATGGGCATATGTTGGATGTTTAGTTCGGGCATATGTCGGATACGCATCAGGATATCCTCTATCCCTTCTATACTTCTGAAGAACGCCCATATATGTGTTTATGCCATAGCCAAGCACGGGCCTGTTTTTAATTATATCCAACGTCTCCTTCCAGATATCTATCCTATAAACAGACGCGGTTCTAATCATTTCTCGCTCTAAACGAAGGGTCTTTAGGAAATGACTGGAGGTTATTGAGAAAGCTAAAGCTGAAATAATCACACCTGTGACCGCTGTTATTAAAAAAACTTTTCGATTTATAGAAAAAATTAAAAATAATATGGTTACGATAAATCCTAACCCAGCGCCCTTTGATTTAGTGAATATAAAAATAAAAAATAATAAACCCGACATACAGAATAAACCAAACAGTTTTAGATTTATTTTTTTCGCTTTAAGTTTATCTCTAAGTATACCTAATGTTATAAATAAAGGAAAAAGTAAATAAGCTCCGAATTTATTTGGATGATTGAATGAGGCAGTTATTCCTTCTCTGATGATTGGCCTTTGGCGAAATATATCAATCCCGGTGAAAAAATACTGTATAATACCATCAAAAGACACCACGACCGCAATAAATAAAAATAATCCAATAATAATGGATACATGTTTCTTTTGTTTTATCGTCTCAATCATAATGAAATAAAGAAGTATTCCTTCCATAAATTTTGAAAAAAAGGCGTGCAAACTATCTTTTAAATAAACACTGCCTATTACCGAAAGAATTCCGATACATATAAATATGCATATCGGCTTATTAAGTATGCTTGGTTCTACTTTAAATGACTTAAGGCAGAAATGCTTTACCATCCATAGCGCAAAAGCAAATCCAAAACATATCTCGACTGCCGAGTTGGAAAACGGCAGCATTATAATCAGTACATATAAACTGCACCTTAATAATCTATCTATCTTATCTATCATTTGCCCTTTCCTGACAACCATCGACTATTGACTATTTTTAATATGCACCTTTCTTTTTTAAAATCACGGGTATTGTCCTTGTTAAAATAACCAGATCGAGCCATAACGACCAATTCTTAATATACCATATATCCCATTTAACTAATCTATGAAAGGAGATGTTACTTCTACCATGAATCTGCCACAACCCCGTTATGCCGGGTTTAATCTCTAACCTTCTAAGCTGCTCTAAATCACTATTTTCTACCTGGCCTAAAGGAAGCGGACGGGGCCCCACTATACTCATATCTCCTGTTAAAACATTCCATAACTGAGGTAATTCATCCAAGCTATATCTTCTCATAAACTTCCCCATCTTTGTAATGCGAGGGTCGTTTTTTATCTTAAAAATTGGCCCGTCTGCCTCATTCTTTTCTTTCAAACTTAACGATAACGCATCTGCATTCATTACCATACTTCTTAACTTCAAGAAATTAAAAATCTTTCCTTTTCTTCCATACCTTTTAGATACGTAAAAAACAGGGCCTTTTGAATCAACCTTTATCAATATTCCCAGAATGAGAAACAAAGGTAAAAACAAAATCAGTCCGATACCGGATAAAACGATATCCATAATCTTTTTACTTAATAGTTCTGCCCTATGGATCTTTTTAGCTGTATATTCTAATACCGGTATATACCCTATGGTATAATTCCTTAAAGAGGTTGTTAATAAATCAAATTGATCCGGTATTATCTTTACGCTTGTATTTAACAATCTACCTTCTTTTATTATCTGAGCTGTTTTTTCTCTTTCGCTGGGAATAGTAATTAAAACTTCATCTACAAAGTTTTGCCTGACTGTCTTTTTGAAATCAGAGATCTTACCTAAAACTTTATATCCACTAACTGGTGTTCCACTCTCTTTATAATCATCCAAAAAACCTACTATCTCCAATCCCAGATAGGGCCTTCGGTTAATTTCATCAGCTAATTCTCTCCCTAATCTTCCCGCGCCAATAACTAATACGTTAAAATTATTATAACCTCTGGAAATAAGGTAACGGACTATCAACCTTTTAACCACACGCCACCCTGCCAATAAAATGCAGAGTAATATAAAACTAATGCCGAATATCAATCTTGAAAAAATAATTACTTTTAAGAGAAATACAATAGAAGCCACCAATAAACTTGAAAAAATAATTGCTTTCCAGACTAATAAGATTTCTTTAGGGATATTTAATTCTCTTTCTGTTCTATAAAGATTGTCGGTATTTAAAAACAATATAGTGATTATCCCCCAGAAAAGGCAAATCAAAGCATATGGCTTTACGGAGGAGATCCTAGCATTTTCAACAATATAAGGAATATAAAATGAGAAGAAGATAAATACTATATCTGCGAGAAAATATAAAACGAAAATTCTTATATCTTTTCGTAATGCCCTATATGTTCTATCCATTTATTATTCCTATATTTTTACTTTTATTTTTTCTATTTTCCTTATACCACTCTATAGTCTTTTTTAAACCCTTTTCAAAGCTAACCTCCGCTTTAAAGCCGAATTCTTTTTCTGCTTTTGATACATCTAAACATCTCCTTGGCTGGCCATCCGGCCTAGATGTGTCCCAGATAATTTTGCCTTTAAAACCAGTTAATTTAGCAATTAATTCAACTAAATCTTTAATGGAAATTTCTCCACCGGAGGCCCTCGGCTTCGCCGAGAGGCGAGCGAGATCTCGCCGCCCGCTTCGCCTGCAAAGCGAGGCAAGCGAAGCGGCGGAAAAACCAGTTCCAAGGTTTATCGGCCCACTCTTATTATATTTTTCAGTAGCTAATAAAATTCCTCTTGCGGCATCTTCAACATATAAAAACTCCCTGGTCGGCTTTCCAGTTCCCCAAACGGTAATAGAGTTCATAGCTCCTGGCTCATAGCTCATAGTGTCCACGCACTTCTTGATCAAAGCGGGTATCACATGAGAAGATTCTGGATTGAAATTATCTCCGGGGCCATAGAGATTCACCTGAAGTAAATTTATCGAATTGAATCCATATTGTCTGCGATAGGCTTGCGATTGGACAATCAGCATCTTTTTTGCCAATCCATAAGGAGCATTTGTCTCTTCGGGATAACCGTTCCATAAATCCTTTTCTTTAAACGGAACTGGAGTAAATTTAGGGTAGGAGCAGATTGTCCCAACATTTACAAATTTAGAAATCTTTCTAATTCTTGCCTCTTCCATAAGCTGAACTCCCATTATTATGTTATCATAGAAAAATTTACCTGGATTCCGGCGATTTGCCTCAATGCCACCGACTACTGCAGCCAAATGAATGATTATCTCTGGCAGAAAATCATCAAACATCCTTTTTATATTTTCAATCTTTCTTAAATCATAATCCTCAATCCTGGGGATAAAAACCTCTGCTTTTTTCTGCTGTAATTTTTCCACCACATATGAGCCCAGGAATCCGGCTCCGCCGGTAACTATTACCTTCTTCCCTTCCCAGAAATCCATCAATCGACCCCCCTCCATCTATCAGGAAATTTCTTTTTTAAAATCTTATCTCCTTCACCAATAGGTTTAAGCCCTAATTTACGCATATCAGCATCAAGCATTATTTTTACCAAATCTTTAAATCCTATTTTTGGCTGCCAATTTAATCTCTCTTTGGCCTTGCTGATATCAGCTACCTGATTTTCAACTTCTGTAGGCCTAAAGTATCTGGGGTCAATTTTCACATATTTCTGCCAATCAAGACCAACATAGGAAAAAGCCTCTTGAACAAATTCTTTTACTGAATGCGACCGGCCTGTTCCTAATACATAATCATCAGGCTCCTCCTGTTGTAAAATCTTCCACATCACCTCCACATATTCGGGAGTGTATCCCCAGTCTCTTTTTGCCTTTAACTTACCTAAATAGAGATAATGCTGTTTCTTGGCAAGAATTAAAGAAATTCCTCTGGTAATTTTTCTGGTTACAAATGTTTCTCCGCGTCTTGGAGACTCGTGGTTAAAAAGAATTCCGTTAGAAGCGAAAATTTTATAACCATCACGATAATTCTTAACCATCCAGTAAGCGTAAACCTTAGCACAAGCATAAGGACTTCGTGGACAAAGAGGTGTATCTTCACTTTGGGGAGATAAAGAAATTCCAAACATTTCACTGCTGGAAGCCTGATAAAATTTTGAATTATTTCCACTTCTTCTTATTGGTTCTAGAAGCCTCGCTGTGCCTAAGGCCGTAATATTTCCCGTATATTCGGGAATATCAAAACTTACTCGTACGTGACTTTGCGCCCCTAGGTGATAAGTCTCATCAGGTTTTATATTATATACAATATTTGAGATTTGTTCAGAATCTGAAAGGTCACCGTAATGGAGAAAAAGTTTTGCTTTTGGCTTATGTGGATCAACGTAAATATGATCAATTCTTGATGTATTGAAAGTACTTGCTCTCCTTATTATTCCATGAACTTCATAACCTTTATTCAATAAAAACTCGGCTAAATAACTTCCATCCTGACCTGTTATTCCCGTAATTAATGCTTTCTTCATTTTACAGTTTTTCCCTTCTGTTTCCGGTATTTATTTTTTTCCTTTAAAAGTCTGCCGCTAATCAACTCCTTGCATATTAAATATATAAAGATAGAATTCCCTAAAATATAGCGCTTCCATAATCTTCTTGGTTCTGTAATCAGCCTGAATAACCACTCCAGCCCTGATTTCTGCATCCATTTAGGAGCCTGTTTTTTAGTTCCCGAGAGAAAATCAAATGCCGCTCCGACCCCTACCATAACAGGAACCTTTGATCTATCTCTATGATTATACATCCACAACTCTTGTTTAACGCCGCCCAGGCCTATCCACAAAACATCAGGAGAAACCTTATTAATCACTTCCACAGCTTTTTTATCTTCCTCCTCTGTTAATTCTCTAAAAGGAGGTGAATGATAACCTGCTATTTTGAGACCTGGAAATTTCGCTTTTAAATTTTTGATCAGTAAGTCAAGAATTTCCGGCGTAGAACCATAAAAGAAATGGGAGTACCCTTTATTTTGCGTGGCTCTTAAAAACCCGAGCATCAAATCCGGGCCATATACCCTTTCCTTTAAATGATAACCGAGCATTCTTGCAACTAGAATTAAAGAAATGCCATCCGGAACGGATAAGCTGCTGTTATTTACCGCTTCCCTGATTTCAATCTCCTCCTTACTTAATATGATATTCTTGGCATTAGAGGTAACGATATTATTCCCGAAATCCCTATTTACGATCCACTCTTCCATAATCCGCAGCACATCAGGTATCTGTACCATATCTACGCGCATACCTAAGACATTTATTCTATCAACCTGAGTTTTCTTTTGCATAAATTCAACCCTATTAATAATTGTTTTTTATTTTTTCTCTTTTAATGGCAAGTTTATAAATATTCATTAATATTTCGTAATTTTTCTCTGCTGTATACTTTCTCTCATATTCCTTCCTGGCTTCCCTGCCCATTTCCTCCATTTCTTTTTTGTGTGTCCATGCCCATTCCGCTTTAGCTGCCATATCCGCAGGGTCACCCGGCCTGAAGTGTAAACCTGTACGCCTATCTTCTATGATCTGTGCCATTGCTCCCAGACGAGAGGCGATAACCGGTATCCCACAGGCAAAAGCTTCAATAATAACTCTTCCGAATGTCTCATAGCACTCAGACGGAAAAACCAAAAAATTAGAGTTTTTTATGTATTCGATAGTTTTTGGGTAAGGCAATTTTCCCAATAGATCCGCATTAATGATATTTTTAGCTTTCCTTTTTAATTCTTTATATAACGGCCCATCGTCGATTATTTTAAGACAGCGCCCGTCAAGCTTTTTAAAAGCTGAAATTAAAGTACTTACTCCTTTATAATCAACCAATCTCCCTACAAACAAAGCAAAATTTTGGGTATTGTTTCTTTTTCCTGCATTTAATTCTAAAAAATTAGGTTTTATGAATAATTTTTTTTCCGGAAAACCTGCTTCTACAAATTTGTTTTTACTAAATTCGCTTAGGGCAATATAGCAGTCTATCTTGTCTCCAAAGGTTTTCTTTTTAAAATGGGTTCTTAAAGCTCTCGCTAAAAAATAGGATAAAAAATAGGAACCTTTCCAGCATTTATGAGTTACAGATAGTGTAAAATCAGCTCCCCTGCATTGCTCGCATATCTTTCCGTCTCTATAAAGGACTCCGTTGGGGCAAATCAGTTTATAATTATGCAGGGTTTGTACAATAGGTATATTTTCTTCACTAAGCGCATAATAAACAGAGGGGGTAATTGCAATAAAGATATTATGAATATGGGCTATGTCCGGCTTTTCCTTTTTGATTATATCTTTAAGCTCTTTATAACTCTGTTTTGACCAAATAATATCTTGCGTTAGGAAGCGTAATTTTTTATAAAAAGAGAGGTTGTTTATCTCTTTATTTGAACGTTTATAAAAAATAACCTTATGACCGAATTTCTCAAGCATTCTTGCCTCAGAGTCTACAACTTCATCCTCTCCTCCCTTTTCTAAATAGTGATTATGAACTATCAGTATTTTCATCTGGTTAATTATTTTGTAACTTACTTAAGTGCGCAAAAGTCATCCCGAATAAACTCCAAAAAGGAATGGCGTTATAGGGCAATTCCAATATAACTGCAAAATTTGCCATTACAAGCCAATTCACAAGTATTCCGCAAAGTAACACTCCTGCAATAGATTTTTGTTTTATTGAATTTTTTATCATTTTAAATAAAACAATAAAAATAGTTATGATAAATAAAATTCCTACAAATCCTGCTCTATAAATCATTTCCAGATAAGAATTATGAGCTGCAATCCAACCATCCCTCTTCCACTCACTGGCGCCCCAGCCTAACATCTCTAACCTTTTAGAACGAAAAGGTCTTCCAAATTCAAATCCCAAAAAAGGCTTTTCTTTCCCGAGTGCACTTAACATATCTTGCCATATAAATATTCGAAAAATAATATTGCCATACGCTGTTCGCAAGTTTCTTTTAGAAGGTATCTTGGCTTGCCTTACTCCTTTTGCTTCTAACTCGTCGGCTTGTATCTCTTTTATCCGGGCTTGGGCTTCTTCCATTTTAGCTTGGGCTTCTTCCATTTTAGCTTGGGCTTTTCCTATCATCTGAACTTGGATCTTTTTTACTAATCCGACTCCGGGATTATACAGTTTTACTTCCCTTATCTCCATCATTTTAAAATCTTTTTCTGTCTCTATAACATCTTTACTGTATTTATTATATAAATTTAATGCTATTTTTGGACTCACAAGAGACTTTACAGCATTACTATCTGCTAACCTTAACACTCCAAACAGAATAAATGCCACAGAAAGTACAGATATAATTATCCTATGGTACGTCTTTAACCTCAAAATAAAAAACGAAGTAATGGCTATGTATATTCCAGTTGCCAGATTACCCACTAATATCGTTCTTGCCGAATGAAAAAACGATTTATAGGAAGTAGAAATTAATAATAGGCAGATAAATATGTTTCTTAAGGTTTTAGAAGGGTAAGCTTTTACGAGGATGAAAGTCAGAATAATACAAGTCAGTAAAAAATAGTTGTAAAACGGTATAAATTTAAGAATAGAAATTAACAATAAAACTAAAAACAATATTTTTTTATCCTTAAAGAAATCTCGTCTGTAAAAATTACAGCCAAGAAGGGCAAACAAAGGATAATAAAACAAAGCTGAGTGCCTAATAGCCAAAGGGCCCCATTTAGAATAACCCAAGAAAGTTTTTAATAATACAAATCCAAAATAACAGAATATGAGATAATACCAGATGTTAAACTTTTGATGGTTAATCTTCCACTTTATAATCAATAAAATTAAGCATAAAAAAAGTAAAATTTCTCCGACAAATACTGGAAAATTTAAAAAAGAAAAAATTAAACGTGTCTCTGCGAAACTACTACTAAATAAACAATAACCTAAAGAAAGCAATCCTATAAGGATTAACCCGACGCTATCTATAATAAAGTTTATCTGTTGGTTTTTTTTATTCATATCATAATATCTTTTAAATTCACACAAAAACTCTTTGGCCCTAAAATCAAGTAAAAGCTGTATCGCCATCACAATAATTCAGATTTATATCATTCAATGAAGTAGCCAGAAAACCATTTTTATCTTTAGGATGACAGAAATAGATACGTTTTTTCTTTCGAAGTAAAAATTTTGTTAAAATACCGCCTTTAATGTATGTACCCAAACTTACCGGAAATTCAATATAGTCCGCTAGATAAACTCTCGCATGTTTTAACGCAAGAGATAAAACATATTTATAATCTGCGTGATTGAAGAAATGAAAGTCTAAGACTTTGAGAACGGTTTTCAAGTTCTCAGAAGTTACGGATAACACAAGAAACCCCTTGTAATCTCCTCCATTGGAGGAACAGACCTTCAAAGCAATAAATTTGGAAATATCACGGACATTGAAGAAATAGTAGTTCAAATTTACACCTTCTGCTTTATCTGATTCTGGTATCCATTTATACTGCAACATCCAATTTACTATATCGGTACCGCGATAGAACTCTTTAGAACTTGCATTATATCTTCTTTGCTCAATGGAGCCATCATCAATCCTGGTTACTTCTTTATAGCTAATCTCTTTCATGCATCCTTTGTAATAATAAAATAGTGCATTGTAGAGAATCTTCTTAACCGAAGAACAAAAAATACGTTCAGGAATTCTAAAAATAACATTGGTAAGGGCAGGCTTAACTCCTGTTTTGCTTAATACTTTTTGTAGTAAGCTAAAAACTAAAGCCAAACGATTTATTTCTATTACATAATACACCAGAGGCGTAACTTCGCGCAAACCTAAGGCCCTTAATACTCTTTCTGCCGCTTTACTTATTCCTGTAATAACAAGGTCATATTTCAATGATAACGCATTCATTATAAGCATTCCACCAACCGACGTCGCTCTGAATTCAAACGGAACATACCAGGTGGAAAACCAATGGACTTTTGAAAACCGATCTCCTACTTTAAGTAACCCTGGCATTATTCCAAGATATCCAAGGCATTTCTCTCCCATATAAACAACCAAAAGACCGATATCATTTTCATCTGCATAAGGATTATTTGCATAAGCTAAGGCACGATGCCTTGCTATTGGAACAATATCATTTTTTTTTGCTTTACTAAAAACTTGACACGCGAATTTGTATAAATCTTTTACCTTTATCTTCTGTATTCTTATCTGCGTATGGTCTATATTATTTTCACTTCCCATGTCTGTCACCTTCTATTTGAATCGAGTCCGGAATAGGATAATCGTCACTTACTCTCCACTTAAAAAAATCATTTCCATTGCGCATAAACCCTGATTTTTTCAAAAATTCTAAACACGGTTTGTTTTTGGGCGTTGGAATATATTTTGCATATATTTCATCCAGGCCTATAAACTGCATATATTTAATAGCTGTGTAGAGCATTGTTTCTTCTATTTTCCGACCCATAACTCTACAACTCAGAATAAAATCCACGATTCTGCCTGTTTTGTCTTTTACTTCAAGACTTATTATGCCCGTTAACCCTGAATTCCCAAACTTATCCGAGGTACGAAAAGTCCAAAGTTTGTGATTAGGCTGCCTTGCCCAGACCAACAGCTCTGATTCCGTCATTCGTCTTGTGGCAAGATTCATTTGATTGGTTTTGTTTAATAATTGAACCGTTCTTTGAAGGCTGATTTCATTTAACTCTTCTACCTTCACTTTTATTCTTAAACTCTTTAGCCATTCATCTAAGGAACCAACTTTTCTTTTTAACTCCTTGCGTTGTCGTTCGGTTGCGTACATTCCGGCCCTTCCGAGGTCTTCTTTACTGATTGAAGGAAAATCAAAACAGTGAAGATTGAACAGCGTGCTTTTGTACAGCATTCTGTCTTCCGGCCATTCCGGAACAAAAACCTCAGGTAATGCCTCTCTAACTCGCGCTCTTTCAACAGGGCTATTATCAATGAAAACCGCCGATTGTAGGCCAAGATTTAAATCTGAGACCAATTCGGCCACATTTTGGGCCTTGTCCTGCCAATTGATTTTCCAACCGGCAAAATCATCTAACCTAAGAACCATTTCCGGATGTTTCCTTATTGTTTCCCGTGCAACCGCCTCTTCATTTTTACTCACTATGCCCAAACGAATGCCGCGGTTTATTAACGACTTCAATGCACGCTGAAAATCTACGTACGCTTCGCCAACGGGATCGTGCCCGCCTAATGTAATATTTTCCCATCCGAGGTCTCCTGTAATTCCACCCCATAAAATATCATCCAAATCAAGGATTATTAATTTCCTCGAATCGCCGGTTATTCCTCTTAAAGCAGATTTTATATCTTTCGCTGATTCTATAAAAACTTCATTCCCAAAAGGAATCTTTCCCATATACCACAACTTCGGGTTAAAGGCATTCTTGCCTGCGATGTTTGTCCACCTTTGAGTATTCAATAAATAGACGCCTGACGCCTTATCTAAATTCTCAGAAAGTCTCAGGTTCATGCGCATCAGGGTATTTGATATCCCAACGCCGGTTTTCATATCAAGCATGCCGGAACCTCTGTGGTAGGAAGGAAAAACCCATAGCGGGACAAAGACAAATTTTACCCTATCGCGAATACTCAGTAATAATGAAGAATATTCATCTACTTCCGCAAGAAGCTTCTCTATGGATATATTTCTATAATCAAGGATATGATTAAAAGACCGGATAACGCTTTCGGGCCGGGTCCAAACTACGGTGAAATCCGCCTTATTTTTCCAGCAGTCCGAATCCTTATCCGCCAAAACTTGAATCACTTGGTCAAACGGAGCGATAACACTTTTAACTCTCGGAAGATCTTCATCATTATTCAAATAACCGGCAAAATTATCAATGGTGAAATTAGATATAAGTAAACCTTTATATTCTTTTCTGTCCACCTGTTTTCTCCTCCAATAGTAAAATAATATAATCGGCAAGTGTTGCAATAGTTTCGAATGGACTATTATTTTGGGACATTGCCCTTCCATCGGCTAGAGTTATCATGGTCCTGAATTCTTCCTCAATCTTCTGTTCCGTTGCCACAACCAGATTTACAAACGCCAGTGAATCTAATTTCCCTGATCGACCGAACAAAACAGTATCGTTAGACTTTTCTAATTGTCTTCGTTTTGGCAGTAGCCGGTTGACCTCATCAAGTGCTCTAAATATTGCCCCAATTACCCTTTCATTCATTGTCATTCTCTTTTTTTACTTTTTGATTTCAGTTTTTTCATCTTTATCAGATGATAATATGGGTCAAAAACTCCATCAATGATATTCTTAACATGAGATAGCGGATAATGAGCGTGAATACAATCTCTGTGAAAATAATGGTGATCAGTCTTTGAATGGTTTACTCCATTTAAAGCAGAAAAACAGAATTTGTAGATTGACATTATGCGGCGGTAGGAAAAGACATTTATATCTTTTTCAGTTCCTGTAGGAAAAGCGAATGCGTTTATTTCCTCTTTTAAAAGTTCTTCGAGTATAAGCTTGGGTTTAACCAATTCTGAACAAACCAAATCTTCAATTATAATATCTGAAATATTGCAATGAGAATGTGTATGCGGCAATATCAAGTGCCCTTGCC
>SDBT01015519.1_pt1 | contig 12102 bp, 5 predicted proteins | sample 2277101 | NCBI WGS metagenome assembly SDBT01 (sample SAMN10404973, study PRJNA504765) | marine sediment metagenome | isolation source: marine sediment core GS10_PC15, 103 cmbsf | place: Arctic Ocean: Southern Knipovich Ridge | collected 2010
AACCTTCGTTTTGTAAGCCGGTTGAATATTTTCACATGGTTGAAGCTGGATGCGGGTGTTTCACTGAATTTTAACAGATCCGACCTGAAAGAATCAGCCGTTGTGTTGGAAACGAGCCCGATCCTGACCAGTCTCGCGAAATCTCCCATGTTAAATCCCTATCAGTATGATGTGGAAGGAAGAGAGACAACCATACTTTCGGAGGTGGACGAGATCGGGATCAGCAATCCATTGGCCACCATTGAGAATTACGAGGCCTTCAATAACAACTACAATTTTATTTCATTCCTGGGCCTGGAAGGTACCATCAACAAGGAGATGACAGTGGTCAGTAAATTCAGCTTTAACTACGACGTCCTCAAGGAGCAGATCTTTCAGCCCAATCGAGGCATGGAAAAGTATTACAATACGGAGGCATTCAATGTGTCCAAGGCCACCAATAATGACCTGACAACTGTATTTAACAATACCTACCTGACATACAATAAGTCATTGGGCACCAATCACCAAATATCATCCAATACCGGGATGTATATGATGAATAACAGGTACCAGATTGACTGGGGTCTTACCAAAAATGCCCATGAAAATGATGAATACAGGAATATACAGGATGGGCAGAATAACCTGAGGGAGATCGGTGGCGATAACAAGACGTGGAACTGGGTTTCTTTTTATGAACAGTTCACCTATGCTTTCAAAGACAGGTACATGCTTTCAGCAAGCGTCTCTCTGGACGGTTCCTCACGTATCGGGGATCAGGCGGCCAATACGGTAATGCTGGGAGACGTACCATTTGGATTGTTTTATTCCGGTGGTCTGGCCTGGAGGGTCTCCAATGAATCGTTCCTCAGGAACCAGGCCTGGCTGGAGGATTTAAGGCTCAGGGTTTCAGCAGGCAGGACAGGCAATGATGATATTGGGGAATCAACAGCCACCAATTACTATCAAGCGGTTAAGTTCCGGGAAACCGTAGGACTTTTCCCGGCCTTGCTTCCCAATGACAGGCTCACTTATGAAACTGTGAATATGGTGGATGGAGGGCTGAATCTGGCCCTGTTCGGTAACCGGATCTCACTGGATGCGGACTATTTTATTTCCACCACAGACAATATGGTCATCTTTACCCCGGTGGAAGCGTACCTGGGTTATGACTACCTCGTTGAGAACGGAGGAAGTATGCGGAACGAAGGGTGGGAGATCGGATCCTTTATCCGTTTGATCGATGCCCGGAATTTCAAGTGGGATATGAATTTATTCTTTTCATCAGTGAAAAACGAGGTATCCAATCTCAAGGGCGATCAGCTGGTGTATGAAGTTCCCGGGGCCGAGAAGGTCAACCGGATTGGTTCCGCTCCAAACAGTTTCTACGGATTTATTTATAATGGTGTGTTTACTACCCAGGAAGAAGCTGCAGCAGCGAACCTCATTAATGACAGGGATAAACCATTTGGTGCTGGGGACGCAAATTTCGAAGATATTTCAGGGCCCAACGGGATCCCCGACGGTATTATCGATGATAATGATAAAACTGTAATCGGATCGCCGTTACCCGACTATTTCGGGGGAATCATAAACTCCTTATCCTATAAAGGGTGGACACTGAGCGCCTCCCTGCAGTTCGTTTATGGCAACGAGGTATTTAATTACGTACGCTATCAGAATGAAAAGATGTCCGGATTGGAGAATCAGAGTGCACATGTGCTCACCAGGTGGCAATACGAGGGCCATGAAACAGATGTACCAAGGGCATTGTGGGAAGATCCGGTAGGAAATTCAAACTTTTCCACCCGCTGGATCGAAGATGGATCCTACCTCAGGGTGAAATACTTAAAACTGACTTACAGGATCCCATCTCAGTTCCTGATGTTTAAGAATGCAGAATTCTATGTATCGGTCAATAATCTTTTCACCCTGTCTAATTACCTGGGATATGACCCGGAATTCTCCGCCTCATTATCACAATTCTACCAGGGAATCGATTATGGATTGACCCCGATCCCAAGACAGTTTATACTTGGGATCAATATTGGCCTTTAGTGAATGTAAAAATTTGAATGGATGAATAAGTTTTCGAAATATTCAGTTTGGTTGATCACGCTTGCTACAGCAATTTTGTTGATCCCGTCATGCGAGAAATTCCTGAATCCCCAGCAGGAACTTGCGATCACCGAGGATAAACTATATGATGATTGGTACGAGTACCGGTCCATTGAAATGGGACTCTACGGACTTCAACAGAACCTTGTTGAGCAGTTACTGATCCTTGGCGAGTTGCGCGGGGATCTGCTGGAGATTACACCCAATGCCAGTGCCGATATGGTGGAGATATACAATTTTAATCCATCCAGGACCAACCGGTACACTTCTCCCGTCAATTTCTTCAAGCTCATATCAGCCTGCAATAATTTTATCCTGGTCCTGCAGGAAGAACAACCGGGGGTCCTTGATCCGGACAGTCCGGTTGACAACTATGACAAGCTCTATGGTGAAGCGCTTTGTATGAGGGCATGGGCCTATTTCAATGCAGCCAGGATCTATGGAAAAGTACCTTATATTCATGAATCGCTGAGTACCATCGCTGAAATAGAGGCATACGTGGAATCACCCGGGAGCTATACGGACAGCGTATATATTGTTTTCGGCAAGGATGGCTATCATAATGATACGGTGTATAATAAACCCATCGAACTTGAGAAGAATTACTGGGACCTGGAGCTGGTGATAGATCATTTTACCAACGAGCTCGAAACGGAGGTAAAGGCAGTTGGGGTTAACCATCATATCAACAATGGCGATGATACCTGGGAGATATCCATCTGGAATGATTGGGCCAGGTATGCACTGATTGGACAGATGTATCTGACCCAGGGTGATTATGTGAAAGCGGCAAAGAATTTCCGTATCATCATGCTTAATCCTTCGGACAACAACCGCTATCATATCGATAACAGTTTCGCAGGATCCCAATGGTCGAGCATATTTCCGGATATCGATAACAAAGAGCACATCTATACCATCTGGTTCAGCAAGACATACTTTCAGCAGAATGAGTTCCAGAAGTATTTTGAACTATGGGCCCCGCATGATTACATGCTCAAACCCACTTATCAGGCCATTTTAAAGTGGGAATCGGTTTTCAGATTTCAACAATTTATTTTAGATAACGTCAATCCGGAGAAATCCAGGATGGCATTCCCGGGAGTTCCTTCAGATTATCTTCGGGGCTACGGATCATCATACCTTTACATGAGACAGAATGGGACAGTCCTCACCGGAGATGAGTATATGAATATGCTCATGCTGAGGAGGGACGGCGATGACCGGAGTTCCAGGGCGATTATGGAGAACATGGATACCATCGTCTATAAATACTCCCTTGGAAAGAACCGTTTTAGCCAGGACGCAAATTACATTGTTTACAGGGCTGCAGGGATCCATTTTTATATGGCTGAGATACATACCTATTGGGCCTACTTGCAGGGAGATCTTGTCAGGCAGAATATTGACGCCGCACTTGGCATCGTGAACGATGGAAGTTATTACACACTGGATGCCAACAGGCCTGAAATAGGGATCCGGGGCCGGGCCGGGTACTTTGATGACGACGACCTGATCGGTGTGGGGAACATCAACTATATCCATGATCCGTTTACCAATGAAATTACCGGGTACAATGACCTTACGGGGAATTTCCTTGCAAAACAGGAATACCTTGAAGAGCAGATCCTGGATGAAAAAGTGAGGGAGATGGGGTTTGAAGGAGAACGGTTTTATGATCTGGTACGTGCTGCAAAAAGAAGGAACGATCCATCCTTCCTGGCCGGAATAGTTTCTTCGAAGTTTCCGCCTTCCAAACGTGACCAGATCTACAACCTGCTCCTGGATGAAAGTAACTGGGTGATTAATTATTTTGATTAGTTTTTTATAAAGGTCAGCGGAACAAGGTCACTCCTGTTCCTGGGGACGATCAGATAAACTCCCTGAGGGTATTGTTCCACGTTGACCCTGATTTCAGGGCTTTTGAAGTCATGGACATATACGGTCCTGCCCAGGGCATCCTTGATATGGAAGGGTACAGGCCCCAGTTCAAAAGGAAAAATGCAATAAATGAATTGGTGAGCCGGATTGGGCCAGCATCGGATCCAGGATTCGTGTTTAACCAATGCATTTCCAACAGGGTTCCGATGCATGGTAACGTGAAGTGAGGTATCGGTGGTTAGATAGACTGTTTCTTCATGGCTTTGGTATCCATCCCTGGCAGCAAAGAATGTATAGTTGTTGTTTACGGAAAGCCGGTTGAACACAGCCAGTCCCACCCCCGTAGTTGTGATGGTGTCACCTTCGATCCACACCCGGGCCTTGTTCACAGGGGTAGTCCCGTCTTTGAGCCAGATCTTGAGGTTAGCGTGGGTTCGGACCAGGTAAAAGGTTACTACCGTATCGGTAAAAATTTGCATTAGGCCGGCCTCAGGCCTGAAAGAGCTCGTCTGGAATGCGTAGGATACGTTCCCGGCAGGTACGGTAAAATGGGCTACTCCTTCATCATCGGTTACGTCATTAAATTCACCAACAGTAATACTCACCCACCTGAATGGATCATGGGTCACGCTATCCAGCAAAACGACCGATACATGGTAACTTACCTTTTCCAGCTTAATAGTGAGCAGCGTATCGCTGATTATAATAAAGGCTTCTTTTTCAAGGGGCAAATGATGCTCCTTGAAGGCCTCCAGGATAAACATTTCCGGAACATCATGGAAAGCCGTTCTTCCCGTTCCATCCGTAGTTTGCATCTTATCGTAAATGATCACTTCACAACCGGGAAGCTTTTCCCCTGTTTTCGAATCCACCACTTCGATCTCCACATCATAGGTGTGCATCCTTACAGAATCGCGTTTCCGCCGGTCCAGCTGGTCAAGGTAGAGGGAGGGGGGGGCAAGGTGAGCACCTTCGCCGGATCCTTCCACAAAATCCCTGGGTGAGGTGTCGAAATCATATCCGTTCTGGGTACCTGAAACCGGTTCTGCGACGATCCTGTATGCGGGTCCCGATGTACCTATGACATAGCCCCATCGGAATTGCCTGGAATCGATGATGTAGTTTTTACCGGGGTGGTAGCCTTCACCTACAGTATTGTAGAATACCGATTGCGTGGTTGTGTATCCATGAATGGCATTCCCTCCATAAGGCCGGAAGGCGGATTCCAGGTAATCCTCGTTGACCGTACATTGATCGAACAGGTTGGACATGCTCAGGTACATGTGAAAATCGCTGGAGTATTTTGAATGCTCCCCACGGCAGTTGTGGATCACATTTCCGTTACTGAAAGGATATTTGAAATCATAATTGTGCCTGCTGTGATTGGCCCTGCTGTTTTTGATAAGGCAGTCATTGGACTGAAGGGTATACATGTAGCCATTACCCCCGCCGCCTTCATACTGAGGTTTCTGGAAGTCACATGAATCAATGCTGATGTACCTGCATTGATTCAACAGGATCCCGTTGGAAAGCAGGTGTATATCCTGGAGATTTCCTGCAGGTCTGTACGTATTCACATTCCGCACCCAGCAGTTCTCACTGTGTTCAAATTTTATGGCCTGGGAAAAATGCACATCATAAGCGCCAGTTCCTGCAGTGGCATATGAATCCTCTTCCCATCCAGTACCCGGATGTTCCAGGTTCCCAATGGATAAATTTTCAATGCCGCTCTCCCTCAGGTGGCTTCCGGCATGGTAAATCCGGGACTGGTCCCTTGTTTTTAGCGGATACCTGGTGGGTGTATCGAGGATCAACAGGTTCCGCGAGGCATCGATGGAATCGATAGTCCGCTTGAATGCCACACCTTTTATGGCCTCCGGGGTCCAGATCCCCTCCATGCCATGCTCGGCCATGAAAGCTTCAGTGGGGGTAGAGGTAACAATGACCCGGTCTCCCACCTTGAATCCCGCAACATCGGAGACAGGCAGGATCTTGGTGGGATCAATCAGATCAACACGGAGGTTGGTTGTCTCTCCGCGGGGTATAAACCAACCCGAATATCCCCCGTTTACATATATAATATTTTTGAACCGCATTTGAGGCTCATCATGAAACAGGAATGTGGAACCCGGGCCTGCCCCTCTGAGAACTGTATGATCATGTGAGATAGTGAGGCAGTTGTCGGCCCCGGCCGGAATCCTGATCCTGTATGTGCCGGCAGGAAGATACACCACACCTCCGCCGGAGGATCCCACATCGTTCAGGGCTTGCTGGAGGATCCGGGTAACATCTTCAACCCCGGTGGGATCTGCAAGATAGGGTGGAGCCGTCACATCCACGGTGGACCCTGTCATATGGGGAACAGGCATGTTTCCCCCATGGTACCCTGCATGGGAGAAATCGTGCAGGAATCTTTCCTGTGGATCTTTGAAGCCGGGTTTCCACTCTTCGGGATAGAGGCTGCTGCGCCAACCGGGATCGGTCCTTGGAATCCCTGATTCAACGGTCAGTACACCGGGATGATCAAACACCTCCAGAATGTGTTCAGCTGAATTCTGTTCGGTAACCAGGTCGGCCCAGGACATGAAAAACAACCATGGGGCTCCCTGCTGCAGGGATTCATCCGGATCCGGGATGGGCCCGTTTTCGGTCATGGCAATGAGCTTCTCACCCCCGGTCAGATCAAGCAGCTCGTCAAAAGCAGTTTTCTGGTTTGCATAATTGTAACTGCCCGGGTAAGAGTCGTGACCTATGATATCCACCTTATCGTTCCCCGGATACCATGCTGTTTCAGGAGTGGACCATACCCAGATCAGGTTATGAAGGCCATGATGGTTTAAAAACCGGTCAAACATCATGTTATAAAGGTCTTTACAGGCTTCAGCTCCCCCGGCTCCCCACCAGAACCACCCTCCGCCCGCTTCATGCAGTGGTCTCCAGAGGACCGGGATGCCTGCATCCCGGAACCGCTTCAGTTCCGTGGCAATATCATCCATATCCCGGATCACATCGTTGTATTCGGCTGTACCCGGAGTGACTGCCCGGGTGATATCGAAGGAAGTTTCGCTGGTATAGAATGTGTTGGTTCCGGGCTCCCCTCCCGAGGGTGAATGCCAGTGCCACTGGTAAGATACTATCCCCTTCTTCCCGGTCTGATTGTACCAGCTGATGAGCTGATCCACCGAACCATCATCGTGCTTGCCAAAGGTGTGTCCACCATCTTTCCAGAGGTAGGCATAGCCTTCAGTGAAATGCTGGAAGTCACCTGCACGGAGCATCGGTGACTGCCCTGCAACTGAAACCAGGGAATTATAATAGTTGTGTGTCTGCCCTGAAATGATGCGGTGCCGGAACTGGAGCCTGAGAAAATCATAAAGTGCTCTGGTCTCCTCGGAAGCATCCGGATCTGCCAGTTGGGGCGTGACCTGGTAGATGTTATCTTGATTGCCAGCTATTAATTCACTTCCAAAAACCAGGTGAATAGCGAAGAAGATAACGATGAGGGATTGGATACGAAATAAGTGCATGTATTAATTGGATATTTAAATAATTCTCAATCTGACATTTCGCGCATGAGATCCCGCGTTCTGCGTCCGGATTCCTGCAGGTCAGTTTCTTCCCAGTTCCCCTCAGAATCAGCATGTTTCTCTAACATAGAACAGCTCTCATCCTTGTCTGCTATGGACCAGCTTACCCAGGGGATCCGGTTGGTTTTCATCCAATCGATCCAGAGTTCCCATGCTTGATCATCGATCGGGCCGTCCCCGTTGGCTGACATACCGGCTGATTCCGATACGAACAGGGGGATTCCCTTTTTAAGAGCGTAATCACCCCTGTCGCGCAGTTCCTTGCCGTGGGTAGCTGCATAAAAATGGAGCGTGTACATGATATTGTCGTGCCCTCTGATGGGATCATCAGCCACCAGGTGAAGGTCCTGGTCCCAATGGGGACTGCCCACCAGTATCACATTATCAGGATCGATCTCCCGGATTACCCGGATCACCTCGAGTGAGTATGATTTGATTTCTTCCCAGGAGTCTCTCACCGGTTCATTGAAGATCTCATAAATGATATGCGGATGGTGTCCGTATTTTTCAGCCATCATTCCAAAGAAGGATTTGGCAGCCTCCAACTGGATCCCGTGACTGTGCCAGTCGATAATGATGTAGATGTTGTTTTCGATGGCACCTTCGATCACGGCTTCCATTTTTTCCAGCGACCAATCAGGTTCCTGAAGGAATCCCCGACCAGGCTCTACCCCCATGGCAGCCCTCAATACGGTGCAACCCCAGTCTTCCAGAAGCCATTTCACAGTCGATTCGTTATAGAACCTGGGCCACCAGTTGTGCCACCCGTAACTTACGCCGTGTAGCATGACAACCTCACCATGCTGGTCCACCAGGTGCGTTCCTGATACAGACAGTTTACCATGGTCGGTCACTGGCTGTGCAGCAGCCTGTTGACACATCAGGATGAAGGTAATTCCAATGATGATGATAACATTTCTTTTCATTACATAAGTATTAGCGTGTTGATCAATGGGTGTGTATGTATTTTATGCGATAAAACCGGTTACAAGAAAGAACATGGATGACATAAATCCCTGGCAGCATACTCTCTGCCTGAACAAAGGCGGGTTGACCCGTTCGTTCCAGGGTCTGGACCAGGCATCCTTTCATATCATAAATCCTTACCATTTCGAACTGTGAACCCTCAGAAGAATGGATGATCAAATCACCCTGCAGGTTCTTGTAAACCAACAGATCAGAGACTTTTTCAGCATAACCGATCCCGGTGGTATTCAATGTAAATTCAATTCTGTCAAAATTGAACTGGGGCTCTTCAATGATACTGAATCGCATGATCTGGGTGCCGGCCTGGAGCTGCATGGTGGTCGACACGGGTGTGGTAGCCAGCCAGCTTCCTGAACTGATCGATTCCAGGGTGTCAGAAACAGCATCCCCGACCGAGATCATGAATTGGCCGCCGCTGTATGTTGAGGCCAGTTGAAACTCAAGGTCGTACAATCCATCCTGTTCCACGTTTACCGTATACTCATACCATTCACCGGGCAGGGCATTCCCAATGTGATAACCATCACCCAGCCGGTCATAGATATCAACTCCCTCATCGGGCCTGTAAGCGCCCGCAATGTTCAGCGGATCTGCATCGTGGTATGCAATTCCCTCACCACCCAGGTCAAAATCTTCTGCTTCGATGATCCCTGGTATGGGAAGTGGATCCCCCAGGAAGAGTCCCCTTTCCTTCTGAACATATTCCGGAACCAGGATCCTTACCGGGTGGGAATAAAGATCGACCGTATCGGTGTAATGTGCGATGATGCGGTAATAGTAATACAGGTTCTGGGACGGACTGATATCCAGGAACCTGGTGCTGTCGGGTGGAAGGACCGCATATTTTGAGAAGCTTGTGAAGGATGTTTTGCGTTCAATAATGATGCTATCGTGATCTGCCACCATGTTGGTCCATGTCAGCTGAATGATGGTGTCCTGGAACAGGGATATTTTCGGTCCCCCGGGAGCATCAGCGGCAGAGTGGATCAGGATGTCTTTGATCTCATTCCAGCCACTTGTTTGTCTCTCCATAATGCGGAATGTACCGCCGTCATCCCAGGCACAGGGTGTAAATCCATGCTCTGCGGTCAATACTGCATAGGTGAAATAGTGCTTCATCCGAAGGTTGTAATCAGCTTCCTTATGACAACCGAATTCACCCAGCAGGACCGGTATATTGTTTGCCAGGGACCAGTCCTGCACGTCAGAAAATTTACTTTTCAGCGCATTAATCTCGGCGGGGCCGAATGGCCCGGCCCCTGTCAGGCCAAATGGCCAGGGATCATATGAATGAAAGGAACCAATCAGGAAATCATCCTCCGGGATGGCTGCTTCCAGCAGATCCTCTGCACTGCCCCAGCCTGTGCCCTGGAAGACGACCAGCCTGGCCGGATTCGTTCTCCTGATAATGTTGAGGATTCGTTGGTGCAGCTCGTCATTCTCAGCTTTGGTGAGACTTACGTCGTGCGTTCTGGGTTCATTGAGTACCTCGAATATCAATTTTTCAGATTTGTCCCTGAATCTTACTGCGATCTGAGACCAGATGCTGTCAAAACGGTCCTGGTAGGCGGCATTGTTGTAATTTTCCTTGATCCAGCTCTCATGATGGGCATTGATCACAATGAAGAGGTCTCTTTCCAGCCCCCAGTCCACCACCTCTTCCACCCGGTCCATCCATGCCTTATCCACATTATATGGGGCAATATATCCCGTGTGCTCATCCCACCGGACCGGCACCCTGACCACATCAAAGCCTGCCTCCTTGTAAAGATTAAAATAATTTTCACGGGCATATTGATTGTTCCAGTCCCCTTCAAAGGGCGGTTCCAGGGTGTTTCCCAGGTTAATCCCTTTTTTCATCTGTGACACTGCTTCATGGGGGGTGATCTGGGCTGTAATATTCCCGCCTGTTAAAATTATAAATACCAATGCTAAAATCCTGTTCATTCTGTTTTTGAGTTTACTTCGAAATTTTTGTGTTCTTTATCTCTTTATAAATCGATACTTCTGTAAACTATCATTGTTAGTCAGCATCATCCAGTATAATCCCGGTTTCAGAGTATCAATAACGAGGACCATCTGTTGACCTCTCATGATTTTTTGGAGAATAATCCGGCCATAAGCATCCATGATCCGGATATGTCCGTCCTCCACAAAGTTTTCAGTCCTGCAATATAGATAATTTCCCGCCGGATTGGGCCGGATTTACATGCCTGCTCCGGATTCCCGGGCTTCATTATTTGTCATACGATCCATTTTGACGCAGATACTGGGGAAGGCTCACATGGACCAGGGTATCCCCGTAACATCCCAGGACCGGTTTAAGATCATCCACTGCAATGAAAGGAATATTCATCTTATCCGCTCCCTGGCCGAAATGAGTGCCCGGGATAAGCAGTAAAAGGAAGAACAGTATGGTTTGGTTCCGCTTCTTCATTATGTATCACTTGACAAAATAACCGGTATACACCCGGTCATCTGCAGTAAAACTAATACAATAGAGGCCGGATTCAAGGGCGCTGATATTCATTCCCGACCTGCGTTTCCAGCAACACCATTTCGATCTGGAGGGTGGTATCAGTTCTCAAATACAGTTGGCCCGCAATAATCTCATAACCCTCCCTGTTGATCGTATAGTCGTATTGAACAGACGTGGGGATTTCTTTAAAGGTTGCAATTCCAAGGGCATTGCACCATAACGATGAATCGTTGAGGGTCACAAGGGCGTTGTTCATGGGATCGGCTTCTTTGAGCAATTTGAACTTCACCTCTGCCCTGGAAGGTTTCAGGCTGAAACTGAATGCCGAATCGGATTCCACAGTAATCGTTCCGGTTTTAGAAAAATAGCCAGGATCACTGATTATGTACTCATGGGTACCAAAAGGCACTCCATTAAACTCAACTTTACCTTGTGCATCAGTGGTATCCAATATCTGACCTATCTTTACCTGGCATCCTTCGACGGGTTCACCGGAAAACAACTCCTCAACAAAAAGTGTGAAATCATAGGTAAGGGCCATCAGGGTATCAGTAATAACTGTGTCTCCATTGAGTGTAAACCGGATCTCTGCTGGTTTATACCCATGCTTAATAACAGTGGCGGACCGATCACCCGTCGGCTCCAGCAGAATTGCAGCTCCCAGGCTATCTGAATAAACTGATCTGCTGCCAAGTACAATGGCAGCATTTTCCAGGGGCGTGACAATCCCGTCAGGGTCCTTCCCGAAAATTCTGAATTCGATCCGACCATAGGTTTCCGATAAATCCTTTTCTCCATCAACCAGGACGAAATAAGTGGCATAGGGAGCTGCTTTGAGATTGCTCCCTCCATCGATCAGGTCAGACCTTGCTGGAATCGATTCATTGTTCTCCGGGCCACCCGCCGTAGAAAGTGAACCATCTGACACCCCGTTTATATAAACTTTTTCGGACAATGGATCTCCGTTTTTACCTTTTAACTCATACCAGTAATACCTGGCCCCTGGATTAAATCCTGAAATACTAAGGTTGATGTTCTTATCAGTTGAGCCTTTGTTTACCAGGATCA
>SDBT01015520.1_pt1 | contig 12101 bp, 6 predicted proteins | sample 2277101 | NCBI WGS metagenome assembly SDBT01 (sample SAMN10404973, study PRJNA504765) | marine sediment metagenome | isolation source: marine sediment core GS10_PC15, 103 cmbsf | place: Arctic Ocean: Southern Knipovich Ridge | collected 2010
GGGCGGCTGGTCCCAGACCTCCCGGTTATCCTCCCGAAACTGGGCGTACACAGAGGCAGGCATGAAGATGCCTGTGACTTCTCCAATGAGGTCTCCTGACTGCAGGGGCTGCTCTCCCTTCCAAATCAGCTCGAAGCCGGGGCCCTCCCAGTATTTCTCTTGTTTCTGCAGTTCGAGGCCGCGCCGCACTGGCTCCACCACATCCTCCATGGGACGCATGCTCTTCAGGCTGTCGCTGTTGTGCTGGATGGCCTCCTCAAACTTCACATTGTCCCAGATGGGTACGAAGAAGGCCTCTGCAGGCCACATCTTCATGATGATGGAGGCACCACTGCGCTCTCCCGGAACAGCCCCCACGGGCGCAGTGGTGGCCAGTGCATTTAGGAGGCCAGTCAGCTCCTCTGGCCACTTGTCGGCTCCATAGATTCCGGCCCCTTCCTGCTTCAATACCTCAAAGAGAGCCAGGACTCCATCTGTGTCCCTATCCAACGCGGGTGTATCCCCCCCTTTCCGGTTTCGGTAGGCAGCCCAGCCCAGCTGGGTCAGGTTGCGTCGGAAGCTGAGCTCTTCAGTGTACCAGTAGTAGAGGTAGCAGGCAGCCATGCGCTCCTCCTCACTAGCGACCCGCATAAGGATGAAGGCTTCCTTCTTCTTCACAGAGGCAGAGGATTTCTTCTGCGCAGACCCCCTTTGCATCAGACCAGCAAATAATCGCCTGAACGTTGCGGTGGCAGTAGACTGTACACGATCAGTAGCAGGAACTTGCGCCAGAGCAGAGAGTTTGTTGAGGACGGATATCAGATCCTTGCTGCTGATTGGGTAGGCTCCACAGAAGAGGGTGTAATTAGGGGGGCTGACCCCTGTTGAGAGCGGCATGGTGTCGTATAGAAGGGATGCATAATCCTCCTCAACGTCGCCCAGACTCAGGCCTGTGCTAGAGACAAGCGCAATGTTTTGAATCCTCAGTGGCAGCTCCATATTCGTTCGGTCTGGTCTCGCACTGGGTTGCATCCGCTGAGGCTTTGGTGGTGCCTGTTGTTGTTGCTGAAGAAGAAGAAGAGGAGGCAGCCCCGGCTTTGTGGTTGGATGAACTTCTCCTGGAGGCGACCACACGTCTGCAGCCTCCCTTGCATCTATCAGCGTCTCCCGCAGCTTGGCGATGGTCTTCTCCAGGGGGCCTCTCTCCTCCTCCATCCGAGAGGACGCGTTGTCCAGCTCCAGCTGCAGAGACTTTATCTGCGTACTTCCAGATTCCAGCTCCCTCAGCAGGCTTTGCTTGTCCAGGCTGTTCAACTTCTGGTTCACAGCATACAGCCGACTTCCTTCCCAAACAGTGACGGCCTGACTACCTTGCAGAGCTCTCCGAGAGAGAGCTTCCTCTTTACCCTCAATCTGCATAGCAGTCTGCTCAAGTTCAGTTACAAAGAGGGCGAGTCGGTCCAAGGTTGCAGCTACGCGTCTATCCCCCTTCTCCACTGCTTCATTGGCCTTATGGATGACGGTCTTCATAATTCCTATGGCTGCAGAGGCAGCTTCCTTCTGGAAGGCACTGGATGTCTTGGATTCACGTACTGCAGAGTTCTGGGTACTCAACTGAGTGTCAGCTTTGTTTATCTCCTGCTGCAGGGTCCAGGCCGCCTCCTTTATCTTTGGGATAGTGGGTAACTTTGAGAGTCCAGCATTGACCTGGGTTGTCTGCTTCTGGATGCTAGGCTCTAGATTGCGTAGCTCCTCCTCTCCCTGCTTCATGCTTTGAGAGGCAGCCTGTTGTTCTTCCAGAGAGCCTTCTATGATTTGCGGCTCAGACTCGAAGGCGCTGGTTAGCTCATCCTTAGTACTTTCTAATGAGATGGACACCTGCTTCCATACCCGCTCCGCCTTTGCTGTCTCTTCACGTCTTATGCGTGCCTGTGAGAGCCGTTCCTGCATGGCATTTAGTGTGGAGCGCAGATTCGTTAGCCGTGTATGCTCTGTGCTCAGGATCTCGGCAAGCTCCACTTCAGTGGTGTCTAGGTTCTTCTTGATGTCCTGCTCCTTGATGTTGATGGTAGATCTGGCCTGCTCTATCTCCTTTAAGAGATCCTCATTCCTCTGGTCTATGGTCTCCACAGCTATCTCTATCTTGCTGCTCTGAGCGCTACTGAGCTCCTCCCCCTTGCGTGGCAACGCATCTCGCGCCCCTAGGAGGTTAGTTCTACACTTAGTCAACTTGGGGGGTTCAGAGCTTTGCAGGCCTCTGAGCCGGGCCTGCAGCCGCGTCGACTCATTCTTCAGCGTCGCTCTGGCCTTGTCCACAGCACCTGTGCTAAGATTGAGGACAGACTTGGGCAGCTTCTTCTTTGTGTCTTCCAGTATAGCACTCTCCTTGAGTAGCTGAGCGGGAGTGACTTCTCTGAAGGTGTTCACAGCAGAGGGGGTGAGCAGGGGGTCTTTATCCGTCTTCAGCAGCGCCTCCAGACTGGACAGGGGATCCTTTGTTATGTCGTCTATTGCTTTCTGCAGCTGATCTTGTAGACCCTCATTCTTCGTAAGCGTCGTCTTTATGTCTTCAAGGAGGGAGCCCAGGCCAACTGTAGATGTGCACGTCTTCGCGTCATCGAGGGCCTTCTCCAGCTTCTGGGAGGTTCTCTCTGCCTGCAGCAGTTCCTCAGCCCTGGTCGTCTCTGTGCTCAGAAGTTGGACAGCTTGCGTTAGCTCCTCCAGCTCCTGCTCGAAGGCGGCCTTCTGGTCCAATGCCTCCTGACTGCGGCGCTGCTCCTCCTTTCGCAGGTCCTGGAGTAAGTTCCCGCTCTCGGCCTGGAGCCTGGTTTGCGCCTGTGCCAGCGCTTCCAGGGCATGGTAGATCAGAGTCCCCAGGTTCGGATCCTGCACCTTCCTAAGTGCTGCGGTCAACTGCTTCTTATTATTAGTGAGGGGAGTCAAGGCAAGAGCCTTAGCCTCTTCCACTTGTTTCTTCAGAGCAGGGAGTCTCTTCTTCAGCTGGTCTTGGTAGGACGAGAACTCAGGGAAGGCGGATTCTGGCTTCTTGGGAAGTTGGCTCATGAAGGTCTTCACATGGCGTCGTGTGACTTCAACAAGGGTTGTCCTCTCCTCTGCTGACAGCTCCTTCCAGGAATTGATTTTGTCTTGGAGTATTTTCCTCACATCATTTGGATCTTGTGTGCCCTCATCCTCAGCAGTAATACTGCCAAATCTCTGCATCCTCTCCGAAGCCGTCCTCCCTGTGTCCTCCAGCTTGGGCAGGTCTTTTAGGAGCTCTTCCAGAGTGAGAGACAGCGAAGCTTCACTAGCAGCTGCCTCTCCCTTCTGAATCTGCTCTCCCTGTCTGGCCTGCGCCTCCCGCTCGTTATACCTCCTGCTCATGTCATTCAGGCTGATCTTAGAAGAGGCTGGCATCTGAGCAACATCACTGACCTTGCGCTTTGTCTCATCCAGTCCCTGCTGCATTATGGACTCGTACCCTTTGAAGAGGGCAGAGATGGCCGTCAGCTCTGCCCGCAGTGCGAGCTGCAGATCCTTCAAGTCGGCCTCTAAACGTTGGCCCAGTACAGTGCTCTGCAGGAGTGGTTTCTGAGATGTCAGTGCTTTACTCAAGTCCTTCTTCAGTTGTTTAACCTGGGTCTGTGACTCTTTCAGCTGCTTCTGCTGTGCTTGAAAGGATCCCTTTGCTTCTGAGAGAGAGTCAGAGAGCCTTTTCGTACGATCCTTTAGCAGCTTTGTGCTCTCCGTACTTGCCTCAGTCAGGCGGTTCTGAAACAGAGTCAGCAACCCCGGAACAGTAGAGTTGGATTCAAAGGGGATGGCCCCGTCCCCAAGCATGGTCTCCACGCTCCCTTGTGTAACTTGCGGTAGTTTGAAGGCGCTACTCAGCGCGGCGTCCAGACTACTAAGCTCCAGCAGGGAGGCTTCAAGAGGAGGCTTCACCTCTAAAGTGCTCCCGGCCTGCGTGCGATTCCATGGCCTCTCTTTGTTAAGGGCCTCCCTGGTCTGATCGCGCAGGCTCTGAAGTTGGGTGTCCAGGCTGGACAGTGCAGTGGCACTCTTCTGCAGGCCAGTAATGGCTGTCCTCCAGTCCTTCTCCAGCTTTGAGACCTCCTCTTTCTGTGTGTCAACAGCCCGCCGAGCCACCTCGCTCATGGCCTGCGCACTCCTGAGAAGAGCGTCTAGGGCACGCAGGCGTGAGCGCAATTCCGGGTCCTGACGCCAGACTATTGGTATCTCGGATACAGTGATGTTCCTCAGGTACTGGTTCACAATGTTCGCCTTGGTGAAGTAGGGCAATGCCTTCAGCTGCTCCTCACTCAATGTCCCAAGAAGGGGCACAAACTTCTGCAGATCAGGAATCTCCTGCCTCAAGGTGGCTAGCTTCTGCTGCTCCCCGTTTTTGACGCTGTACATGGGAGGTCCAGGCACAGTTACTCCCACCGCTTCCTCTAAAGACTGATCTGTGACTTGTTGCTCTATCCTAGCGTCCTCTAGAAACTGAGATGCCTGCTGAGACAGATCCTTTAAGGAGGCTGTATCGGTGCTGGTCTGCACAGCTGTCTTTAGTGCCTGTAGAAGCTCAGATCGGGCCTGCACGTCCTTGATGGCCTTCCAGGTGAGCCCCAGTAGAGTGTCATTTTTGGCCTGTAAATGGAAACCTAGAGTCATCAGCTGTCGCTCGAACCACAGCTTTGCAATCTTTTGTTGGTCTGCGCCGAGCGTAGTGCCAGCCTGCGTCGGCAGCCAACCTGGGGGCACATCCACAGGGTCAGATATATCCTTATATTCCACCTCTGGGAGGTCGTCCCCAAGAACGAGGCTGCGGTCAGGCGCAGCTGGCAGCTCCAGTCCCAGCTTCTGGATAACTTCTGTCACAGACTGGAAGTTGAGCCATGCTTTTCGTGCCTTCCTGATGAGCTCTCGGAACGAATCATCCTTAGGATCCTGGAGGCGCTCTGTGTAGTCGTTGTGGTCCTGAGTTTGGATGTTGAGCTCTCGGAAGCGCTGATTGTCTGTGATCTCGAGCTCTATGATGAATCCCTCCAGGTCCATAATGTAGTTGCTGATGTTGTCGAGCAGGCTATGTGCAAAGGGAACCACGACAACTTCTGTCTCTAAGCGCTCCTCTTTCTGTGGCAGTTGCTTCTCCGCCCTCTTTTGGTATGCCTTCATAATGTTTATGGCGCCCTGCATGCCGGTGTGTAGTGGGTCTTCCTTAAAGTAGTCCTCCTTGGTGTAGGCGGGCTGGAGGCGTGTACGCCTCGGTTCACGTTGATGCTGTAGGATCTCCATTGGCGAGGGCGCCTCTCGGAGTTGCTCCACTTCGGCCTGAAGCTGGGTGAGTCTCTCAGCCATTGTTCTCTCAGAGATCTCTATCTGCTGCCTGGCTTCCCCCAGCTGCAGTCTGACATCTCCTAGCTGCAGAAGAGCTACACGCTGCTGGAAGAGGTCCACAACGGAGGCGGCCATGATGAAAAAGAGAAAGCTCTGTTTTTGCGGCTCCGTCTGATACACGAAGAGGCGGGAGAAAACTCAGCTAGATACTCAGGGGGGGGTGTATGAGACAAGACTGCTCCCTCATTTATTTATCTCACAGCATCCCAAACAAAGAGAGCTTATTCTTTCTGTGGCAAGGACATGTACTTGTTTACTAGGCGGACAAGTACGGCCTGTATCTCTTGCGTTGCCTGCACCTCTGCACGCTCTAGATCTAGGCTCAGACCTGAAAGCAACTGTCCGTATGTGAGTGCAAGAAGCACCAGCTTTGCGTCCTGAAAATCAGCCCTCTCCCACGTGGCTTTTTGCCATTTATCAGCCACCACAGGAATATACTTCACCAGCCGGCTTATCTTGCTCTGTGTGCTACGCCGCCAATTATGCACAACATCTGAATAGTTTTTAACAATTTGCTCTAGCTGCTCCCTGTCACTTATCTTTAGCGTCAAGAGAAAGGAGAGCTCCTTAGACACATCCTGCCATCTGGGTTGGTATGAAGACTTATCAGGCCATTTGGAATTAGGATACAGCAAGTCCAATCCTAGATCACGTGTGATCTCAAAGAAATCCTGTAGAGTGCTGGAGCTCATATTGAACTTTGACTCTAAGCGGGAGATGAACCCCTCATCCCATGTCAGGGGCTGTGATTTTGCAGCCAGCACATTCTTCACCAGAGCTTCTAAACTGCTTGGCCCCACGGGAGTCCTCCAATATCTGAACCATACCACCTTGCGCAGCTCCCGCAGCAGAGGGTTTTGTGGGCTCGCAAGAAAGCGGATAGTGACCTCTTTCTGAAGCTGCCTAACCTTTTGAAACTGCTGCTGCTCCTGTTCAGCTTTCATCACCTTCGCAGTCAAGTCCTCTATCTGTTTCTGCTTCTGCTTCTCCTCCTTCAGCTGTCCAGTGGCGAGCGTCTTTTGTTTCTTTGGCCCCTTCTGTTCTTGTTGCTGCCTGACCTCCTTCAACTTAGTATTTAGATCTTTAATCACCTTCTCCTGCTGCTGGTGCTGTGCTTTGCTACTAAAAGACATCTGCTTTGTCACGTCTGCTTGCCGCTTAAGCGTATCTGCGAACTCTTCTTTCTGTGCAATAATTTTGTCCTTATAAAACTTCTTCTCCGCCTCCAAAGTCTGATTCTCTTGCTTGACTTTATCCAAAGCCTGATCCTTCTGTAGAAAGACTTTCTGGAGCTGTTCCCGCAGGTTATCTATATCCTTCTCATCTACATCCATCTTCTTCAGCACATCCAAAGTCTTCGCGAGCTCAGTTGGCAGCTTCTGCTTCTTGGCTTCCTCCTCCTTCTCCTTCTTCTCCGTCGTCGTCTCTGGCGCTCTTCTCTTACTGCCGCCATTTGCTCCAATCCTCTGCTGCAGCAGTAGGCTCACATCTCCTCTCCCCTTGGTCTTCATGTGTTGTAGCTGCTGTGAGTCACTGCGCGCCCCCTTCCAGAGTCCGCTCGTAGGGTGTCTGCACACAGAGCGAAGCCTGCCATTGCCGTCCAGCCACTGCAGCGCCTGCAGATCATCCAGGCTCTCCGGCAGCAGGCCTTGCAGCAGGGGCGCATACAGATGGCTGCCCGCTTCCGCCCTCAGCCAGAGGGTGTGATAGAGAGGGCTGTCCTTCCAGCCTGGACCTAACAGCTCCGCAGCGGCCTGCTGCAGCAGAGAGCCACTCTTGGCGAATGCCAGCCTCTTCACATACTGCCGCAGCTGGCGGGGATGGAGCTGAACGGCCTCTACCTCTCCTCTCAGAGGCAGCAGGAGGGGAGCAGCGTCCTCAGGGGGCCTCCTCTCTCTTAGCCCTGCATAGGCGGGGCCACTGACACTCAGCCGCACCAAAGCCAGCAGGATGACCTTCAGAAAGGCGACCTGGGGACTCTCTTGAGGAAGAAGCTGGGGGAGCAGCTCCACGGCCGCCTCGGCCAGCGCGGCCTTCAGTTGCGGGCGGGGGAGTGGCCGCTCCAACAGTCCCCACTGGGCGTGCAGAGCCTGAGAGAGACCCTTCGTGTGCAGCCTGTGCAATAGAGGCTTCTCTTGTGAGGTGGAGGAGGAGGAGGATGGCAACAGCAGCACTTGCGCGTCGCAGCTCTCCTGGATGTGTTTGGGCAGCTGGAGCCGCACCCGACCGTCCCCTCCCCAGTAGTAGAAGGCGTCCCGGACTCGCAACACAGGCTGCGCTGTTGCTGTCGTCCTGGGAAGGTAGAAGACATGTCTGCATGGGGGGTCGATGTCAGGGTCATACTCTCGGAAGCTGGCCCCCGGGTAGCCCAGCTCGGAGAGAGCCTGCAGCAGCTCCCTCTGGAGAGCCTCATAGTCAGTGGCCTGTAGACTGGAGGCCAGCTGGGGCACATCCAGGACCACGCCTCGCTTACTGAGCAGGTACAGGCCGGTCAGACGTGCCAGGGCCAGGGCAGCAGCTCGCATCTCCTTCATGCCAATGGATCCTGGGGAGCATAGAGGGTGGACCACCTATATGTGCAGGCGGAGCTGTTTAGGTTTAGGCAGACACAAATGGAGAGGCTGCGCCTCATCCAAGGGGACGTGAATCGGACTGCCTCTGTGCTGCAGGGCTGCATCCAGGGGCTGCTGGAGAGGGGGGAGAACCTGCAGAGGGTGAGTGAGAAGGCAGAGGAGCTGAGCCGCTCCTCCCTCCTGCTTTCGGATAGCAGCTGGCATATAAGCCATACTGCTGATGGTTGGAGCGGCCTGCTGCGGGAGCTGCTCCTGAGACATGGCTGCTTCCTGTGCGACAGCGAGTGCGAGTGAGCTGCGAGAGCGAGGGCAGCAGCTCCTGCGGACGCGAGAGCAAGCCACACAGACTCTGCTGTATCTGCAGCAGCAGGATCACCTCTGCAGAGTGAGTGTGTTTTGGAGCAACATGGCCCTGCTTGGCCTCTATGGCCTGCAGCTGCTGTTGCCACCCCTCCTCCTAAAAGAGGAGCGCCTGGAGGCCCGCAGTGCCTTCTTCTGCCTGCTGGCCGTGCTGCTGCTGAGGACGAGCCTGATGAGCGACAGGCGCAGCAGCTTCTCGGGCCTGCTGGTGGCGAGCCTCACGGGGCTCTACATCTACCTGCTCTGTGGCCTGGGGGCGAGGCCCTTGGAGCTGGTGGCCATCAGCGCCGTCTGCCTCCTCATCCTGCTGGACATGATGTGGTGGGGGGGGCACAACAGCCTGGGCCTCAAAAACAGACAGCTCCAGCTTCAGAGCGTCCTGGAGGCAGAGCTGGCAGAGCTGATCCTGGAGCTGGCTCAGGCTCAGGCTCAATGCACCCAGAGCTCTTCGTCCTGCCTCTCGTGAGGCAGACAGCTCCAGCAGCAAGCCCAGCAGCAGCAGGCGTCATAGCAGGGTAGCATGGCCAGCGTACCATCCTTCGGCCAGAAGAGGTGCCTGTCCTCTCCCAGAGTGTAAGCACTGTGGGTCCAGGGCAGTTCTGCGCAGCTGACAAAATCTCCTGCATAAACAAAGTACTTAAGAAAGGCTCTAGAAAAAGTAAAGAATGAAGAAGAGAAAGAGTGAGAAACTTACCAGGGACAAAACAATTAGAGGGGCGCTTGCTGTCATCCAGCAGGCCCATCTCAATGTAGAGTTGCGCCACCAGCTCGCTACAGAAAAAGCTGCTGGTGTCCGCCTCGGAGTTCCGCAGGCAGGCCAGCTGCAGGGGGCTCCTCCAGAGCTGCAGCGTGGAGCGCTCATAGCGACGGCCCCAGTAATGGCAGATGCTGCGCCAGACGCGAGCCTGATTCTGAGGACAGCCTCCATCGTATCCGTGCAGCTGCCTCCAAGTACAAAATTTTCCAGCATAGAGGCTCAGCCGTTGGACGGCGTCTACGAGGCGCACGCCGTCACACTGCGTCCTGTTACACATCAAATCTCTGCAACTGTCGCCATGGCGAACTGCTTCCAACAAGCCAAACACATTCCTCTGTCTGTCTCGAACAACCATCGCGAGATGACTATTCGGCGTGTCTGTCAAAATCTCTATAAAAATGCTAGTCAAATTCCTGCCGCTGAACATCACCAGGTCCCCCGTCTCTGCCTGCTCCAGGAAGCTTTGGTACCAATGAGTTAAATGGCCATTGCGAGCTACAATCAGAGATTGCATGCTGGAACGTCCTACCGATTTAGGGCACTCCTCCCCCCTCTTGTACTCCCCCAAAGCAACGTACTGCGGAGTATGTGAATGGGGGGGGCTGAGGAGGAGAAGAGGATGAGCACCACCACACTAAATGTTTTTTAAGCTTATTTATCGAAACTTGAGCGCTGAAGACAGCTACTTAGAGAGAGAGGAGCTTGGAAATGTGGTCTGGAGAGCGCTGCATGGATTGGCACAACACTACCCAGAAAGTCCCACAAAAGAGGAGCGTGTTCACATGGAGGCATTTCTACACGCTGTTATTCACCTTTTTCCTTGCATGGAGTGCAGAAGGCATGCCATTCCCATGTTAAGACACTGGTGGAGGCCAGAGGCGGCTGCTAGCCGATGTGCTCTGCAGCAGGTCCTCTGTGGCATGCACAACGAGGTCAACAGGCGCAAGAGAAAGGCTGTATTTCCCTGCAACTGTGGCTCCTCAGAGCTACAGCCGGACCGGGATCCCTCCAGGGCGCGCCTGCAGGGCCGGAACCTGGTTCTGGAGCCAATAGGGCTTCAGGAATTAGGGCGCACTTGCTGGATGCTGCTGCATGCCTTTGTAGAAACGTATCCGCGGCAGCCCAGTTTGGAGGAGCAAAGAGAGTTGAGTGCACTCTCACATGGACTTTTCATCTTTTTTCCAAGTGAGGAGGAAGACTGGGGCAGGAGCTGGATACAGCCTCGAGACCGCTCTCGCTTTCTGCCCATTCCCAAAGCAGTGCTTCAGGCGGGAAGGACAGGTGTCATGCGCTGGGCGTGCAAGCTTCATAATTTATATAACGTGGCGCTTCGGAGAGGCAAGATGCCCTGTCTTATCGCAGTCCCAAAAAGATCAGATTTGAGAGGGGGGGGGCTGTATTTGTTTTCTGGTAGGCATAGGAATGAAAATAAAGACATTCAGTAAGTATATAAATGACGAACGATGCTTGAGGAATATCTCCTTCCTTCCTGCATCTAAAGAATGTCTAAACAATGTTCTCGCTGTGCGAAGTACCTACCCAGAACCAATTTTAGTGTTCGGTCAGATGCTCGAGATGGATTGAGATCTTCCTGTAAAAATTGTGAAAGACTTGGGTCAGCCGAAAGATGGAAGAGAAGGAAGAAAATACTAGACGATTTTAGAAGCCAAGGATGCCAGATATGCGGTGAAAAAGACATTCGTGTGATTGAGATAGATCACAAAAGCAGGGAGTCAAAAGGGAGAACCTCCAACGGAAAACTCATTAGGCTTCAGGGTATGAAAATATCACAGCTGCGAAGTGAGCTGGATGAGAAATGTTGGTCTATCTGTATAATGTATGTAGAATCTATTCTAAAGCTCTTAGTTTTTTCCTTTCTTCTTCTTATTTATTCTATGCTTTCTCCAAAATCTCTCTCCACTACCTTTATTTATTATCTTTGTTTTTAGTTGCCACAGGCAGAAGACACGCGTAGAGTACGAAGAGCTGCGTAAGGTTGAGAGTACGCGCTCACATCGTAGAAAAAAGGACATTTTAAACAGAATCAACAATCACAAGCTGAGGATCGGTTCCTGTGCGGCCTGCGGGCGCCAAGTGAAAACAGGAGACACTCCAGCCACCCACTATGATTACTGCTGCCAATTCGACTGGGATCATCAAGATCCAAGCCTGAAGATAGCAGGCATCTCTGACATGGTTGTGCGTCGCTTTTCTCCATCCAAAATCTGGGAGGAGATGAAAAAGTGTCTGTTGTTGTGTGCAAGGTGCCATACCCTGAAGAGCAAGCAACGGTACCACCTCACTCCTAGAGAACGAGAGGTTTTCATTGTACTGACAGAGGGCCACTCTTTGAATATTAACCCCTATGATGAAAAAAATTTCTTCGAGGACGACAAGGCCTTCCTCCAGTACAAGCTCTACATTGTGCGGGGTGAAAAGAGCAATCCTGGTTGGTGCCACCCTGATGACTCCTTCTTTCTTCCAATTTCTCGTTGCAACAATACCTCTTCATTCGCTCAGATTAGCTGGAGTAAACGACCTCTAGGTTTTCGGTTTGATTGGCGCTCCACTCCAGACACCCACCAGATCCAATATTTTTCGCTCTTCCGTCATGAGGGAGACCGTGAGATTGCGCTGGGAGCGGCCCTGGTCTTCCGGAGGGAGATGCGCGCCCGCGGGATCCCCTACCGCCCGCGCCAGGAGGACAGCGCCAGGGAGCAGGAGCTGATCGCCAAGTTCCTGGCGTGGCAGGGCTCCTCTCCCGCTCCGCCTGCCCCAGCTCTCCCCTCCTCCTCCTTCTCATCCGAGGACGAGAGGGTGGAAGAGCGGCAGGGCTCCTCTCCCGCGCCGCCTGCCTCAGCTCCCTCCTTCTCATCCGAGGAGTACGAGAGGGCAGAAGAGCGGCAGGGTTCCTCTCCCACTCCGCCTGCCCCCCCTCCCTCCTCCTCCACTTTCTCCTTGGGGGAGGAGCTACATGCCCGGGCTCTCTTGGCTCGTTCGGAGGCGCTGCTGGCCCAATTCCAAGCTCTTGA
>SDBT01015521.1_pt1 | contig 12101 bp, 28 predicted proteins | sample 2277101 | NCBI WGS metagenome assembly SDBT01 (sample SAMN10404973, study PRJNA504765) | marine sediment metagenome | isolation source: marine sediment core GS10_PC15, 103 cmbsf | place: Arctic Ocean: Southern Knipovich Ridge | collected 2010
TATATGAGCCAGATAATGTTTTAAGTTTGTCTATAAGTAATTCATCTATTACATCACATATACCTATTCTTACTTGGTTCTGGATAGATTCGTCACACTTTAACGGGTTTCTTACATCAGCTACTTCTCCTTTAACGTCTTCAAGGTAGTCTATAAGGAATTTACCATAGGTACTCTTAGATAGCGATGTTAGTTTTTTACTGTGGTCTTTCATATTATATTTCTGGTGTTGCTGTTGCTCCCTCTAGTGAGGTCTCAGCTTGTTGTAAGGTCTGTATGCTTCCCTCTGCTCCACCCAATCCAGGAGGTGCATCAGTTTTACCTATCTCAGGCTTCTCCCCCGTTAAGGCCAGTATTCTATTTAATATCTTATCAGCTCTAGGGTCTTGCTGAGACACGAGAGTGTTATAGATGTTAGTTAGGGTTTCAATACTCTTCTCAATATTAGTTTCTTCTCCTGTAATAACGATAAATACCTTAAGTGGTAGCAATTCGTAGTAGTCTTCTTCTATCTTATTGATGTTGAACTTCTTTTCTTCTACCTTACGTTCTACTTCTTCACGAACAGCCTCTATATCAGGTACTTGACCGCTTAAATAAGTATCTCTAACCGTTTTATTAACCAAGAAGTCCTTTTGGGCTTTCTTTAGGTCTTCAATGCCCTCATCATCGCCAAATATAGTTATTAAATGCTCTGCTCTATTCTGTTTCTTAAACGTAGGATAGACAAACTCCTCTGTAATCTCCTTTAAGAATATAGCAAAGTTCTCTCTCTTCTTAGCGAAATGTGATTGCACTGCATTAGTTAGGATTACTCCTAGTCTAAACGGTGTACCACTTGGTAGAGCTTCACCAGTTGTTACCTCAAAGGTAAATGATTTCTTATCAGAGTTATCTTCCCACTCCTCTATACTTTGTGAGAAATCTCCTAAAGCTTGAGTAGCCATATTAACAGGAGTAATCTCTCCATTAGCTCCTACTTTTAATACCTGCCCATCTTTAACGTCTCTTAATAGGTTCTGGGCTAGACTATCGCCTCTAGTCTGAAATAGCTTCTTAGAACCCCATAGCATAGCTCTCTTCTGTAGGTTTACTATTTGGTTACGCATTAATTGGTTTTCAAACTGGTGTTCAATCTCTCCGATACCTAACCATCTACCCTCTTGCTTTTTCCAATGTACTTCCTTATAAGGTCTTTTGCTTATCTTATTAATGAATAGGATAGAACCACCATCTTCTCCCTCTTTCTCGTTAGCCTCTTGGACTAAGATACTCATTGTGTCTATTGTCTTCTTGTGGTCTCCCTCATCTACCGTTATGTCTTTATGTTCATTGTACCAGTCTAGTGGCACTCTACCATACCTCTCTTCTACTGTGTAAGTCTTGCCATAACCCTGATCTAGTCCATCTAAGTCCCAGCCTTTCATCTCTTGCATATCAGATATAGTCATGTCCTTATGAGTTTCATGGACATAAGTAGCAGTTCCTAAGTCTTTAGCATCCTGTTGGTTTCTTAGAGTAAGTAGGTTTACATTCTCTACTGTATCACCGACTTTCTTAGCTACTACAGTTCCCATACGAGGTAATAGGTCTCCGAACTGATTAATAGTTCCACCAAACTTATTCTCTTTAGCCCATTGTCTGAAGTCTTTAGCTGTGAAGTATGATACCCAAGCACTGTTACCGCTCTCAGGTATGAATAGGAAATCACTGACATCTATATCAATCTGTTTAGCTGCTACATCAGCTCTAAAGCCCCCTATATTAAGAAATGCTTTCCTCTGCCCTTCCGAGTCTGTCTTAGGACTATTAAATATTGAGTTGTAGTAGAGAGTTACTGTGTTGATTACTTGTCTCTGATTAAAGATATAACCACTGTCGTTAGTTCTACCAGCATATCTAATATTACTCTCATCAGTCTTAAGTCCAGCAATTCTAATACTGTCGTCATCAAACTGAGTTATTTCTTTCTTAAGTTGTGTGAAGATGTTAAATCTATTCATATGAAGTTATATTTACATCAGGGTCTATGTTTCCACTTTGTCCAGTTAAGAACTTTAGACTCCCTTTAGGCATTAATGTTGCGTTAGGCATTTCCCAACAGGCTAGTGCTAGTGAGAATACACAATCATCATGTAATCCCTCTGGTACTGCCAATTTTATCTTTCCCCTTTCTGTTAAGGTATAAGCAAAGCTCTTTAACTCGCCTATAAGTATTTCATTGTCTGGTAGTTTAATCTTGTCCTGTGCTATTAGTAGCTGTAAGTTATCAAGCAAAGCTCTTCTACTAAGTTCTGTAAACCTATAAGGATATATGTTAGCCATCTTCTTACAAAGGTCATCATATATTGGTTCTCCTAAGCCTGTAGAGTCTATGTATATATCTGGTCTTCCGTAGCGTAGCCATACAGCCTCTATTTTAGCCTTCTGAAGGTTGTAATCTATCTGGTTGAACCTTATCTGCTCTTTTACGCTAAAGGTCATTAAATCAATTATTGTGATAACTGTGTAATCCTGATACTTAGCTAGGTCTACTCCCATATGATACCTATGACTTAAATCTTCTTGGTCATCAGGTACTATCAGGTTATCGTCTATCCTCTTAAAGAATTGACCCGCTCCATCTAAGAACTTACAATAGAACTCTTGCTCTGCTAGCCCTCTAGGCATTCCCTCTTTAATCTCTTGCTCTACTTCTTCAGGAGTTATTATCCCAGTATCTTCAATAGTTAGTATTTCACTGAACCATGCCTCTGGGTTATTCTGAGCTATCTGTAGTAGCTTCCAGGCATGATTCATTCCCCTAGGTGTAAAGTTGAATATCGCCCAACCTTTATTAGCCATTAGAATAGGTCTAATAAAGTCCCATACATTAGGGTCATTGATACTGTACTCTGACATTACAATCCCTCTAGGGTTGGTACCAACTGAGTTCTTTTCAAATGAATCAGCTCCTATAAGCTGTATAATGCTTCCGTTCTTTAGCTCTATCTTTAATTCAGTAGAGTTCTTGCTCTCTGTTAACTCACCAGGTACATGGTCAAGCATCTTAAACCCATCATTATCTATATTATCCCAAATAACTTTCTTAGCCTGTGAGTATGTAGGTAAGAAGTAAAAGTATGTTCCCTTCTCCTCTAGGGCTTTCTTAATCATGTAATTCCAATCTGTCTTATCCTTTCCACTACGTCTATGCCATACAGTTAAAGCTCTTTTTATTCCACCATCTAAAGCCTTTAATAAAGGTAACTGATAATCTCTAGGTTTATACTTATACGGTATCTTTATCTCCATCGGTATACTTTACAATGTTTATATTAATATCTCCTGTGGCTTTTACATCTAGGCTTTGAGCTGGTTTACCATCTACTCTATCAGTTATATCTTTAAGCATTCCTACATCCTTATCATCAATCCCTTTATTAAGAATAGTATCTACAATAATATCAGCATATTTCTTCTTTTCTTTCTTGTTATCATCACCAGGATATACTTCTTCAAGTTTACGCTTCAAAGCAGATACAATACTTACTGTACCTTCTGGTCTACCTCCTCCAGGATTTCCTTCTTTAAACTTACCCCTTTCATCTGTATAGGGTTTATCATCGTTTAAATTCGTTTCTTTCATTGTATATTTAATTAAGCTATTTTTTCTTCTTTTTAGGCTTTACAATCTTTCCGCCTAGTGTTCTATATGATTTTGATCCTTTGTGTGCCATACGTTTTATAGTTATTTGCTAACGCCCAAGTCAACACATTAACACAGAGCCTAGGAAGTCTGCTAGAGAAGACTGGGGAGTTAATAAACAATTATTTCTTTTTCTTATGTTCTTTCACAAGCTCTTTCATAAATGAATCACAAATATGCTTTCCAATAAATCTAGCCCAACAATCAGGACATTTCTCAGCTTCTTTCTCCATATTAAGTGTTAAGCCTTTAAGTCTAAATATAGATATTTATAATTAAGGTTATGCCTATCTAATAGACATGTCCTGTAAACGTGTCTAAATTATTAGATTATTTAGGTATGTTTGTATCTATTTAATTCTCACTGTTCCCAGCTCTATGCTGAGAATCCCCGCAAAAGTTTCCCGATAAAATCGGAAGCAGTGAGTTTTAACATCATCTGGTTAAAAAGCATCTAAGAGCTTGTTGGATAGCTTTCCCGAAGGCTCTTTTTCCACAACAAGTTTAAATGCTTAACCAGAGGAAATTAATCTTAAAGGACTAGTCAGTAAATATCTTCATTATACAATACCCCTCAGAATGACCTACTTTTTTACAGTCATTAAACTTATAAATTGTCCAAACGACACCAGCCGATAAAAATAACACAACAAATAACCCTATAAAGATATTAACTAACCATTTGTTTTTTACTTCTATCTCCATATATTTAAATTTAAATGCTAACCACATGATACTAATTTATCCCTCCGCCACGCACTTATATAAATTTTAAATTAACCGCACCAGAGGGACAAATAATCATCTTAGTGCCAATTCTTGTGATACCGATATATCTTTGTATGTTTCGGATTACATGAACTGGCACAAAGCTTTCTGTAATTCTGACACCCTCCTAAATCCTCCACGCAAAAAGACACGATGTGATTAATCGATTTCTATCATTGAGCTATATTGTAGAGAAGATTTGGCATAGGGCATATCTCTTATACCTTAAGTATGCTCCCTATTGTAACTTTTGTCAAGCTTTCCCGTCTAAGGTAGTGTAAAAGACTAGCTTAAAAGGATATCTACCGTCTTCCCAGTTTTTTCAAAAGGAAACGGTTCTTGGTACTTTATCCACTTCCACAATTTAAACAGAGATGCTATACTAAAGACATGAACACACAGGACAGAATAGACCTAGCTAGAGAATACTACGCCTTAGAGTCAAACAGGCTTGGTGAGATGTTAAGTCTGATTTATAAATCTAAACTGAATTATAGTAGAAGAGTTAAAAGCTACGGATACAACAAACTGTGGAAAAGTGCAGACAGGCAAGCAGGTAAGGTAATAAAGACAAGGGATTTAATCCTAGAGCTTGAAAAGAATAACGGCTATTGACAAGAGTTTTAAAAAGAGTATAATTAGAAGTAGAGACAATCTAGTTTGGCTGAATAGAGTTTTTATATCTGTTCCGACGCCAAACTCGGAATAGTTATAAGAACTTTTTTTGTTAAATAATCATTAGGGAAATTGTTTGTTAACTCCAGTTAAGGTCTGTAAGTGTGCTAAAAGCCAAAATAAGTACGCTAGATGGTCTGTATGACTTACAGGATAAATACCAATCTTATTGGTAGGCACTTTAACTGGCGTTAATAAGTAATATAAAACAAATGGAAGAACTAATAATACAATATCTACCTTGGTTATTATCAGCTATAACTATTTACTCAATGTTATTAGCAGGTAATAAGAAAAAAGGTGCTTGGGCAGTAGGACTTGTTAATCAATTCTTATGGCTTATTTGGATAGTATTGTCCTCTGCTTGGGGATTACTTCCGATGAATATAGCTCTTTGGGTAGTTTATAGTAGAAATTATATTAAATGGTAATTGTTTGTTTATATCTGTTGGTGTGGTGTTAAAACGCCAGAGGCGAAAATAGGTCGGGTAGCAATTAATTATTGTTCCTGCGGTTGAAACTAACCAACCCCACATCAGTAGTTATAAGTAAATAATCATTAGGGAAATTGTTTATTTATGACTGCGGTCTCAACTTTATAGCGGAAGTAGTATGCCTTGTGAGATTTGGATTTAATGCCCAGATTCAAACTTGGCTGTTATTACCAGTGCTATTAAATAATGACGGGCTTGGGTATCATTAACCCTAACGAGAGAGTTAATTAATCTGTCCGCAACCATAAGTAAATAATCATTAGGGATAATTAAATAAAGTATGAAAACTTTAATAAAAATATACAAGCTACACGGTAAATTAGCAGAAATAATAGGAATAGTTATAGATAATGATGTAATAAAAGTTGCCGATGGTTATGCAATAGAAAGAACTGAAATAACAGATGAAGAAGCTGAACAAATACCAAAAACTAAGTGGAACTAACCAACACTAAGGGAAATTAATAATATAGGTTTATGAAACAACACATTACAAAAGAACAATGGGATGAGATTGATAAGAAGGATGAGTTTTTAGAAGCTATAAATTCTAATGTTCCAGCTGGATATATTGAGATGTCTGATTCTAATTATCCGAATATCGGACAGATGATAGAGTTTCTAGGTGATGATGAAACATACAATGTTGTAGAAGTATATAATAATGATGAACTCTGCGATGCCCTCTGGGAAGCAGTTAAGAATAAATTAAATAACACCCCCTAAGAGGGAAATAACTTATAATATGGAGTTAAATATAAAAAAATATAAAAAAGGTGAAGATTGTATGAGGTGTGGAGCTTCTAAAAAAGATTTAAAGAAAGAATACCACCCTTGTAAGGTCTATGATAAGTTTTACGGAAGACATTTATTTAAATAAGATTATGCTAGTAAATACAACAACTGGAGAAATAGCTTATCACTCAATGCTTTTAAAACCTGAGGGCGGTATTGAAGTTATCCAACACGAACTTAAAGATACTGATGGTGATATTTTATATATAGAGCCTAAATAAAACATACACATCTGTGAATGATAGTAGCTCAATGTAGAGCATGGGTGTTAAAAACCTAAGATGCAGATTCAAATACTGCCTATCATTTACAGTTGTGTGTAGATTAATAACTTATAATATGGAAAGAGAACAGAAAACTACAAGTAAGTGCTGTAATGCCTATATAGATGTTAAAGAGAGTGGTGTATCCCAGCTATCCTTTGATGTAGAGTTTACTTGCTCTAAGTGTAGTAAGAAGTTAGATTTGAAACCATTGGACGTTTATAATAATTGGTAAATAACAATACATCTGAAAGTGATAGTGGCGTCAGAAGGTAGACGCAAAGGCAATAGAACTGTGCGTAGAGAAAGGAATATCACTACTTAGAGTGTTTGCCCACAGTCGTGCATCGAATTTAAAAATGCCAAACAGTTCACTAAGTATGCAGGGTGACTATACGAGTAAAGCCGTAACGTGGGGCTATGGGTGTGCCCTATCCCACGAATAAGGCTTCTCGGCAAATCCCTGCCTATCGCTTTCGGTTGTATGGTTGTTTAAAATCCCCTATGAAAGAAATAAAAGAAATCCTAACTGAAATACTGTCTTTAGCTTCAGAAAACCGCTTTGATATGACAATACCTTTTAATGAAAAGTATTATGAAAAGTGGATTAATGAAATAGAAAAGAAGATTAAGAAGTTATAGCTATTGCAATTTAGAATTAGGTGTGATATACTTATAAGGAGAGACAATTTAATTGCTTGGAAAAAGACACTATGTTCCAGAGGAGCAGTAGGTGGTAAAACACTGAACGCTTCCAAGCAATTGCTCCAATGGAATATGGTGTTTTTTGTTTATTAAATTAGCAGTAGTAGGAATAACAGTTAAGTCCCACCCCTTATGTGCATATACAGGGAGTAAAGAGCGTACGCTGGGGAAGAGAACCTTGTATTAGAACGATATATGCCTGCCTGCACTGCTTATTTAGTAAATAACAATATAGAGTTTTGTTTGAATATACTTGGGAGTGATATTAATTATGGCTAGGGAAGTGTCATACGAGGCGAAGTTTAAAGCCCAGATACAAAATATCGTCAGTCAAACCTATCGCCCCCAAATATATCTAAATAATTAAATAAAGATATGGTAAATTCAATTTTAGATGAAATCGGTGGTTTCATTAGCGAAGCACAGGACAAGGTTAAGGAAGCCTTTAATGAAAAGGATGGTGACAAACCAAAATATTCACCAAGAGAACTTTCATTAGTTAGAACAAAACTTGAAGAAGCTGGATTATGGCTAAACGAAGTAGACGCTATGGAAAAGTGCGAAGAATAATCTTGTTTAAATACAGTTTGGGTGATAAATTCGCCCAAATTAATATCTAAGCAATTAGAGAAGGTAACCTTAAGACTTCTGCCTTTAATAAGAAGTAAAACTCACTAGACACCTGAACTCACTATACGATAATTCTCTACTAACAGAGCCTGTAATGGGATAAGTTAGAATAGGCTATATAGGCTATTAATCGGTAGGGTGGTAGGACACGATGTAGGGGGGTTATATAAGGCTCTATAGGGGTCATTAATAACAACTAATATGCACTATAAACTAGACGAAGAGCTAGACCTATCAGAAAAGATAAGATTAACTAAACTGGCTAAGGGCTTACTTAGGAGAGAGAAGAAGAAACTAGCCAAGCAAGACATTAAGATATCAATGGCTAAACTAGCTTGTGAAGCAATAATTAATCAATATAAATAATATGAAAATTAAAATTACTTACCAGGGAGAGTTAGACGAGAAATTAGACAAAGAACTAGAAGATAAATTAATCGGTTGGGAAATAGGTGGTAGTGGATATAATTTTAAAGAACAAGAAAGAGATATAGAATTTACTAAATAATATATGAAAATACTTAATTTATTTGGAGGCTTGGGAGGAAATAGGAAGTTGTGGGGAAAACTGAATATCACTATGGTTGAAAACAATCATAATATAGCAAATATATATCGAAACCTTTTCCCTCAAGACACTATAATAATCGGGGACGCTCACCAATATCTATTAGAACACTACAAAGAGTTTGATTTTATCTGGTCATCACCTCCTTGTCAGTCTCATTCATCTTTTCGTCAGAACATCTGTGTTCGCTTTAGAGGGACAGAACCTGTATATCCTGATATGAGGCTATATCAAGAGATACTCTTCTTACAGGCTAATTTTGAGGGTAAGTGGGTAGTTGAGAACGTTAAGCCTTACTACAAGCCCTTAATAGAACCAACTAATACACTTCAAAGACATTTATTCTGGAGCAACTTCGAGATACCAGACAAAGAGTTTAAACAGGACAAGATAAGAACAGCCCAGATTAAAGACCTTGAGAAACTACATGGCTATGACTTGTCTGCTTACAGGCTTCCTAATAAACGTCAGATACTTCGGAATTGTGTTAGTCCTGAACTAGGTAAATATATACTAGAAGAAAATTTTAAAGAATCATCATTAGTATGGGATTTAGAATTATAAACAAATTAACTAATAGAAGTAATAAGCCAGTACATCATAAATAATAAAAAATAAAGATATGGAGAAAGAAAGAAAAAGTCCTTGTTGTGATGCAGAAATAGACTGTCGTGGTGGTGGGTATGAAGATGAATATATACACCCAGTAGAAGACTATTGTAAACAGTGTAAACAAACCTTAATTTAATTAACTTAACATAGAGATATGGGAATAGAAAAAGAGTTCGATGAGCAGTTCCCCAAAGAAAGAAACTTATTCGGAGGAGACCCTTATGGGACTAGGAGGGCTTCAATACTAGAATTTATAGATAATAAACTAACAGAGATGGCTGATGAGATGATTGGTGAAGAGAAATTACCAAAAAAAGATACTTTTTATCCAAATGACCAATTCACTGGTGGTCACAACTCTCACAGGCTTCACTGTAAAGAAGTTAAAGATAAATGGATATGAATACACAAAACCATGTACAGATTATTAAAGACAGTATGAAGATATGGGGAACTCACCCAGAGGCTTTAGAACGCATTAAAGAGTTAGAGGGTAGACCTTTCCGTAACTTTACTAAAAAGCCTTTAGTATGGATATTTAAGAAAAAGAAGTTTAACAAACCAAAGACTTATAAAGAATATTTAAGAGATAATGGCTAAATTAAGGTAAATAGATATCCCCAACTATTCTATTGACAATACTTATTATAAAGTATATACTTATAACATAAGTAATAAAGCAAAACAAATATGATGATACCTAGAGCTTTGGACGAAGCAATGAGAGAATTAAAAAAAGACAAGAAAATGATAGTAACTATGCCAGAACAAGTACACACTAGATTAAAAGTAAAAAGTGCTAAGTCTGGAAAGAGTATGAACCTATTAATTGTAGAGGCAATCAAAGAAATAAAATAACTAATAAAACAAAAATCAAATGGGATTATTACAAGGGGTTAACGAGATATTTAAAATCGCTGGTATGGATGAAGTTAAATTAACTGCTTCACCAGTAAAGGCAAAAGTAATGAAGCACACTAAGACAGCATGTGCTAAGAGATTACAGAGGGTTAAGATCTTAGAACAGCCTAGATGTAAGTGCGGAACAATATTAGATTATTTTACTTCTTTCAAAAGAGATGATGAATCTATATGTGATAACTGTTATAAAAACTCCAAAGAAGACATTGATGTAGGAGACGATGAACACGCTAACTATGTGTCGCTAGACCACATGAGAGAGTATCAGGACAGTGAGGTTGAATCAATTAACGCCCAATAATATGAGTTTAATAAGATGCAACGAATGTAACCAAATAGTAGACACAGACTTTGACGCAGAACACTTTGATGAAGATGATAATTGTGTAGAGTGTGTAGAAGAAATTAACCAAGAATAATATGTTTCATAAACACCTTTATATTTATAACGAGATAACTAAGCAGTATAATTGCCCTTGTGGTAAACATTACTGCCAGCATAAATGGAAACACCAAAGAGATATATCTGGAATTACCGATATAGGAAATAAAGGAATAATAGGTTCTGTGCTTGAATGCACAATATGTGGAGATTTAAAAAATCATTATATAAACGACTAATATGACCCAAATACAAATCAAATTCGGACAAGGACACCGAGAACAAGGATACCCTATCCATACTCAAATATGGACTCTTAAAGGGGTATCAACTACTATAGTTGTAGTAGCAGTAATCTTATTCTCATCTTTACAGCCAATTATATGAAAGAAATAAAATTTAGAGCTTGGGATAAAAGAAGAAAAAAAATGCTACCAGTTGCCCTTTTGGAATTTGTATTAAGGCAAGTCGGTTTTGGTGTAGTTAAAGAACATAGTCTGAGCTGTAATTATCCAAATCTTTCATTTTGTGATATTGAACTAATGCAATACACAGGACTAAAAGACAAAAACGGCAAAGAGATTTATGAGGGGGATGTTGTTGAAGTATGTGTATCTGAACAAGGAAAAATTGATTTAATACCAATTAAAGCCGAAATTAAATGTGATGATGAATATTTTTATGCTGATATTGCACATAAACCAATGGTAAGTAAATTTACAGGAGAAGATGATAAAATTGGAAAAATAATCGGCAACATCTACGAGAATAAAGACCTTATATGTTAATTTACAAATGTGATAGGTGTAAAAAAGAAATAAAAGGTCAAAACAAGTGGAAAGTTCTACTTGCTAACGGAAGACATGTATTTAAGACATATCACTTCTGTGATGAAGATTGGGAAGAGGTTAAAGATTTAATTAATAACCAATAAACATATCAAATTAATTATAAGGATTCCAACTGTAGAGTTTGGATATCAAGAAGCAATATTTGAAAGCGTAGAGGAGTACATAGAAGAGTACCCTAAATACATGAAAGCATATATTGATATGCAGAAGACTATTAAAGATTTAAAGGCTTAACTATTTAAAAGAAGTGTTATGAAAAAACTAATTAATAAACTAGCTGTATGGCTTTATAAAATAACTAGAGATGAAAGTATTAAATCACCAATTGCAATTTTTCAAGGATGTCGAATTATACAAAGCGAATATCTTGAAAAAGGTAAAATTATTATAGGAAAAGGTGATAATTTAATGGCTAGTTTTATAGATAAAGAAATAAGATTTAAATAAATATGAAAAACTACAACAAAATCGTTTCGTTATTAGACGGAACAAAGCAGGTGGCAGTTAGGGTGAATGATAGTTGGACAGTATATACTTCTATCTGTCGTAATGGAGGGATTAGAAAGTCTTTCGTATGTAATGAATTAGATGACTGCTTTGATTCTCTCGGAGCTCATTGGGATTTAGAAAAAACCATCAACGACCTAGACATCCAAGAGATTAAAGTCCTACCTATCAAACCTAAAGTGCTATCAGTCGGGGATAAGGTCAGTATTTTAGACGGTAGTATAGTTGGTAATTATGAGGGA
>SDBT01015522.1_pt1 | contig 12101 bp, 14 predicted proteins | sample 2277101 | NCBI WGS metagenome assembly SDBT01 (sample SAMN10404973, study PRJNA504765) | marine sediment metagenome | isolation source: marine sediment core GS10_PC15, 103 cmbsf | place: Arctic Ocean: Southern Knipovich Ridge | collected 2010
ACCCATTGGCTACAACAGTATGTCCTTGTAACTTTAACTTTATAACACTGTTTTCGTTATAGGTTAAGCAATCGGGTAGATATTCCCAAAGAGAAGAATCTACCTTTAGGTTATCCGCGATTGGTACGGATTCGTCCAGTTGAATTTCTAATCTGGACTGTTTTTTTAGATAACGTAAGATGTCCCATCTTACATAATGCCATATAAGAGTGCTGAGCTTAGCACGAGAAGGGTCGTGTTTCTCAATGGCCTTCCACATAGCAATGCGACCTAACTGAACAAATTCATCCAGTTCATCGCTACCGCGTGGGTTAAAAGATTTTGCAAGCAGAACGACTAGACCCATGTTTGATTCCATCACGGAATCTAGTTGCTCCGTTGCTTCCGTATTAACTGCCAACGTCATTTGTTAGAACGGTATTTCGTCTCCATCTGGAGAAGCGTCTGCTGAGGCCGTAGTAGCAGTTGCAGTTGCAACCGCAAGATCGCTAGCCGTTGCTCCACTCCCGTCGTCTGTACGAGCAGGAGCACGGTACAACCGTTCAAAGTTGCTCACACGTAATTTTAGTTTCGATCTCTTTTGACCGTCAGTTTCCCAAGTGTCTAGCTTCAAGGAGCCATTCACTAAGATCGGATCGCCTTTCTTGAGCCATTCACCAATGGCTTTTGCTCCAGTGTCCCAAGCCTCACAATCCACATACGTCGTCTCTTTATCCTTGGTGCCATCAGCCCTCTTAAAGTTTCTGTTGACAGCAATAGTGAAGTTCGCTACTTGAGTCTCACGACCCCCTGCGTTGATAGTGCGAACGTCTGGATCGCGGGTAAGGTTACCCTTGAGAATAGCAATGTTCATGGTTTTTCAACCCTCCGTAAAAGTACCAAAATAGTCATACAATAAGTATCGGCTAGTAATCCCAGGTGTCAAGTTAGTTGCCAAAGGTTTTTGACAATAAAACTGTCTCTATCCCTGGATCGTTCACCACTCACCGTAACAGTGTTTTCGACTACGCATAAACCTTTAGATCGTATGTCATTTTCCCACACGTTGGCAAATATGACACAATCCATCGTAGCCTCCCCATCACTGACAGTAATAAACGCCATTTCCTTTTCGCTATTTCTGACAATATGGGTCTTGATTTCATCAATCTGACACGCTATAAAGATTCCGCTGTTCTTTTCTTTACGTTTCTGAAACTCCAGAATCGTACAATTTACTTGGTCGGAATTTTTACATGAGTCCAAGACTGATGCAGTAATAGATATCCCCAACCTAGCTTCTTCAATCCTAGCTATCCAATCAGAAGAATCTTTCATAGAATAGGGAGGGTTGTTTACTAACTGTAGGGTATCCTTGATTTTTTGTACACGATTCTTGTTCGCGCACGGTCCTTTGTCTGGTCCTTTGGCCCCCTTTGTTGGGAAGTTATGAGGATGAAGGGCTTTTTGTAGTAGGTCTGACAAGGAATCTGATTTTGGTATGCGTTGTTTGATCCATGCCCTTTCCTTAACCGTTAGCTTGGAATACTGCTCATAATCAAATAGCATTTGGGTGCGTGAGATATCAAAGTAACTCAAGGCACCAGCTTCAATCATACCTGTTATGACTGTGCTACTTACCTCTTGTGAGAAATATATGAGGAACTCTATCCATGTCCAATCCTTACGTTCTTTACCAACGGCAGTTTCTACTGTGTAGATAGCACTCTTTAACTTATTGATAGCACTATCACCGATTCCTTTAATGTCTGCAAATCCGAAGTATACCTTATCATCGTAAGGGTTATATACATCATTGCTACATAATTGAGCGTGAATGCGCTTAAAATGTTCGTTAGTGTGTCTAAAGTCAGGCGGGCAAATGTTAATACCCATGACTCTTGAGTTAGCAACCAATAACTTGATCTCATCAAACTTCTTTTGTTTATCTTTGGCATACCATAGATACGAAGTAAAGAACGAGACTGGGAAGTGCGCCTTAGCATAAGCAGACAGGTATCCATTCATGGCATAACTAACTGCGTGAGATTTATTGAACGAATATCTTTGAGACTTTTCGATCCAACCAAAAAGTTCTTCCGCTTGTTCAGCATTAACAATGCCCATCTTAGCACAACCAATTAGGAACTCAACCTTGACCTGTGCCATAATGTCGGCTTTCTTTTTACCGATGGCCTTACGAAGAACATCGGCTTGTTGCAGATCGAAACCAGCAATATCAGTTGCAATCTTCATAGCCTGCTCTTGATAAATCATCTCCCCGAATGTTGGCCCTAGTATAGCCTTTAGGGATTCGTGGAAATAGGTAACTTCCTCAAGACCGTTCTTTCGGTCCATATAATGTTCCGCTACGTTCTTACCATCACGCTGGACCTGAATACATCCAGGTCTTAGTATTGCCCCTAAAGCTGCTAGTTGCTCGATGTTTTCTGGTTTTAGCCTTTTGGCATACTGCTGACCAAATCTGGTTTCTAGTTGGAATACACCCTTGGTGTTTCCCCCACCGATCAAGTCCCATGTCCGCTTACATGTAAGTGGTAGATGTTCAAGCCTAGCATCCCAGGCTAGGCGAACTGGTGGTCCGAAGTCGATGACTTCAAATTTACATCCGCATTCATAGTGTGCGGAACCATTTTTTATCTCAATATTATTCATGTTTAATCCAAATGGGAACCAAGTTACTTATACTATTATAGCAGCCAGAACGAGATTATGCCATGGCATTTTTGAATTGTACTCTAGATGCGGTTTTGCGAAGTAGACGCATAAATTTCTGTATCATTGGAACCGAGTCTTTCACGTCACCAAGAGCATCGTGAGCATTCTCATCTGACATCCCAAAGAACTTCCTAAGTTCTCCCATGTTGTATGCCTTTGGTTCTGGTAGATTTTCAAACCAGTAAAAGGCTAGTTCCATAATGTCAACTACGTCTCTAGGGTGAAATATCTTTTGCTCATTATCCTTTGTCAAGTAACCAAATCGCGCGCAAAGCCGATCAGTAATCACATTATCAAAACGACGTATATTCATGCCTGCTCTGATAGGTGCTGAGAACCGACTTCGTCGCGACTGGTTCTTGTTGTACTTCAATAGATATGTTGTGAAATCACCCCATACCTGCTTTTGTTCAGGAGAATCGAGCCATTTATCATATATGGCTAGAGTTGCTGCGTCCTGTTCTTTCTTAGTAATCTCATCCCAATTGTCTGTGTAGTTGCTTGCGTGCCAAGCAATTGTATCTTCATGGGCCTCAAAATACCCATCATCTTCAATCCCCTGTGGACGCATGTATGAGCAGAAATAAGAATCGTCCACTATCTCAAGGGTGATAGGGTTAATCATTACTGCTCCAATTTGAACGGGTTCACAAACCTGTGGTATTTTACCATCGGTTTCGAAATCATATACACAGATAAAATTTTTCACAGTTTATCCTTTGTTCTGGTAATGTGCTATTACATCAAATTCATCTACGATGTAATCACTATCCCCACCAATTTGGTTTGATTCAGAAAGATGATCTACAATAACCAAATCACCTGAATCAATGTCCTTAACGTCGTCTCCATTTCCAACTGCAACTACTTCTACAACCATGTTTCTATGGTTATTGTTTGGTAGTACAATTCCTCCAACAGATACATTCTCGCAACTAATTTTCTTAACAAGAATCCTGTCACCGCGAGGCTTAACCTCAAACGTCCTTTTCGCTGTCGTCGACATCTTTTACATCCTCCTCTGTGGCTACCAACTGGTCTGGATCAGGGATTTCCAGTTCAAATGGCATTTCGTAATCTATTACTTGTGGAGGATCAAGAATCGAAATTGGTTCTACGATATCTTCCACTAGCTCTACTTCGGTAGACCCTGACATCATTGATTTTACACCGCTATCTAAGTCTACAACAGCCATCCTTCCGCCACCATGACTACCAAATAGATCATGCGAGTAACGTTTACCCTTAACGGTAAATTGTAGACCTTCACTGACTGATATAAGTTTCATTGCTAACTCCTTAGTGGATTATAACTTGAAAATAGTGTGTCGGTCTGCAAAAGACCGCCTGGCCAAACTGTCGCTTACCCTGTCTGCCATGTTGTTTCTAATAGAAAGTATCCTTGAAGCATCTAGAGCTTGGCCAAATGAGTTCGTGTCTATCTCATAGCATACAGAAACCTCTTCTTTCTCCATGTGTGCCCAGCGCCATCTAAGACACATTTTTAAGTATTCCTCCTCGTTTAATCCACCGTCAGGATCAGGACCATCTGAGTACTGTATAAACCTTGAATCGTGCCAGATAACCTTACCCGTTTCTCTTTCTATTGTTTTGGGGATGAGACTACTTCTAACAATACGATATGGCCTCACTAAAGACATGTCAGAACAATCATCTATCTTTTTACACATAGTATTTAATGCGTCTGCGTTATCTGGATGACAGTATAAAGGACGTGTCTTTATTCCCACTCCTTTTCTTAGTTGTTTTTCAGCAGACCTCATTGCTTTCAAAATTGATTCCGAAGTTACTGGTTCAGAACCAAATAATGAGTGTTGATAGGTGGCAGCATAGTCACTATTAGTAAAGGTTCTATTTGGAATGTGATTAGGATCAGGCTGTAGTTCCCTAATTATCATGTCAAAGTCTTGGTCATTTATCATGGCTGAAAGCCCCACTTTCCTCCCCCGCGATTACTCTGGGTAACTCCTCGTTTTTTGAATGCTCTAGTACTGCTTTGTTTGATTGTTTGCCTTGTATGTTTCTGAGAGTTAGCTCTGGTGTTTTTGGGATCTTTCTTCTTTTTTGGTTCTATTGGTATAGGGCTATCTTCTGGTGTTACTGTTATGTCACCATCAAGCAACTTGGATTGTTTGCCACCCTTCTCATCCGAGTAAATAACATTGTGTGCTGGCGTACAACAGGTTCCCTTTTTTTGCGGAACTTTCAGAAATATGATACCTGGAAAACTACTTATTGAAAAGCGGTTCTTTAATGGTAACTCCCGAAATTTCATGTATATCCCCTGATCTTAGGTCTTGCTGCACACCCATGGCTTTATCTAATAATGTCACACCTAGAACATCGAATTTGAGACCTCCAACAGCTTCTAGGTCATTCATTTCAAACCCAGCGTTTTGTCTACCACTTTCGATGTCTAAAACCATTGGACACATGTTACAAAGTGGTTCGGGCGCTATAACAATACCAGCAGCGTGCTTAGATTGTACTGTTTTGGTTCCTTCTAAACGCATAGCCTGTGCGAACCTGTTTGCAAGCGGTCCTACAAGCTTCCCATCATCATCCATTCTACACCATTCGTCCAGTTTGTTTGGCGTGTTTTCTAAGCACCATTGGATGATAGATGATTCCCCTCTATCCTCCTTCATTTTTTGAAGCTCGTCGCTAATTTTGTGTTCTTCTATTATGTTCTTGGTGATCTTGTTCATTTCCTCAAACGATATACCACCATAAGCACGTAGAACATCTTTAATAGCTCCTCGGCCCTTCATGGTCTGAAAAGTTACCATTTGCCCAACATGATCTTCTCCATACTTTTTGCGTATGTAATCAATTATATGCTCACGAGAATACTTTGGCACGTCCATGTCAATATCAGGCATAGATATATGTTCGTCGGTATTACGTCCAGCGTTATAAAACCTCTCAAAAATCAAACCATAGGGCATTGGATCAATGGCTGTAATTCCCACAAGATATGAGACTAAACTTCCTGATACTGACCCACGGCCTGGTCCTGGTAACCATCCGTTATCACGAACAAAATCAATTATGTCGCTGACTATCAAGAAATAACTAGATAGTCCCGCGCCCTGCAATACTCCTAGTTCCTTTTTCACTCTCTCGCCATATTCTACGTGTTTTGTCTGACTCACGACGCCTAGTATCTTATTTTTCCATCCTTCTATGCACAAGTGACGCAAGTAATCATCTGCATTCATCCCTCCTGGACAAGAGAAGTCTGGGAGCATGGGTGCCCTTAATATCTTTTCGTAGCTTTCGATTCTCGAAGCAAATTCTAGCGTGTTATCCAGTTCCTCTTCCGTATGCCATTGTTGCATTTCCTCATGGGATGGAATATGATATTGGCTTGAACGGAAAAACCCAGCAAGACCAAATTCAGGGCGGTTGGCTTGTTGCAGTGTGGTTTTCATATTAGCACATAAAAGAATGCGCTGATCTTGTGCGTCTTCCTTACGAGCATAGTGTGCATCGGGAGTAGCCACACATGGAATTCCTGTGTCTTTACTTATTTTTCTAATGCACTCAGCAATAATCCTCTGCTTAGGGAATGCCTTATTGTCCATTAACTGGACCTCTAGGTAGAAATTTTTCTTACTAAAAGCATTCTGGAAAAACCGTGCTAATCTACCTCCTTCAACTCGCCATTGATTCGACAAATCACCCTCGTCGTCAAACAATATGTTAGCCATGTCTGATCCCATGTGCCCACTAAAAGCCATGAGGTTACCTTTTTCAGCAAAAGAAGCAATACGTTCTAGGTCTAGACGTGGTTTGTGATAGAAGATTTCCTTTTGGTTCGACATGGATACCATTTGTACCATGTCTCTCCATCCTGCATCATTACGAGCTATAATTGGAAGGTGAGAAAGTCTACGGTTGCGCTCGTTCTTTATCAACGCATCCTCTTTGGATACATAGAACTCACAGCCTAGCAATGGTTTCAAATTAGCACATTGAAATTTAGAACACTCACTATTAGGATGACTAGACTTTAATTTACCGCAAACACAGGTGTTTTTTATGGCTTGTAAGAACTGTATATGAGAAGATATAGACCCGTGATCTGTAATGGCACACGCTGAACTACCAATTTCTATACATCTATTAGATATATCATGTGGTTTGCTTAGCGCATCTAATAAACTAAAATGGCTATGTACATGAAGTGGAATGTAGTTTTTCATCCAAATGATCTCCTAGCATCCTTTTCATTGTCGAACAATCTGCATCCCCAAATAGTATTTCGTTCTTCATTGTAATCTGATGTATGATTACCAACATGTACTGCTGTCTTACACGCCTCTAGGAAACTATTTGCTTCATACATTCCAAGAAATTGGGCAGGAGCACCTCCTCCCGTAATTAGAAAACCTTCCATCCAAATTGTGTAGTTATTCATTGTTAACTAATCCTGGTTTTGAATCCGTGCTTGTCCGATGTTTTATTGAACTTATTACGAACCGCTGCCCCTAAGTCTATACCAAAATCCATATCTATCAAATCTGCGCATATAACTACGTCAGCAAGTTCGTCTTCAAGTCCCTTTGTATCGGTTTTACCGCCCACCATACCAAGACGAGTTCTTTCCAGTTTTTTGACTTCGTTACACGCTTCCCCAGTCTCGCCAGCCAATTCAACCCCTCGAAAAGACGGAGATACATAATCAGTGCCCCATTCTGGATCACGAAGTAAATTAGCTTTTCTGAGTGTTTTGAAGTTACATGATTCTTCATCCTCATAATAAAGAGGATTACCATGCTTATCTACCTCTATTTTATCCATTTCTGCTTAGACTCCTTTTTTGAGTTGGCTATTTCTTTATCTCTCCAGGTCGATCATATTTATTTACGTGAAAATCTGGTGCTGTCATGTTTTTGGCTACAGATTCTACTGATCTATGTTCTAGACAGTATTTAGTCTGCTCACACTTGGTCATCGTCTTACCCTTAACGGTAACCTGATCATGCCGCATTTCTATTATTGGTAAAACAGAAGTATTATCAAATGTAGTCATACCAAAGTGACAGAACTTAGTACATTTCCAAGACTTTTTCAATGCTGGTATCTGAGTATCCCTGATTTCCTCAAACTTTTTCTGCAACATATCCTCAATACGAGGCATGTCTGTGTCAGAAAAGCAAATGGTATATGGACCACCATCGTTGATGTAGTAAATTACCAATTGAATGTTAGGAATATCAGGATACAGGTGTCTAGCAGCGTAGTAGTACATCATTAACTGATGGTTTTTCATCAGAGCCTCATAATCATACGTGTCTCCAGTTGCCCAGTTTAATCTCCTACCAGTGTTATGGGTTGGTATCATATGTTCTGTACACAAATATGTATTAGTAGGACTGTCAACCATAATACATTGCGTTTTATTATGTTCTGGCAATAACTCTATTGTTACGATCCGTCGTTTGTCAGATAACCCTGGCCCCCACCTTACATCTACCCGATTGCTTTTTCTAGGAAGTAAAAATGGGTTTATGTTAACTGGTCTAAAATGTAGAGGGAAAACATGTACTAACTTTCCTTTACTAAAATTGGTAGTACGAACAATACTAGCCTGATTTACTCTTTGTCCCAAACTGACCATTAACTCTTGCACGTCGTCTGACAGTTTTTTATTACAGGATGTAAAAACAACCTGTTTTCTATGCGGGTTTACATTACCGTCCGTATCCATAAGACCACGAAGTAAGTCTAGCCTTTGTTGATAACTGGCCCTTAAATATATCGCTGGAATATGCTTATTATTTAATAGACCTAATTCTCTAAGCTTACCCGTTTGTTTGAGTACCGTTCTGCATTGTAAGTAGGGTAATCTTTTCTCCAGATTTACTCCAAGAACATATCCACGCTTTTCTATTTCTTGAAAAATAAACTCATCCTCAGAGGTAATCTCCATAGAACGATTACGACCGTCCCCTAGCCAAACACCTAAAAGATATGGGTCAATTGGCAATTCAACATGATCGGCTTGTAATGGCTTAGCTACATCAATTTTGTCTCCAGGTTCTAGACATGTGATACTTACTGTTTCTCCACTATCTAAGTACCACAAGTGTTCATCATCACATACAACGCTTTTTGCATCATCAAAGGTAATTTTATAACACGGTTTGTGTTTTAGTTTAGACTTTCCTATTACTAGTGTTTTGTTACCATCTTTATCGAACACAGTGTCTCCAACCCTTACTTCTCCCATGGTGGTCCAACCCGCTGGGGTTGGGAGTTTAGTATCTATTGGTAAACCTTTCCAGTCTAGTATTTGATACGTCTCATCATCTATTTTAGAGATTTGATCCATAGTCCCCTTGAGGGCTAGTAATCCTTCTAACCTACTGCCGTCTGGCATTTCATAGTCATACATCGCCCAAGGTCTGTTGACCTCAAAATCAAAAGCCTGTTCGGCCTTGATAATATGAGAATTGCGAGGATCATATTCCCCACCTTTATACTCAATGGCCTTGTACGTCCATTTGGAACAATGTTTAACATCAAGCGGCTTCCATTGGTTTGGAGAGTATTTCATATAGTAATCAGTACACTTCTGGATTATTACATCCAGGTCATACTTATCAACATACACTCTGCCTACAACCTTGTCAGTGAAATATGTCCTGTTGTTCTGTTTCTGCAATTTTATCTCAGCTAATAACTCCAAGACTTTGTGTACAATAGTACCCTTCTCGGCCTTGATGTTCGATGGACCCTTCCATCCCAAATTATATTCCAAATAAAATTTCATGGGGCACATTTCGTGGCATCCAAAGCTAGATGAACGAATGTAAGTCACAATCATTTATTGTATCCTGTTATTTTAAGTGCTTGGTATCATTGTATTCTTTATGATGAACCCAGCCCTCATTAGTTAGGAAACCCCACTGTCTCCTTTTTGGACCGATAATAAACAAACTCCATACGGGCTTAATAATAGTAACCCTATGCGAGTCTTCTGCCTTATGTCGTATAAGACACGGTGCCTTTCGCACATTAACGTTTCCTACTCCATTAACTTCCTCATGGTACTCACCACGCAACAAAGTTGTGGTAAAGTTCCAAGGATGATCGTGAAGATCACGGTCTGTATCGCTCCGTAGTATGTTATGTATGAAAATCCCAAACCACGGGGTTTGTATAAGCTTCCAACGTCGTAAGTAATCGTTTCCATCGCTATCTACGATCACTTCTTTTTTGAAAAATTTCCAACTTGCCTTGTGTTTTGCCATGGTTAAACCTCAGCTACATCGGGCATCTTTACTTCGTCCATCCACTCCCATTGATGGAGTGTTTGATACACCGCTTCATTTTGCTCAGAAATGCTCATGTCAGCGTTATTAATGATTGCATCGAAATTGTTCCAGTCATAACGGTCTTCGTCAAGTGCAAGTTCGCTTTCATGTACATCATCTGAACTTTGTCCTCGTGTAAAACGAATAACCTTACCTCCATATTTTTGCACTACTTCAACTTCATTGGGAAATCGAGCGTCTGTTATGATGGACATACGAGCACCGAGCTTTTCTATACGTTTTATAGTTCCTTCTGCCCATACTGGGGGATACATCTTGCGAAACACTTCTGTTCCCACATACTGCATAACCTCTCGGCCTGTCATAGGCCCTGGTGAGTGATATTGTATATTGAGTTCTTCAAGAGCTTCCTGTTGATCCTGCAAGTTTTTGCTATATCTTTCTAGCAAGATTCCTAATAAATCAGGTCTACTTGTAATCCCTGGCATATTTCCCCACATGATATGGGTTGGGGAATTCTTTTCATCGTCAGTACCATAGCACTGTTCGTATGTTAAACCTAGTAGATTCATACATACATCTTTTTTCAGACAGTCTGCAAAGCTATGGTTTCTAATAAATGGCCAAATAAACTCCGAACAAAATGTTACCATTGTCTCATTTGGTCGCTCTATATCAAAGATACCCTGATATTCCTCATCACCAAAAATATCACTGATATACAGTCTACCGTCAGTCCGTACTTCGATCTGTCCGCGAACAATGGCTAGCTTTAGTAGCTCGATACCAAGTAGATAATTGAACGCCGTATTTTTACCAGATTGTTTGCGCCCGCTAAAGGCTAGTATTTGAGTCATAATAATCCTAAATCGCTCTTTACCTTGTTAATTATTGGAAAAAGTTTTTCTTGAACCAGTGCAACTGAGTTATCAGCAACGTCCCTTTCACTCAGCCGAGGTTCGTAGATCGAATATGTTGAACCACACGACTCACGGATCGCTTTCGCAGCTAATCTCCCCGCTTCGTCGGGGTCTGTCAAGAGAATAAGGGCCAAGGCCCCCGATCTGTCCAAAATAAATCTCTGACAATCTGTAAGATGTGCTCCGAATGTTCCAAGGCCAATATGTATTCCAGACTCCTCTAAACGCCAGACGTTTCCAGGACTTTCAACTAGGATTGCTATGTTTAATTCAGCTATATGGTCTTTAGCAAACCAGAAGTTGTACAGGTAATTTTCACCCTTAAAACCGTAGTTATGTCTCCACTTGCAGAACTTCCATAGATTATAGTCCTTTGGACATTCGTGCGTTGGATTGTGGTATGACTCACATATAGGACACATATCAAAGATTGCCCTACCAGTGCATCCTATTACTGTATCACCCTCATCGTTATAGATTGGGGCCACAGCCCTCATTGTCATTTCTCTACCAGGGGTAGTACATAATCCCACATCATATTTATCAAGGACTTCTCTACTAAACCCCCTACTAATAAAATACTCAGCAGGAATATCAAGCGACCTGACTACTGTTTCTCGTGGGAGTTCCAGGGTTTTTTTAGGCTCATCTCTAGCATATATATTTTGCATGTGACTAGAGAACTTCTGCTGTTCAATAGCCATGTAATCTATAGTTAGACTACGGATATCTTTACTACCAGTAAACTTGATTAAGAAGTCCACAGCCTCATGGAATGGACATTGTTTATCAAAGTCTTTTTTGTCTAGCCATCCGTATTTTGTTCGTGATAGATAACCCCTTACAAACCCTATGATTGTTGGATGAAAGTGATCGTGACAACCGTGAGAAAAACATCGCCAGTTACCAATAATCTCATCACCGCTGTGAAATATATTGAACGAACTTTTTTTGGAGCCTCCGTGTATTGGGCAACAGCCAACATAAAACCGCTTAGCCTTACGAAACTCCAGCCCAAAGTATTCTAAAAGGTCTTCTAGGCGCAAGCCTGCTGCCTTTTCTAATGCAAATAGCTGTGCTTGATTGTATGGCTTGCGTTTAGTTGAATGGTATTTGGTCATATGGTCCATGGGCATCGTCTACAACAACGAAGTGA
>SDBT01015523.1_pt1 | contig 12101 bp, 28 predicted proteins | sample 2277101 | NCBI WGS metagenome assembly SDBT01 (sample SAMN10404973, study PRJNA504765) | marine sediment metagenome | isolation source: marine sediment core GS10_PC15, 103 cmbsf | place: Arctic Ocean: Southern Knipovich Ridge | collected 2010
CTATTCGGTATATCACCTTGGTTATTATCGGATTGAACATTTTGCAATGCGTCTCCTATTGCATTTGAGAGATTGTCCGCTTCATGTTTGATCTTCTCAAGGTGTACGGGGTTTGGGTCGAGCTTGTAGTCGGTAAACTCGCTTACTACTTTATCGACGAATACTTCCAGGTCATCTATTGTCATTGGTCCAGCCATGACTACTTATTATAAGGCAAGATTCGGTAATGTCAAGTAAAATGTTCTGATCTTGCTATTTTTTATCTGTGTTTTTGGCCTGATAGTGCGATTTTGATAATATTCTGCTTATTTATATTTTTTTCTTGACTTTTTGGCGATCTGTGGTAAATTATACGTGCAATGAAAGACGAGACCGAAATAATCAAATGTGAATTTAAGCCCTGTCCGGGAAATGTGTGCATCCCCCCATGCTCGCCTTTTATTGCAAACCGGACCGGGCTGTTATTTTGAAAGAAGGTGTATAATGAGTAAAGAACAAATAACCGAATCAGACGTAAATGTATCGTTCAACAACACAACCGGAGCTTTCACATTATCAGCAATGCAAGATGGCCAGAGGATCAAGCACACATTTTTTTCGTTTGGCCACGATGAAGCCATAGAAGCTTTTCTCAATATGACTAACAACTAAACTAAAACCTTATAACACTGTTATTTTGAAGGGAAAAGATTATGAAACGTAACTCAACTATTGTTAAGGAAATCAATAAAATGTTTCCTCCGTCATCCGCTAAACACCCTGTTTGCTTTATACGTGACGGAGAGGATCAAGTAATTGTAAGTGGCGAATGTTATGCGAAAATAGATATGGGCGATCTTGGGATATTTGATGTTCCCGTAATTGACTATTACGGCGAGGCTCATAACAATTATCCACACATTCATTGCAAACTCGAAGAGTATGCAGAAAAAATGGGGTGTTATTGGGAATGGGAAAATCCGGCATGTATTGTGTTGGTAAAATAACAGATCACCCGCGTAAATGCTTAACTCAGGGCCTTCGGGCCTTGACTTAACTATTTATCTATTTTGAAAGAGAGGTTATTATGAAAATTTACGGCTGGTCAGAAGAACCATGCGAATGTTGCTATGGCATTGAAACTGAGATAGTTCCTAAATCTCAAGTAGTCATTAAGAATGGTAAGTTGTGCCCAGAGGACGAGTACGGCCACGATCTACCCGGGCAATGGTTTAAAACTTTCACGGATGCTAAAAAAGCCCAAATTGAATACTTAAAGTTTCATATCGCTTGGATGAAACAAGCCATCGGCACTATTCGTTCACAAAGGAAAAACACCTAACCAACCATTAACTAAAACGCTTTAATCACTTTATTGAAGGGATAGGAAAATGGATAATATTAGAGACTACGCATGGATATTAAGCATAGATGATGTAAAGACTGCTAGATTTAAACATAAAAACGAAGCTGACCGCTGTTTATTTTGCCTTGCAGAAATGTATCCTAATTCTCATTTTAGTATAAAAGAAGACGACTAACCACACCCCCGCCCGCAGCGGTCGTATGACAGGTTCGATTCCTGTAGCGTGGCTTAATGTTAATCTTTGAAAGGGTAGGAAAATGAGTCTTAAATTACTAATATGTGCTATATTCGGCCACGACTGGGGAGAACACGGCAACAAAAAATGTGTACCCCATGACAGAACTCACTCGGAATACAGAATTTGCGTCCGATGTGAGCTTCAAGAAAATATGTCTCAAGGGCATTGCTCGGAATGTATGGATGAGTTTACAAGAAAGATGGGACTTAAATAAGACCTTACTTGCTGGCTCGTGGTCAGCATACAATTAGCCGCTCGGTAGCTTCGACTAGCCGGGCGGTATTACTGAAAGGATGTGAAATTATGGAGTGGCCTGTACTAACAAATAAACAAGCCTTGTCTATGTTGGCTAAAATAGTCCCCAATCCCGGCTTTGGTGATATGTGCTTGCACCATCCTAACTTCAAAAAGGCTGTTGATATGTTGCCCGACACTTCTGGATTTAGGGCTTGCAATATAATGATTCAAGAAGTAATGCAGGATGTTATCAAAAAACACGCTAACTAACCCCCTACCGGCTATGCCGGAGAATGGAGAGTAATTATGGAACATAGTACATTACCGTGGTTTGCCATGCCTATTGACAATATTCGGAAAAATGGCAGAGGTGAATCGTTAGAGATACTCAATGGAAGCGGTGACTGCATCAGCCAGTGGACAGAAGAAGAACTCTGCGAAGGTATTTGCGATCAAGATCAAGCCAACATAGAATACATCGTAAAGACGGCAAATGCGTTTCCGAAGCTGGTAGATTCAGTTAAGAAGTTAATGATTGGGTGCAAGCTTGGCGAGAAGTGCCTCACCGATGTCATGGAGATGTTCGGAAAGACACCTGTCCAAATAGATTACTCGCAATATGAAGCCCTCCTCTCTGAACTGGGTGAATTATGACCCTACCAAAACTAAAAGCCCTGTGTGTCGCGTTACGGAACTTCATTAAGTCCCAAAAGTTCCAGACCGTTGACCCTGTGTTGCAAGAAACCGCCAAATCCGACTTGCTGCACTACGAAAAAAAGGTTAAGATTGCAGAGAGTAAGGTGCTGGCATAATAAAAGCCTCCAGTTGCATCTTGCGACCGGAGGCTCATTTCATTTGTTCACCCTCTTTCTGAATTAAGTTCCTATTACCGGATCATCCTTTCCGCAATATCTACATACTTTTAAGCAAAATTAGTTGCATATATTGGTAATAGCCATTGATAATATATCCTTGTTGCTATTTGTGCTGTCATTACTGGCGGGACTGACATACCGATAAGATACTGTGCTTTATTTGCCTGGAAGTCGTAATCTTTAGGAAACGACCCACATTCAATAAGCTCAGAATCTACTAAATAACCATTATCATAAATTAGATTATTGCAAGCACCTGTTATCGTATAGCAAGGTACTTCTGGATTTATGACCATATAATTGAAGTATTTACGCTTTCCGAGCCGTTCGGTTGTTTCGCCTAAGCACCATTCTTTTTTCAATCTAGCGTTGTAAGCTGACTGAATACAAGGTGTTAATGTTTTCCGATCAGCACTTGAAAGGATGCTCGACATTAGTATTTCAGTCTCTTTAAACAATAAATCTAACTTCGGCCTTGTTCCAAATAGGTCAGTAAACTCGCCATTATACAAATCTTTCCTGATTGCGGTAAAGAAAACCCGCTCTCGTCGCTGCGGAACACCCATTTTTGAGGCATCAAGCAGCTTATAATCAACATAATACCCAGCTTCATCGAATTGTTTGAGGATTTCTGCGACATATTTCTGTGCATTTGCCAATAATAGACCTTTGACATTCTCAGCAACTACGACTTTTGGCTGTAATTTCTTAGCCAAGTCGATAAAATCAAAGAAAAGGTTATCAAGTACCTGTTTTGCTTGACCTTCTCGAAACTTCTTTTCCTTACCCCAATCCTTCTCACGGTTGCCGGCCATTGAGAAGCTGCTGCAAGGCGGTGAGCCGTCTAAGATGTCCAGGTCGTATAACTCGGCAGGTAAGTCTGTTCGTAGCTTAAACGTCTGCACAGGCTCCAAATAGCTGTACTGTGGGTGGTGATTAGCAATGTAAGCTGCTATCATTTTAGGGTCAATCTCATTACAGCCAATTACATCGAATCCAGCAAGCTTATAGCCCATCGTAGAACCACCACCGCAAGCAAAGCATGAAAAGACTTTACCCTTATCTTTGGTGAAAACCGCGTCTTTTAGTGTCCATTTATAAGGGAATTTATGCATCAATCCACGCTTTCCACCGTCACCGGCACAGGGCCGATCAGGGCTTTGGCCTTGATATTTTTGGGGTTAATCCAAACCTTTTCGGCTATTATTTCGATGTAATTCGGTTCAGAGATCAGAGATATTTTGTCAATGTCGTACTTTTTACCCCAGTCGATCAGGAATATCTTATCAGTCCATACTAAAGTACAGCCAGACAGCGATGCGATAAGCAAAAAGAGTAATCCCCACAAGATTGCACTCATCAAGATACCATTTACTACGCCAATCCAAAATTTTCTTGTCATTGTCTTATCTCCTTAAAACAGCCTCAGTTAAAATTGTTGTTGTTTTTTCCCTTTGCATTTTTCTCGTGGCCCACTACACCCCGAACACGGACACCGCTGATTGTTAATTTCATCAAAAGCCACAGAGCCATTTAAAAGACAAGTCGTAGGCACATATCCTTGGCCGATAGCCATTTTAAGCATAATGTCGTTGTCGTCGGCAGCCTTTTGTTCAAAATAGTGTGGTTTCATTTTCTTATCTCCTTTCTAGGTATCCATGTCTTGACAGTGATAAGTAGTATAATTACTCCAAGTCCAATAGCGTAGCAACCCCCGGATGTAGCTGTTGCGCCCGCTACTATCCAAATTGACGCAAGAGCCAGTCCCACGTAGTTGTCGCAATACCTTAGCCGCTTACGCAACGCTATTTCTTTTTTTACCGCAGCCATCTTTGTTTTCCGATTCAACATTTTCTTATCCTTTCCTGAATTGAGTGTCTAAATATCCGATCAAATATGCGTATGCTTCTTCGCTGCAATCGTCAAGCCATAAGCCTTTATCTTTAAGAATTGCACAGACGCAGTGCACCAGTTCATGTGCCAGGCTTGTCCACTCTCTAACCCATATAATATATAGAGGTGTGCCGTCAGCAGGGTCGATGTAAATTTTAAAACGGGCTTGGTCAGTAAATTTAATTGATTCCGTCAGTTCGCAATTAAATTCATCTTTAAGAGCTTTTTTATACATAAGGGCACTGCATTTAATGAAATACACATTCTCACCCCACATATCTAAGTATACGTGTCGCCATTTACGCATCTTGTCTTATCTCCTAAAATTATACCAATTATCCCTGCCGTAAGGTTGCATTTGCTCTCGAATACTATTATCCTTTTCGATAATGCCGAGAGTATATAATGCGTAAAATGTAGCGGGCAATATCGTTATCAATTTACGCCTACCTCTTTCATCTGCTAACGAAAATATCTCAAAGCTAGCTGTTTTTCCGTTCTGAAACTCCCCGATAACACTACCGTTAAATAATTGGTCATAGATTCTCTGTTGAGCTTTGGTGAATTTCAATTTGCAGTCTGGCATTGCTTTATCTCCTATTAAATTTCAACAATTTTTCCCCTTGGATTCTTCCGGGGCTTACAAGTCCATTTTCCCCATATTCGCACAGCACGATATACATACCATGCTCTGAATTTACTCATACCGTCCTCGATGCAGATTCTTCGCAGTTCCTCGTCGGCATACTTTCGCCATTTCTTTGCGTCAAGATGTCCCTCTCGCATAAGCTGATAGTATGCGTCATGCACAAGCGATCCACACATAAAGTTCAAAGTGTCAATCCCTAGCCCGCTCGGTCCGTCCCATGCATAACCAGCATTAACCGTCATTGTACTACCTAAAAACGTGATATACGGTGGCGATTTGCCGACCGATTTGCCAACAGCAGTAATCGAAGCTACCGTCACATCTTCCATCAATTCATATTTATATCCGTGCAGGTGTCTATACTTCATCCTTTTGTTCCTTTCTCTGGTATATAAGGTATTGGCATCCAAAAGGCCATTCCATCCATGTCGTACCATTTATTATCCACTTCGTTGTACCATTGATCTACCTGTGATGTCAAAGTTTCGCCTTTTTCCCACCACCCTTGACCTATCGTTCCGAGTGAATTAGACTGTCGTAAAAATACAAACTGCGACACTTCCGGCCAAGTGCTTTGATCGTCAATATCAATCTCTATCCACGGGCTTGCCGGCGTGTCGGAGAGGGCTTTGGTGAGAACTTTTTCCAGTTTTGATATATGAATTTTCATTACTCGTTTAGCAGTGGTGGTTAGCTCGTAACCATGACCATCGCAATTATGATCGTCTAATAAGTGTTCTGCTGCTATAACTAATTGCTTTGCACACGTTAATAACGACCACGGTTGGTCTTGCCCTAATGCCTCTCTCATGCTTGCGATAGTAGCGTTGGCGGCGTCACGTTGTTTGGGGTATGCCGCGAGGTTAGCATCTTTAGCGGCTAGCAACTTGTTAAGTTTTATAACCCACTCTTTTACATTATGTGTTGCACCACAAGCACAAGGCCCATCAATCATATCACAGGAGTCGGTACAAGCATTATGAAACTTCCCCCGCATTTCTTCTGGCATATTAAACTCTGCCTTACGTCTTAAGTGTTTTACTGTGGCCTTTACTTCCTCTAGCTGCGGGCGGAGTTTTTCGTTAGCTTCGATTTGCGAATTGAGAGCCTTGGTTGCTGCCGCATATAGGCTTTTATGTGGGTTTTTATCTTCCATCTCTACTTACCTTCCTTTCTTAGTGACTCTACTGCACTGCTTAAATATTCTATAAGTTCATCTATCCGTCCACCTGCAATAGTCCTTACATATTTCAAATCATTATTGATGCGTTGGTAGTCTTCAATCCCTGCTTTTTTCAATTCATCTCGCTCTGTTGTTAATGACTCTACTTTGGCTATGAGGTCAACAATGGTGTTGAAAGCCTTTAATGGCTCGTTAGCTACATCACCGTAACCTTTAAAATCTACTTCTGCATCTGCTACTACGTTGTTATCTGTCATTATGATTTCCTTTCAGCTTGTTTTGCTAACACGCATATTTCAAATATCTGCTCGGCGGTGGCTTCTTTAGCTATCCATTTATAAAAGTCTTTTTCATTTAACCAATGTTTAAATTGATTCTGGACGATATTATATACTCCATGACACCACTGAAAACTCTCATCCAACTCTCTAAACGTCTTTATCGCAAGGCCGAAGTCTGTTATGTCGATAGGGTCGGGAATGGGGCAGGGGTCTTTAATTGATTGCGACCAACATTTAACGCAAATATCATGGGGTACTTTATGCTCCCACGGCGGCGGGCTAAATAGTTCCGCTGCTTCTTTTGCTATGTCCATTATAGAACTCCGATCTTGCCCTCTTCGAGCAATATGTTTTGTGTTCTGAATATGCCTTCGTAAAACATTTCCCGCACTTCCCTTTCGTCTACCCATCTGTTTCCGTTGTGGTATCGCAAGTCCACGTCTACTATTTTGTGGCAGGCCGAACATCCATATGCACCGAATATATCATCTGGCTTTGAACCTATGCCAGCACCAAACACACTCTTGCTGTTCGGATGGCAAAGCACTGTTGTTTCAGGATCGCTGTTACAAATGTGCGGTATCCGTATCTGGCACTCCCTGCCTTTTGCTTCTTGCCTTAACTTTGATTTCTTCATATCTGCGTATCCCTTATTGCAATTTCGATTCCGGGCTTATCTGAATATCTCTTTGTCGCGGTTACTTGTACAACAAAGCTATCATCTTTCCAGTAGATTCCGTTCAGTGCGTCAAGTGCAAATTTAATACAGTTATCAATGTCAGGCTTTTTTGTGTGCCAGCCTTCTTCGCCTTTTTTGGCCTCAAAGAAAAACCCGATTGTTACCGCAACCGGAAAATCAAAAGGTTCCTCCGGCCTTTGCTGCATCGCAAGTATTCCAAAATACTTTTTGGCCTGTGCTGATGGGTCGTACATATTGCCGCCTTTGCCCTTGCGGTGTCTTGCTTGTGGCTGTGGTTCTCCCGGTATTGAAAACTGTATCATTTTAGCCTCTTATCCCACGTAAATGTTATAAACCAAAAGCACAGTCCAAAGCCTAACCTCCGGTACAATGCCCTATTTGCGTATTCAACCCCTAACGAAAAACTACTTTTCGCTGGATTCTTTTTTGTTCCAAATATCTTGCACGTCATTATTCTACTCCCTTAACTGTTTTAAATTCATATACCCATACCCAGTCGTTACGTTTCCAACTTCCGGGGTAGATGGAATCCCACAACATCGCAAATTGTTTCCGTGGTATAGTAGAACCTCTTTCAACGCCTCCCGGTGCGAATGGATGTATTCCCTCGAAAATACAATCTTCTTCGCTTATATCTTGCACACGTTCTACCCTTACTGCTGTTATTTCTCCCTCGCCAAATTGAACACCGTTTCCATCTTCAAGGGGGATTATGTCGCCGACCTTGTGCTTTGCAAACGTAGTAAGTTCTTTTTTGAATTTCTCGAAATCCAACCATCGCCACATTCCAGTTCCGTCGTCTTTTTGAAAGCTCCACGCATAACCTATTTCGTCATGTAAATCTCGCGTCGGCTGAGGTTCCATAAGCCTACGTGTTTGGTTTTTGCGATCTTCAAGTATCGCCTGTTTCATTTCAGGGTTAAATTTCATTTCACTTCCTTTACTGTATTGGGGGTTGTTTCGTCTTGTTTGTTGATGCTATTTCATCTGTTCCATAAACGCCGCTATATCGTTTAAGCAGCCGATACTATAAACAGCTTCGATGTACGGCTCAGGAAAGAAACAATATTGTCTCCACACTGGATACCACTTCACATACCCAAGTATAGTGTCGCACCTGTTATTCAGGCATTGGTACACTTCGGTTTTCGGTTTTTCCTCAACGCAAAGGAAATGAATGAAGTGATATTTCAGTTTTGTTGGTTTTTTTGCCATTATTTCAGCTCCTTATCCAAATAGTATTCGTTTACATTAACTCTTTACTGTAAAATCGTCAAATAGTTTGCGCTTGAGCCATCTACAAGCGTCTGGTACATATTTCCCGCCGGCACGATGAGCCACAGCAATAGCATGTTCTTTTTCATCTTCGTCCAGCATACGCCACACCTGTTGAGCATCACACTTGCCAACTTTTATATACACCCCCTTGTCAGCGTCCCAGCGGCCTTTGAAGTTTGCCCAAAACTTTTCAAAATCTTCGTCGTATTTTGTACGTGTCATTTTTTCTTCTCTTTCTTTACTCACCGACAGCAGAGGTAATACCTACTTACCCTTTGTTAGAACCTTTATGCTATTGCTAAGCCCTGTTTACCTCAGTCGGCAGTTAAAGTCGTCAACTATTCACAATAACAGGTCAGCACTCTTGTTTAGACTGTGAGGTTTTGATTACATCGCACAGTTTACTAATAAATTTTTGCTATTTAGGATGGGAAACTACGGCTTACAATCCCTATTATCAGCATCAAGATAACCATAATGCCGATTACTACGCACATTCCAACTGGGCCCAATTCCCCATCAATCACTTCTTCTTCGTCGTTGTCGGGAAAATCAACCATGAAATTACGAGGCGGGGGTAATTTACGCGATTTCTCAATAGCGTCTACTTCTTCGGTAGAACTGACACGGACGCCACCGCTATCTTCCCACATTACCTTGCCTTCAACTGAAGTTTTGTTCCATCCCATGTCTTACTCCCTTGCTTGTTTGGTTAAAGTTCAATATCGCTTTCGACCTCATTGCCCCATACATCCCATCCTTCGATTTTCTGGCGGGCAAATAGCTCAACTCTAGTCTTTTCGCCATAAAGGACTTCTATTTGGTCACGAAACACCGCTGGTTTCTCGCTGTGTCGAGTCCTGCCGTGAATCTGTGTATTGTATATACTGGCGCTTTCTCGTTTCACACCCTTACCATGCGTTGCTAGCAGACATATTTCGGCGTTAGCTCTTGTGTGCCTCCCCATTCCCATATAAATACTGCGATCTTTGTTGACTTTAACCCATGTGAAAGCGCACGTCTTGTACTTGAATCCCCATGAATTGATAACCTTGAAGGATTCTTCTAGTTGTGGGTAGGTTGTCCACATTAACAGAACACTGTCTTTTTCTGCAATATCGCCAACAGGCAACTCGCAAATATCTTTAATGGTCATAACCGGATAATGACTCTCCGCGCCGCCACCGTGACTTTTGCTTTTATCTTGGTATTTCCACGGCGGATCTGCGTAGATTATTTGGTATTTCATACCCACCCCCACAAAAAAACCCGCCAGGGATGCAATATGGTGAATATCACGTCTCCTGACGGGAGGTTTTTAACTATCAAATTGTTTATGAAATTCACCATACTATTATCGTCTCATACTTTCCGTTTAAAGTCAAGAACTATTTTTGATTTTCTGTAAGTTTTTTGCTATTGATTACCCGATCTGGTGGTCGTCCGAATTGCCTAGCACCATTTCAATAGCATCTGTTGCCATCTGCACCACGCTGTCCTCGGTGGAACTCCGCTGTATTTCCTGTAAAGTTCCGAGCATTTCAGGCGAAGCAATAAAAAGATCGGCAAGCTTAAAAGCTGTGGCGTCTTCGTCTTCTGTATCACTGCAAGGCAGATGGGCTAACATACAGGTGTGCCCCATTGGTTTCGTAGGGTCATGTATTCCCCATCTAGTGTAAATAAGTATTTCGTCTTCGTCGTGTTGCACTTCGTAATCTAATCTAATCTTTGATTCATCCATCTTTCTATTCTCCAATTAAGTGTTATTTTCCCGCCACGCGGGGTCGGGATCGGGTATATCTATCCCCAGCGGAGCCATGAGTAGCCTGAATCGCTCAAATAGATTGTTAGCCTGTTCCGTGTTCATCTTTGACAAGGTGATTCTACGGCCATCCTTGTCGGTTGTGGGGCAGATTACGTACATAAGCTCATGCAGGAAATCTTGGGTTATCCCCACGCCTTTTGGGATATTGCCGTCGATCAGGTGTACAAGTAGGTCATCGATGCCTATTGCAAGGTCATTGGCCTGTACAATCGTTTGCTGGATCATCAGGGCGAATATTACAGCGCATTGCTTTTGTGTCTTACGGTTCTTTTCACGCCGATATTCAAGCGAGTACCGCCCAGGAGGTGCATTTTCTTTAAATTCGTCAAGCTCGTCGGGCTTTTCAAACCTAAACGGTTCACCTTCAATCTTCTGGGCGTAGAATGTTGCTTTGGTTTTAGCCATTGATCCCATCAATTTCGTCTAATTCTTCCAATTCGTCATCGTTAAAAAATCCTTGGTTCGTGTTGTCCTTATCGAAAACCGAGATATAATCGTCGTCTATTTCATCCAGTTCAGGCTCACTCCGGACTTGCTCAACCAAATTACGGACAAAAATACGCCCTACCCTTTGCACTTCGCCTATGGTGAATCTGCGAAACAAAGTCAGCAAGTAATCTATAAACCCGAAGTCGCTGTTCAACATTACTTTCCGCGGATTTCTAGCTATATGACAAAGCTGTACCTTGGCTGTCCGGTCCTGGTCGTAAGAAACAAAACCATCCATCTTAGGACAATCGCCGTATGCTTTAAAAGGTGTTCTTTTATGGGTAGATTCCATAGTTTCCTAGTAATTGATAGTTACGTGAGGGATTTTGCCGTCCTTAATAGCCTCGACAATCGCTGTAACATCACAATCTTGGCCGCCAAAATGGTCTATTGCTTCCCACACGTCGCCTTCAACTTCTTTGCGGTGTTGTTTGTCAGCAATTCGTTTTTGTTCTGCTTGGGCAAGTCGGTCAGATTCTATTTTAGCGAGTCTTTCGGTTTCGATTCTGGCGTTTTCCTTAACTTGTTGTTCGTCTTTGGCGTCTTGCAAAGCTTTCGCACCGGCAGCTACGGCGATCTTGGCTTCACGATCGGCCTGTTCAGTTTCGGCTTTTTTAGCCCGGAGTTCTTTGAGTTCTTTCGCGTCAGCATCGGCTTTCTCCGCTCGCTTTGTTTCTTTGGCGTCAAGATAATCCTGTTTTTCTTTGGCTTCTTTAGCGGCAATCTCGTCCAGCGGTTTCATTCGCGTAGCTTGGATTTCCCGCAGCGGCGCAGTGAGTTCCTTAGCTCGGTCGTCAATCTTCTTGCCTATTTCCAGCAATCCCGCCTTACCACCCTTGCGGGCTTTCTCAATATCACCGCAACCGCCTTTGATACGGTGAACCCATGAGCGTAGGTCTTTTTCGCCTTGCTCGGTAGTATGGTCAAACTCCTGCGCCGCATCTTTCTTGACCAGATCGGCCACCACTGCACTTGCTGTATCGTAAATCGTTAAGTCTGTACTCATAATTCTACTCCTTTTCTCTAGTGGTTGATTCAAAATATTTATTCAACATATGGGTTGCGATTTTGGGTGCCATTTCGATGTCTGTTGGAAATTCTCGGTTAT
>SDBT01015524.1_pt1 | contig 12101 bp, 8 predicted proteins | sample 2277101 | NCBI WGS metagenome assembly SDBT01 (sample SAMN10404973, study PRJNA504765) | marine sediment metagenome | isolation source: marine sediment core GS10_PC15, 103 cmbsf | place: Arctic Ocean: Southern Knipovich Ridge | collected 2010
ATATATAGTTATTCTGCTTGCCGGGGTGATCCTGGCCACTGCTCTTATTGCTACACCCCAAAGACCAACGGAAATCCCCCTAAGCGAACTGATCACTATGTCAAACAGTGGTCAGATAGCGAAGATTGTCGAGGAAGGTCAGTGGTTAACCGTTACTAATACTGACGGCGCGGAACTAAAGACCAATATTGGCGCTCTAAACCTTAACGACCTGCGAGAGCTTGGGATCGCCTGGGACAGAGTCAACTGCTATGGTGACTCTATCTGGACCGGGCATCCGATCGGAGCCTCGTTGCTCATTCGAGTACTTGAAGCGCTCGTATTCCTCAAGAATAACCCTGAGCAAGAACGTTCAGTGGCAATTGCGTGCGGAGGCGGAGGCCGTTCCTTTGCCGGTAGCTTCACACAGTTTGTCGCGTAATTTTCCGCTCCTTCTACTCACCTTTTACGAACCCCCGTTCAACCGGACCGGGGTTCGTTTTTTATACTTGCATTTTTTTGTAATATAAGTACAATGACCTACTCACTTTAATATAAAAAATCTGCCCTTTGTAAACTTAGTAAACTGAACGATATAATCCAAGGAGGTACTACGTGACTGGAATTCTAGCTGAATTTGAAGTCCTGATCGTTGGCGGCGGCGGGCGTGAGCTCCTGATCGCCTTGAAATTGTTGCAATCATCCAAGGTTGCACGAGTCTTCATTACGCCAGGAAATGCCGGCGTTGAATTGCTCGACGGGATCGAGTATGCGATGCTTGATAAAAAGCATATCAAGGCTGATGACATCCAAGGCCTGAAGCGCTTCGCTCTCGAACGCAGAATCGAGATGACGGTTGTCGGTCCGGAAAAACCACTTTGTGGCGGAATTGCCGATGTATTCATGGACGCCGGACTGATGATCTTCGGTCCGTGTGAAGCGGCTGCCAGACTTGAGGGCTCCAAGGTGTTCGCGAAAAAACGTATGCTGAAGTACGGTATTCCCACCGCGCCGTTTGAGGTCTTTTCTGACCTTGATGATGCGCTCAAGCATCTGCGTCAGCACTTCAATGAGCACACGGATGTACCGATCGTCATCAAGGCAGACGGATTATGCAGCGGCAAGGGCGTAAAAGTCTGCCGCACGCTCGAAGAGGCTGAAGCATTCTTGCGGCAACTCATGGAAGAGAAAATCTTCAAGGAGGCTGGGACTACCGTAGTCATTGAGAAATGTTTCGTAGGACAGGAGCTCTCTGTCATGGCGTTCTGGGACGGCAAAACACTCAGGATGATGCTTTCGTCGCAGGATCATAAGCAGCGCGACGAAGGCGACACCGGTCCGAATACCGGTGGTATGGGAGCATATGCTCGAGTACCATGGGTTACCGATGAAATGCTTGAAGGAATCAAAAACGAAATATTCCTTCCGATGCTCGAGGGTTTACGGGACGACAAAGATGGGAGTATCGACTACCGCGGTGTGCTCTACGCCGGCCTGATGTATGTCGATGGCAAATTCTACGTCCTTGAGTTCAATGTTCGCTTCGGCGATCCGGAAACTCAGGCCGTCCTGCCGCTTATGAAGTCCGACCTCTTTGACCTGATGGTCGCATGCCCTAACGGTTTCCTCGACCGCCCAGAATTCGAAATCGAGTGGGAAGACGAATTCGCAGTATGCGTCGTGATGTGTGCTGAAGGGTATCCGGGAACACCCAATACCGGATCACCAATTAGCGGAATCACTGAAGCCGAAGAGATCGACGGCGTCACCGTTATCCCAGCTGGCATGGTAATGAAGGATGATATTCCTCATTCTTCAAGCGGCCGTATACTGGGCGTTATCGGAGTCAAGCCGACTCTCGAAGACGCTATCGACACAGCATATACTGGCATCAGTCGTATCAAGTGCGAGAAAGCGTTTACACGCCCGGACATCGGCAAGCGTCCGACTGTCCCGGTGTGATGAACATCTCCTCCATGCACCCGCTGTCTCGAAAGAGACGGTGGGTGTTTTTTTAATTTGCGTGAATTATCAAAAGCTATATACTACACAGTACATATGCCTAAAACCTATACAATCATCCTCAAAGAAAAACGTGAAGTGGCGCAAAACACCCTCTGTTTTAGTTTTGAAAAGCCAGCCGATTTTGAATTTGTACCGGGTCAATTTTGCACGCTCATTTATGATAATCCCCCCTTCACTGATAAACGCGGCAACCGCCGGCCTATGTCTCTCGCGTCATCTCCGACAGAACCGATTGTCAGCTTCGCGATGCGTGCAGGAGAATCCGCTTTTAAGAAAAGCATGTGGCAGGCGGAAATCGGCACGGAGATGAGTATAATCGGGCCTGCCGGAAATCTGGTCATACCGGAAAAAACTGATCAACATATCGTGATGATTGCAGGCGGCATCGGCGTTGTACCGTTTCGAAGTATGGTGCAGTATGCAACCGACGGCAAACTCCCTTATACCATGACGCTCCTCTATTTCAATCATCAGCAGGCAACTACGGCATTCGTTGGTGAACTGACAAAACTGGATAACGACAACAAATTTTTTTCTTTCATCCCCGTATTAACCGGTGCGTATGGTGACGATCCCAAGTGGACCGGCAAGCGCGGGTACTTCTCGGAAGAGTTGCTGAAAGAAACGGTGAACGATTTTGGACAAGCGCGCTTTATGGTCGTTGGCACACCTGAAATGGTAGAGAAAATCATGGGCGTTCTTAAAACTGTTGCCATACCAGAAGAGCAGATCAGTATCGAAAAATTTACGGGATTTGGTGTCCCTACCTAATACTTTTTTAATATAATAAAAAAGAAACCCACGACGCGAAGTCGCGGGCTTTTTTGAAATTGTGTACGCCGCTCAAGTCTTATTGGCGTTGACCACAATCGATACAGTGCTCGCCTGACTCAACTTGTCCGTGTCGCGCTACACAACTACTGGACATGTCGGGCTTACTGGAATTTTTCAATCCTCCACACTTTCTACAGAAACGGCCAAATTGTTGATGGCTGCCACACGTACATTCCTTTTCGTCAGTCATTGGATCCTCCTGAAAAGATCGGGGTTCATATGTTTGAATTACTATCTGTACCTTAAAATGAACTTATAAAAAAGTCAAATTATAAAAAATAACCGCGCGCTGGAGTCTAGAACAGCGCGCGGGGATTCGGGATTTTGTAGCGTATGGTGACACGGCTTCAAGGTGTCCGTACAAACGAGGTACGGACTGCTCGTGCAATAATGCAAAATGTTTATAGAAGGTACGGCCTGCTACAAAACCAGCTCACTGTATGCTCCCGAATGCACCACAGAAAGAGAAGTGTTACAGAACACATCGTACTATCTCACACCATGTAACGAGCTTTGACAGTTGGCCGAGGATATTATTGTACTCCTCTAAATAAATAATGCAATATCCCATGCTTTAATACGGGAAAATAAAAAAAGCCCGCGATCACTCGTGGGCTCTTGTTCTACATACTCGCGTAACCGCCAATGTTACAGTCCTGTACCACAATACGTACAATGCTTCGGTGGCGGCTTCCTTCGCCGCATTGCTCTATGGGTTTCTGAACCTGCACATACGTTAGGTTTATCCTGGAATGACTTACCACAATGGATGCAACACGGTCCCGGGCCTTCATGCTGCTTGGTCGGCGAAACAGTACATTCAGTACCAACAGCTACAGCTTGGTCATTATCCGGCATTATTCCCTCCAATGGAACGATCGGTTTCTTTTTTATATTTTTATATTTAACACTTTCACACATCCAAAAATAATTGTCAATAATAAATCTATTGCGGATTCAAAAATCCATAGATGTCAAAGATAGATGCGAAAGTGTCTCCTTGACACATCCTTAAAATAGATTTATACTAGTACATGCTCAATTAAAACTTATACAGATTACGTCCACAGTATGGTAAAATCCCTAAACATAAGGAAAAAAGGCGGCTAAATCGTATTATTTCGGCATCGATTTTGTCCCGCCGGAAGCGGGATTTTTTGTACCCTACAACCAAAAACTGAACTGACGATCATAGTATGCATAGTATAGTATGATTCCATCTCAGTTTTTGACTTGGACCTTAACAACAGAATAGGTAACGAAGCATCTTTATTAAACGAACAAATTAGTACTGAAACATTAAAAAGTAAAACTTGGTGTTTTAGTGATTGCAATGAATAAGAGCATACGGTGAATGCCTTGACATTAAGAGACGATGAAGGACGTAGGAGCCTGCGATAAGCCTCGGGTAGGTGGCAACCAACCTTTGATCCGGGGATGTCCGAATGGGGAAACCCGACTGCGCTGAAAGACGCAGTCATCTGCATCTCAATAAATAGGGTGCAGAAGACAACCCAGCGAATTGAAACATCTTAGTAGCTGGAGGAAAAGAAAACAATCGTGCATTATTTTTCGTCGGGCGTGGAGCTCACGAGCGACGATAAGTAATGTGCTCATTCCCTGAGTAGTGGCGAACGAAACGGGAAGAGCCTAAATCTTTATTGTGTAATCATATACCGCTTGCGGTGTATGAGGGAGAAGCGCAAGCTGCTGCAATATTGGCGTTGCGAGAGAATTATTTTTAGTATCTTGCGAGTACTAGTAGAAGCTATACTGGGGTTCCTTTTCTGCTTGACACGGTTTACCGTGAAGCAGGGAAGGGATTCTTACATCACTATCTGAAGACTCTGGGACGGGTCGCCATAGAGGGTGATAGCCCCGTAAGTTAAAGCGATGTAAGCTCTACATAATTCTTCTCAAGTACCATGGAACACGTGAAATTCTATGGGAATCTGGGACGACTACTGTTCCAAGGCTAAATACTCTTGATGATCGATAGTGAACAAGTACCGTGAGGGAAAGGTGAAAAGCACCCCGGTGAGGGGGATGAAATAGTATCTGAAACCGTATGCTTACAATTAGTCGGAGCTCGAGCTTGCTCGGGTGACGGCGTGCCTATTGAAGAATGAACCAACGAGTTAGTTCTATACAGTTTATCTAAGCTCTCCGGAGCGGAGGTACAGTGAAAGCGAGCGTTAACCCGCGAACCAACGACTGTATGGACTAGACCCGAAGCCAGGTGACCTATCCATGGCCAGGTTGAGTCTCAACGAAAGTTGAGAGGAGGACCGAACCCACTCGCCGTGCAACACGAGGGGATGAGCTGTGGATAGTGGTGAAATGCTAATCGAACCTGGCAATAGCTGGTTCTCCCCGAAATAGTTTTAGGACTAGCCTACATATGGCAACCAGGGGTAGAGCACTGAATGGAGATGGATGGCGCAAGCCTACCATTTCCAACCAAACTCCGAATACTGGTCACGTTATATATGTAGAGTCAGACCGTGGGGGCTAAGCTCCACTGGTCAAAAGGGAAACAGCCCAGACCGCTAAATAAGGTCCCTAAATTTAGGTTAAGTGTAAAAGGTGGTGTAGTAACACGGACAACCAGGAGGTTGGCTTAGAAGCAGCCATCCTTTAAAGAAAGCGTAATAGCTCACTGGTCAAGTTAGTGTGCGCCGAAAATTACTCGGGGCTAAACCTAATACCGAATTTGCGGCCCTGTACTATTTATAGTACAGGGGGTAGGGGAGCGTTTGTACACCAATGAAGTCGAACTGTGAGGTTCGGTGGAGGTGTACGAAGTGAGAATGTTGGTATAAGTAGCATGAATGGAGGTGAAAACCCTCCACACCGAAAACCCGAGGTTTCCTGGGCAACGAAAATCGACCCAGGGTTAGTCGGACCTAAGGCGAGGCCGAAAGGCGTAGTCGATGGACAGCTGGTCAATATTCCAGCACTATCTTATAGACTACTTTCGCTGACGCATCGTGAATGTTTGAACGTATTTTTGACTACATGCGTTGCTGATCCCTTCGGGGATTGGCAGCAGGTTGAGGCGCAAGCCAAAGCCAATTTGAACTGCAGTGGTGCCCAGAAAAGGCGAAAGCTCTATTTATAGGATATCCGTACCGAAAACCAACACAGGTGGGTGGGCGCGTAGTGCGCTAAGGTGTACGAGAGAACCCTCGTTTAGGAACTCGGCAAAACAGCGGCCGTACCTTCGGTATATGGCCTGCCCATTATCCTTCGGGATACATGGGCCGCAGTGAATGATTTCAAGCGACTGTTTACCAAAAACACAGGTCCCTGCTAAATCGCAAGATGATGTATAGGGGCTGATGCCTGGCCAGTATCAGAACGTTAAGGTGAGGGGTGCAAGCTCTGATCCGAAGCGCTGATGAACGCCGGCGGTAACTATAACCGTCCTAAGGTAGCGAAATTCCTTGTCGGATAAGTTCCGACCTGCACGAATGGCATAACGACTTGAGAACTGTCTCAACGATGGACTCGGCGAAATTACAAGACTCGTGAAGATGCGAGTTACCCGCGGCTAGACGAAAAGACCCCGTGAAGCTTTACTACAACTTGATATTGAAGTAGAGTTATCTGTGCTTAGTATATGTGGGAGACTTTGAAACCTTCCTTTTGGGGAAGGTGGAGTCGAAATATGAAATACCACACTCAAATGATTTTGCTTCTAACTTTTTCCCGTGAATCCGGGAAGAGGACAGTGTCTGGTGGGTAGTTTAACTGGGGCGGTTGCCTCCTAAAAAGTAACGGAGGCGTTTACAAAGGTTGGCTAGATTCGGATGGAAACCGAGTTGATAGGGCAAAGCCACAAGCCAGCTTTACTGCAAGACCTACAAGTCGAGCAGTTGCGAAAGCAGAACTTAGTGATCCGACGATCCAATGTAGGATGGTCGAAGCTCAACGGATAAAAGTTACTCCGGGGATAACAGGTTTATCTCCCCCAAGAGTCCATATCGACGGGGAGGTTTGACACCTCGATGTCGGCTCATCGCATCCTGGGGCTGAAGAAGGTCCCAAGGGTTTGGCTGTTCGCCAATTAAAGCGGTACGCGAGCTGGGTTCAGAACGTCGTGAGACAGTTCGGTCTCCTATCTGCCGTGGGCGTTGAAATTTGAGAAGGCTCTTCCCTAGTACGAGAGGACCGGGAAGAACGAACCTCTAGTCAGCCAGCTGTTCCGTCAGGAGCATAAGCTGGGTAGCTACGTTCGGTTTGGATAAGCGCTGAAAGCATCTAAGTGCGAAGCCGTCTTCAAGATAAGATTTCATTATGAGCTCCCTGGGAGACTACCAGGTTGATAGGCTCTACGTGTAAGTCCCGCAAGGGATTTAGCGGAGGAGTACTAATCGAGCCACATTGCAATCACTAAAATACTTAGTTTTACTCATAGCGAAACAAACATGCAAAAGAGCATCAGTTTACAGCTTATTGCTGTTTTCATTCTCGTCATTGTTTTTATCGGTGTCATATTCTATATGTCACCACTCCCATCCTAAGTCGCCTGAGAGGCGCAGCTGCACAACAAACGTTGTGCACTGGCCTCTGGTGATTTATGCACCGGGGCAACACCTGATCCCATTCCGAATTCAGAAGTTAAGCCCGGCAGCGCCGATGATACTACGGGGCATACCGTTGGGAAAGTAGGCCATCGCCAGTTATATGAAAAAATCTCCTGTAAAAAGGAGGTTTTTTCTTTGTCATATATTTCAGGAAATCACACAATATGATACTATTAACACATGGACAGAAAACGATTAACCATTACACTACGGAAGGATCTCATCCCCCGAATCGATAAAGTCGTAGACGGTGCACGTATCAGAAACCGCTCACACGCCATCGAATACCTCGTTAATGAGGCGCTCGGTCCGTCTATTTCAAAGGCGGTTATTCTTGCCGGCGGCAGGGGTATTAAGATGCGTCCGTTTACATATGAGATGCCAAAAACCCTCATTCCCGTACACGGAAAACCGATACTCGAGCATACGATTGATCTCCTCAAGGAAAACGGCATTAAGGAAATTTATATTATTACCGGCCACCTTGGTGAGAAAATAGTATCACACTTCGGCGACGGCTCACGTTTTGGTGTCAGTATAAAGTATCTCAAGGAACAGAAAGAGCAGGGCACTGCAGCGCCCCTCCGGCTCGCGGAAAAATACGTCAAACGATCGCCGTTCCTCGTCATATACGGAGACGTGCTCGCTGATATCAACCTCCGTGATTTTATTGAAACACATCTATCACATGAGGGTACCGGTACCGTAGCAATAACCTCTTCCTCCAAGCCGCATGAATTCGGTGTTGTTCGGCTGCATGGCAATAAAATAGTATCATTTTCTGAGAAACCCCAGCGGAAGAGCCGTGTATCCCACTTCATCAATGCCGGCATATATGCCTTCAACCCGGAAATCTTCAAACTCATTCCAAAACAGGGACAGTCAATGCTGGAAACAGATGTATTTCCGAAACTTGCTAAAGACGACCAGCTGTACGGTCACCCATTCTCAGGCCAGTGGTTTGACGTCGGTACACCGGAAATATACGAAGAGGTTCTCAAGGACTGGAAAAGATAAATCCACACTGCAACCCATGGCAGAGTACATAACCGACCTCCATTTTCATTCAAAATATTCCCGTGCTGTTTCAAAAAGCATGGATCTTGAGACAACCGCTCAATGGGCGGCGCGAAAAGGCATTGATGTCATCACTGCCGCTGATTTTACGCATCCGGCGTGGTTTACGGAAATCAGCGAGAAACTTATCCAACAAGATAATGGATTATTTCAACTCCAGGGGGACACAAGCGGTACGCACTTCATGCTGACAACCGAAATCAGCTGTATTTATAAAAAAAATGACAAAGGCCGCAGAATTCATAATGTTATTTTCGCTCCTGATATAGCAGCAGTTGAATCTATTATAAAAAAATTAGATGCTGTCGGCAATTTAAAATCAGACGGCAGACCAATTATCGGACTTGATTCGCGTGAACTCTTAAAGATAGTACTCGATGCTTCTCCAGATGCGATGCTTATTCCCGCACATATCTGGACACCGTGGTTCTCGATGTTCGGATCAAAATCCGGTTTTGATACGGTCGAAGAATGCTTTGAAGAAATGTCAAAATACATATACGCTGTTGAAACAGGGCTCTCGTCCGATCCGCAAATGAACTGGCGGCTCTCCCAGCTCGACCGCATGGCAATCGTTTCATTCTCAGACGCGCACTCACCCGCCAAAATGGGACGCGAGGCAACCGTCTTTGAGCTTGAAACGCTGTCGTATACCAACATAGTAGATGCAATTAAACATAAAAGTGAAAAGAATAAAATTGCATATACTGTCGAATTTTATCCGGAAGAAGGACGATACCACTGGGACGGCCATCGTGCCTGCGATATCCGGCTTTCCCCTCCCGAAACGATAAAGCAGAAAAGTATCTGTCCTAAATGCAAAAAACCGCTCACGGTAGGCGTGCTCAATAGAGTAGAGGAGCTTGCTGACCGTCCAGAGAGCTATCAAGCGAAAAACCGGCCGCCGTTCAAATCGCTCGTGCCACTTCAGGAAATTATCGCCGAGTGCGTTGGTGTCGGCGTAGGTTCCAAACGTGTAAAAGCGGAATACGATGCGCTCATCGAACAGGGTATCAATGAATTCAACATTCTACTTAACCTGAAACACGCCGATCTTAAAAAGATTACCAGTCCAATAATCGCGGATGGAATACAAAAAGTCCGAGGTGGAAAAATTAATATCACGCCAGGATATGACGGTGAGTATGGTATTGTTAAAGTCTTCACGGACGAAGAACGAAAAAAATTCAAATCTGATCAACCACGTTTACTATAATTTATGTACGAAACCATGGCCATTCTACTTTCAATAAGCGTTCTCATAATCGTAATACTTCTAACCATCGTTGCGGCACTTATGCTGTTTATGCTGTTCTATACGCGCGTACCGTTTGTAAAATCACCGAAACCGGTCATTCGAAGAATTATTAAAGAACTCAACGTAACATCGAATGATACGGTATATGACCTCGGATGCGGCGATGCAATCTTTTTACTTGAAATTGAGAAGGAAACCGGTGCAAAAACCGTCGGTTATGAAATTGCTCCCTTGCCGTATATCTATGCACGGTTTAATGTATGGAGAAAAAAATCAAAGGCAAAGATTCTTTACAAAAACTTTTATAAAGAAGATTTGTCCGGAGCAGATGTCGTATTCTGTTTTCTCTTAGACACCGTCATGCCGAAAGTCGGCAAACATCTGGAACAGCAATTGAAGCCGGGATCGCGGGTTGTTTCGTTTGCGTTTGCCATTAAGGCATGGGAACCCGTAAAAGTGATGCTCTCTAGACCTGACGACCCGAAATCAAGTAAGATATATATTTACCAGAGATAGATTTCATCACATAAACAGCTTTGACAGGTTGTTTTCTATTTACTAAGATAACTTAATTGTTCATTATCATCTGTCCAAGTAGGGCAGCAAACCCACAATCCTAGCTGAATGCGCGACTAATGTGTTACACCCAAAAACACGAAAAGGTTGAGCGCATGGCGAAAGGAGTTCTTTATGGCTGATAAACAGCCTCAACAGATATTGCAGGTTTTGCCTGTAGTACTCACTGCTGACACGGATATCTACAATTACAAAGGCCAACCCATTATTGGTGGCCATTATCCTGTAACCAAGATATCGGAAAAAGACAACTATGGCTATATCAATGAGCCAATGTGTCAGGGTCCATTAAGAATCGAATTCACCGTTCAAGATGGTAGAAAAGTTGCATTGACCGTGATCTGCGAAAAATGCGGATTAACTATCAATTCGCCTGAAAACACATGCAAACGCAAAAGCGTATGGTTCAGTGCAGTCGATCGTTGGTTGATAGACAAAGTAGAACCGGGCCATGAATCCCCCGTTTCCTGCGAACATGTCAACTTCTGTATTGGCAATAATCTTGAACCCAATTCACCTGTACTAATTCAGCCGCCAATTATACTTGGGCTGATCCGTTCCGAAGAAGTATATCGACATGCTACCCTTGCATACTCACGGGTAGTAAAAGATTTGCTTCAGATTACCAGAACAGCATCTGATGACGTACGCAAAAGACTTGGGTACAAGTAGAACTTTCCAACCACGGTCAACCGACCGTGGTTCTTTTTATATCCAAAATAATTTTCGGTAAAATATTGATCCAGAATAATATTCCCATAACTTTACGGCTCGGGGTTGATTTTTTAATATAGATAAGCCATGATATCATATAAACACATGGAGAGGTGGCCGAGTGGTTGAAGGCGCAGCTCTCGAAAAGCTGTATACCTGCAAGGGTATCGTGGGTTCGAATCCCACCCTCTCCGCCAAGAGAACTAAGTATCGGATGTGACCCAACATCTAACAATCCCTTTATAACCATCTTTAAACCCCATGGAGGATTTACATACAATTTGGTCCCATAGATGGTTATGCCCAAAGGCTAAACCTCGTCAATCCCTAATTCAAGGGACGGGCGTCTTTGCTAAGCAAAAAATTTACAAAGGTGAACCAGTTGGAGTATTAGGCGGGGTTATAGTCCATAAAAATCAGATTAAAAAATACTGGCAACTAATGACACACGTAGGTATTCAAATTGATAATAATTTTTTTATTGTCCCTACAACCCGAGAAGAGCTTGAGAAGCATGGTGTTTTTAATCACTCGTGTGAACCAAATATTGGATTTTCAAATTCAATTACTTTTATTGCTATAAATGATATTAAACCTGAGCAGGAGCTCGTTTTTGATTACGCTTTTTGCGAAACGTTACGGGATGAATTTGCGTGTCGCTGTGGCTCCAAAACATGCAGAAAGAAGATTAGTCCTAAAGATTGGAAGAACAAAAAAATTCAAATAAAGTATCGAGAATTCTTTTCTCCATATTTAAGAGATAGAATAAATGATTTCTAATTAAATCCTATTTTGTCCCGACTCACGTGCCTCAAATCACGCCCTATTCAAAAAGCTAAAAAACTCTTATAATACCTATGTATCGGGGGTACTTAACCTGAGTGTCCCGAATGAACGAAGTGAAAGAGGAAGGGAATCCCGCAATGGTTTGCGGGATGATGGGATGAGAAAGCCGCAGCGTTGTGCGAGTTGTCACCGAAGGTGACAGGCGAGCACCGCGAGGCGGGGTCGACCAAGATTTCCGTCAGGAAATCTATGGGTGACCGAAT
>SDBT01015525.1_pt1 | contig 12100 bp, 7 predicted proteins | sample 2277101 | NCBI WGS metagenome assembly SDBT01 (sample SAMN10404973, study PRJNA504765) | marine sediment metagenome | isolation source: marine sediment core GS10_PC15, 103 cmbsf | place: Arctic Ocean: Southern Knipovich Ridge | collected 2010
TCTCTGAAGCCGCGCCACCGAGATCCAATCCGGGTAGTACCGCTGAGCAGATTTCAGTCAATACCGCTACTGCGCCGGAACTGGAAAGGCTGCCTGGAATTGGTCCGGTATTGGCCCAGCGAATCGTCGAATATCGAGAGCAGCATGGCCCCTTTCAGCGACTCGAAGACCTGCTTGAAGTTGAAGGTATTGGCCCCTCGAAACTTGAAAACCTGCAAGAATACGTGCTAGTTCCCTGAAGTGGGACCCTTCTACCCATGATCGACCAACAGGCGGACTGTATAATCCGCGGACATGCCTGAATTACCCGAAGTTGAGACCATCCGGCAGCAGCTACGCTCCGGATCTGATACTGTGCCTTCCCTGGTAGGCCAGCGGATCGTGGGCGTAAGCCTGAAGTGGCCAAAACACATCAAAGAGCCTTCGGTATCTTCCTTTCGACGGCAAATCCGCGGTCGTTCTATCCAAGACGTGGGCCGCCGCGGCAAATTCCTTTTGATCCCGCTCGACGAACGAACCCTCGCCATTCACCTCATGATGAGCGGTGACTTGAGAATGGTTGATGCCGACAGCCCCCGAGGCAAGTACGATCATACGATTTTCAATTTCGAATCCGGATGGCAGCTTCGCTTTAGTGACTCCCGTAAATTCGGTAGAGTATTCCTGATGAAGGATTCGAACGAGTTGCTGGGCAAGCTTGGTCCGGAACCGTTGTCAGAGTTTTTCAATCCGCCGCAGCTCGCCCAGATCCTTTCCGAACACCGCCGGGCGCTTAAGCCGCTGCTCCTAGATCAGTCTGTGATTGCCGGCCTGGGAAATATCTATACCGACGAGGCGCTTCATCGCGCAAAGCTTCATCCGTTGCGACTCAGCGATTCCCTCAAACCCGATGAAGTAGACGCCCTCTGGAAGGGAATTCGAGAAGCGCTGCAGAGCGGATTGCACCACAATGGTGCCAGCATCGATTGGGTCTACCGGGGAGGAGATTTCCAGAACTACTTTCGAGCCTACGGGCGCACGGGTGAGCCATGCCCAGAATGCGGTACCGAGATCGTTCGTACGGTAGTCGGCCAGCGCGGCACTCATTTCTGCCCGACCTGCCAGGTTGAGGAGCTTCACTGAAGTGGATGACCAGCTAGTAATTGGCATTCTGCTGATCATCGTCGGAATCGCGATAGGCTTGATCGCGGTGGCAGTGGTTCTCAATCGGCGGGAAGATCAACTCGCAGCTGAGCTGGACCCTGAGACGGAGGATACGGTGGACGATGCAGCTCCCAAATCCGATGAGCAAGATCCCGTCACAGAACTCGATGAGGGTGAGCCCGATTCTGAAATCGACGAGGGCGAGCCGTCGGAAGAGGCTGACGTTGGGGAGGAGCAGGCACCACCCGCGCCTTTAGAAAGGCAATTGATTGCCGAAATCTACCGGGAGGAAGTGACCGGAAAACTCATTGTGCGGGCCGGCGATCAAGAGTACTTAGATGGCAAGCAAATTGAGAACGAGGCCGATCGCAGGCGGCTGGCATATGCAGCCTCAGATCTTTCAGATTGGTTCCAAGGGGAGTTTGAGTATGGGGGACGATCCGCCGCTGCTAGCTCTCCACAGCAGGCCGAATCATCGGATCAGATGCTCGAAGAGATCAATGAGATCCTGCAGCGATCGCTAGCCAGCACTCCCGATCGCGGAGTTCGGCTATTTCCGGACGGAGTAGGCGGGGTGAAGGTCATGATTGGCGTCAAGAGCTACGAAGTCGAAGATGTCCCGGACGATGAGATTAAGGACCTTATCCGCCAGGCTGTTGCGGAGTGGGAAGCGGATCAATAAGCGGCTGAGCCTCTTCAACCGCCTCGACAGTCAAGCGGCCAGCATCTTCGTTAAGTTGAGCAACCGGCAATCGCGGATCGTGGATAAAGAATAGCCAGGCGTTCCGCTCGAGCGCCCACTTCTGCCAGCGCTGTTTGGTACGAATATTCTCCAATGGTTCCACATCAAAAGCCGTAACCCAGGCGGTTCTCGCCATGTGCACCGAATATGTCGCCAGATCCGAGACGAACATCCCGGTCCAGTCTCCACTCTCGAGAACTACCGCTTGGTGCCCGCGCGTGTGCCCAGGCGTCATCACGCATCGAACATGCTTTGTTATTTGCTCATCTCCATGGAGCAAGCGCATCTTCCCAGCGGATATCAGTGGGTCGAAGTTCTCTGTGAAGTAGGTCCCGCGCGTTCGCGCATCTGGATGACTCGCATCCGCCCACTCCATTCGCTGCACCACATACTCCGCATTTGGGAAGGCAGGTCGGGTCTCTCCGTCAACAAGCATCGTGTTTCCACCGCAGTGGTCCCAGTGAAGATGCGTGTCGATCACCAGATCTATGTCATCGGGAGAAACTCCGAGATTCTGCAGCCCCTCGGCCAGACCTCCCGTCGGGCGCTCCAATCCCCAGTTCTTCGTGGCCCGCTCATCGAGCTTGGTTCCCAATCCATTATCGATCAGGATAGTTTGATCTTCCGATCGCACCAGTAGACAGGTGAGACTCTGCGCGATCAAGCCGCGTTCGTCGGGCTCGACGATACGACGGTAAAGCGCTCGCGGCACCAAGCCAAACGGCCCCCCTGGATCTACCCAGATGAGGCCGTCGCTTACCAGATGGATTTCCAGATCACCGATAACGATGGGCGTTCTCTCTAGCTTTCCTTCATTCCAAACCCAAGCGATTCTTGTAGTTGATCTTCAAGCTGTTTCTTGTCTGACTCGGGGAGAAATGAGTATTGGGCTCCCGAAATGATCAAGCCCTTTAATGTTTCTTCCGACAAGCCGAGCTCAGATACCGCAGTAAAGTATTCGTCGCTGAGCCGAATATTGGATATCCCGGGGTCATCAGTATTCAAAGTGACGACCAACCCGGTGTTGATCATATCCGGGAGCGGATGCTTCTCCATTCCCGATATCACGCCAGAATGCAGGTTACTGGTCAGGCAGACTTCAAATGCCGCCCTACGGTCTCTGGCGATCGCAACCACTTCCGCATCTTCCATCACACGCACCCCGTGTCCGATTCGAGAGGCGCCCATCAGAGTCAACGCTTGCTTCACAGAATCCGGCCCGGCCCACTCTCCTGCGTGGACCGTAGTTTTCAGTCCAGCCTCTCCTGAAGATTTGAAGATGGAGATAAACGGATCAGCCGGGAAATCAACCTCGTTGCCTGCCAGATCCAGTCCAAGAATACCCTCGCCCGCGTTGTCGGCTGCGATTTGCGCGACCGCTTCGGCCAATTTCACCGATTCGTGACGATTGACGCTTGCAATCAGCCCCACGCGAATGCCAAACTCGCGGCTAGCTTCGTTCGCGAATTCAATAACCCACGCTACTACCTCGTCCAGAGCAAAATCTCTTGCGTGAGCCAGAGCGGCCGGCGTGAATCGCAGCTCTAAGTACACAATGTTGTCGATCACCGCATCCTCGATCGCCTCGTGGATGACACGCTGAATAATTTCAGGAGAACGATAGATTGGGCGAAGCACCCGGAACTTGGACAGGAAGTTGGGAAGCGTTCTTGGTTCTGCGCTCCCGATTTGCACTTGCTCCCGCAAGAGCGTCTCTTCTTGAGGCAGATCGAGCCCCTCTTGCTTAGCGATCTCCATCAGGCTGCGGAGCCGAAGCGATCCCTCGAGATGTCGGTGAAGATCTACTTTGGGTAGATCGGAGAGACGATCGTACTGCGAAGGAGGGGATGCCAATGGTTCAGCGACGCCTTCTGCGGCGTCGTTTCCTGGTTTTCGTAGGTTTGTCGGCTTTTTGGACAGGCGAGGCAGTTTTGCTTTTCGACTGGATTGCGCGCGTCGGTTGCGGAGTGCTAACTTGCAGCCGAAACATCCTCGAAACAACCCCTGCGCGAATGCTTGCTAGAAGACCGCGAAACATATCTACTGCACGGCTCTTGTATTGGACGAGCGGGTCGCGCTGCCCATAGGCCTCGAGACCGATCGAAGTGCGCAAGGCTTCCATCTCGGTGAGATAGTCTACCCAAAGTTGATCGCCAACGCTCAGCAGCAAACGCCGGTACGCCTCGGCCACCAGCACAGTTCCCACTATTCGGTGAACTTGCTCGCGAACATCCTCGCGCAAGGTGCCTGCATCTCGGATCTCCTGGTAGGCCTCTTCGCCGAGTCCAGCACGAAGCTCCGCCTGAAGCTCGTCGCTGAAACTATCGATTCCCGATCTTCGGAGCTCAGATTCTCCGACCATTTGTTGAACCGAAGCCTTCGCTCCCGCCAGGTGCTCTAGGATGCGTTCAATGAGCTCGCTCCGCTCTTCCTCTTCCAGCAGGCCGGCGGCGTAAAACGCGTAAGAAAGCCTAGGCACGATCAACTCTCGAGCCTGGTGGCTACGGCTGTCAAAGGACTTCTGCTTCGTATAACTCATCTGTACAAGTGCTCGAATTATTGATGCGTCGCCGCCTGAATCCGACTGCGTAAGCACACCCTCGAGCTCGCGCGTGATTTCGGTTTGAAGACGCTCTACGCGCCGCTCTTCGACCCGATCAAGCGCCGCGAAAAGCTCGATCTCGGCCTGATCCCAATCGATAGGAGTTTCAACCCTTGGCATATCAAGTTCTTCGCCTACCCGTCGCTGCAAAACCTGGATGAGCCCCGCCAAGACCCTCGCGCCCAGGCCAATTTCAATAAGCTCAGGTACCGAGTCCCTAAATCGATCGGGGTCTTCGATGATTTGCCTTCGGGCATCTCCATCTACCTGCAATCGGAGGCCGGCCGCGTTTTCGACCGCGCTCAGCATTTCGCTTGCGTCTGGCTGGACGCCCAGCTCATCTGCCTCCAGAAGCGTTCCCTCGATGGCCATATCCGCCAGCTCCGCGCGCTGCTTGACCTGATCATCGAGGCCCGATATTGCCCGTTCGACCTGGAGTTCGGCAGCGATTCGGGTGTGTTTGGCTTGAGCCTCCAGCGAACTTCGCCCAATACCCAACAGGGCTTCATGGAGCGGCTCTTGCGCATCGGATTTCTGCTGAAGGAATTCCAGCAATTGCCTCATCATGAACGAAGGGTAGGGATGGTCTGTATCCAATCCAAGGGTGGGTTGGACCTCTTCCAGCCAGGCCAACAGCCGCCAGGGGCCTTCCTCATCCTCCATTGCGGCCACAACATGCCCTTCCACTTCGACTCTCAGCAGCTCTTGAATATCTTCCGTCAAGTCGTCCTTGGCAAAGACCCGATTGCGCTGACTGTAAAAGATCTCGCGCTGCTGATTGAGGACATCGTCGTATTCCAGCAAATGCTTGCGGCGATCGAAGTTGGTGCCTTCCACCCGCGTTTGAGACTGTTCAATGGTCTTATTCACGATCCCATGGCCGATGGGCGTGGCGTCATCAATATTGAGGCGCTGCATGAGCCCGGATACCTGCTCGCCCCCGAACAGACGCATCAATTCATCTTCGAGCGAGAGGAAAAACTGCGATGAGCCTGGGTCACCTTGTCGAGCTGCCCGGCCCCGCAGCTGATTATCAATTCGCCTGGCGTCATGTCGTTCTGACCCGATCACATGCAGACCCCCGGCCTCTCGAACAAGCTCCTCCTCCTTCATAAAGCGGCGGAACAGATCGACTTCGGCCTCATAGATTCCCAGCGCATCTTCACTAGCTCCCTCAAGCAGTGCCAGCCGTTCCTCCAGGTTGAGGGTTTCCGGATCTGGGTTCCCCATTCTACGAAGCACACGGTTGATCGATGCAAGCACCTCTTCTGCAAATTCACCACCAAGCTTGATATCGACTCCACGACCGGCCATATTGGTCGCGATGGTCACCGCCCCAAATGAACCGGCACTGGCAATGATTTGTGATTCCTCGGAATGCTTTTTTGCATTCAGAACGTTGTGTCGGATACCACTTGCGAGCGTTTCGGCAAGTCGTTCGTGGTGCTCGGGATCGAGTGAGAGCACTCGTGCCAGCCGCTCTACATTCTCTTCCTTGCCAGGATTCATTACGATTTCCAGGTCCCGGCCGAATGGCTTCATCAATGCGTTGCTCAGTGCATCCAGCGGTCCATACAGCTGTTGGAGTTCTTCTACCCGCATGCCATCGTCGGGGAGGTCGTGTGCCTCCAGATAGGCATCGCGCAAGACTTCGATGATCGCCAGCTTTTGCAGCATTTTGGCCCGCAGTCGTTCCGAGAGCTGCTCTGAAAGCTCGACGGAGGTGGTTCCTACTAAAAGCGGTTGTCCGATGACATGCCGCTTGAGGATTTCCATGGTGACGGCGCGCAACTTGGCTTCTACAGTCCGGTAGACCGCGTCCTGGAAATCCTTCCGCTTCCAGAATACGGGCGTGGCTTCCGCATCGTCCCGACGCGAATAGTAGAAAAAGCGGTGCCCGTCTTCTTTATAGTCAATTTCAAGCAGTTCAGAATCCTCTTGCGATGCAACAAATTCGAGATTCGTCGGAAGCGGCAGCACATCGACATCATAAATCTTGCTGAACTCTTCGGCTTCCGTGATCGCGGTGCCGGTCATGCCAGACAACTTCTCGTACATTCGAAAATAATTCTGCAGGGTGACGGTTGCGTAGGTGACATTCTCCTGGCGGATGCGCACCCCTTCTTTGGCTTCGACCGCCTGATGGAGACCATCCGACCAGCGTCGGCCAGCCATCATACGCCCCGTAAATTCGTCGACGATGACGACGCGGCCGCCTTGAACGACGTAGTCTTTGTTGCGCTTGAATAGGAAGTTGGCTCGCAGGCTTTGCTCGAGATATCCCAGAAGGCGGGCCTGCTCAGGGGTGATGTCTTCTGGCCGATCCAAATCATGCAGAGGGCGTCCTAGCAATCTCTCAACGTGATCCTCGCCCAACTCCGTCAGAGAAATGTTTCGGTCCCGCTCGCTGACCTCGTAGTCCTCCGGGGAAAGCTGCCGAACGATGCGACCCATTTCCACATATTGATCGGGATCTTCCTGCGCGGGCCCCGAGATAATCAGCGGTGTTCTGGCTTCATCAATGAGAATATTGTCCACCTCGTCCAGTATGGCGTAGTAGTGGCCGCGTTGGGAACGAGATTCCAAAGACTGAGCCATATTGTCACGAAGGTAGTCAAAGCCGAATTCGTTGTTGGTTCCATAGGTCACATCTGCTGCGTAGGCTTCAGCTCGATCTACGAGCGTCAGATGATGCACATCTTCCTGGCCCGCGTCTTTGGTGGGATCATAGATGAAGGCCTTACGCCCGTGCTCGGTCCGGGCCGCCTCCTGAAGGACTCCGACCTGGAGCCCATGGAAGCGAAAGACGGGGCCCATCCAGCGGGCATCGCGCCGCGCAAGGTAGTCATTTACGGTAACCAGGTGGATCCCTTTGCCGGTTAGAGCGTTGAGATAGATCGGCATGGTGGCCACGAGCGTTTTGCCCTCGCCGGTCTTCATCTCTGCTATTCGTCCTTCGTGCAGCGCGATTCCACCGATCAGCTGCACATCAAAATGGCGGAGCCCAACGGTCCGGATGGCTGTTTCGCGCACCACGGCGAACGCCTCCGGAAGTAGATCATCTAACGGTTCTCCGGAGTTCAGCCGCTCCCTAAATTCTGACGTTTTCGCCTTGAGGGCCTCGTCCGACAGCTCGCGAAGGCTCGGCTCAAGCGCGTTGATGCGCTCTACAATTTCGCCGTAGCGCTCCATGTCTTGCCCAATTGAATCGCCCGCGAAGAACTTCGTAAGTCCTTTTAGCATGGAATTGCGGATTATAGCACGCAGGGATTTTTCGACGAGTTAGCTCGGTTCCAGGGTAGATCGAGTCAGGATTCGGTCACTCTGCGTTCCTCTAATCAGGAATGGCAGATCTCGTGCTCTTGACGCGATTTGGAGCGAAGCTACAATCGAGTGTGGGGGCGGTGGCGGAATTGGCAGACGCCGGGGACTTAAAATCCCCTGTTCGAAAGAGCGTGCGGGTTCGAGTCCCGCCCGCCCCACTTGGGATTTGGTCGCGGCACTCACGTTGCCCCCATCATGTGATTTCCCCGAAACCTCGTTAAGTGTAAAATCGGCCGCTGGCATCATCAAAGCTCAAAGCCACAATTTGGCTATGCGCAAAGAATGCCGATAGCAATCACACTGGCTCAATCATTGCAACTGCCACGGGAACGACGCTAGAGAGGGTTTCTATCTCACCAGACATGAAAGTTCAAGTGGACAAAAAGCTGCGCAAGCGATTAGCGCTTCTGGCGCTGGTCGGCGCGATCTTTGCCTGCACGCTTCCGGGCACTTCGTCTCCAACACCATTCGCTCTGCCAACAGCGGATGTCACGCTGACAGCGATGTTTTCGGAGACGGAGGAACGAGTGCCGACGGAGCCGCCACCCATCACGCTCGGTCCTGGCTCAAGCCCAACGCCATCGCCAACGGTCATTCTTGGCGGCGCAACCGGCACGCCCGTCCCAGTAGGAACGACCACACCGATTGCCAAAGACACGCGCCCCAACGGAAGTCCGGTCGAGGCAGCCTTCATGGATTCGCCGCCCACTCTGGATGGCGATCTGAGCGACTGGAGTTCAACCACATTCAATGCAAACCAGATCGTTTTTGGCGCCAGCAATTGGACTGGAGTCAGCGATGCATCTGGCGTTTACTACATCGGATGGACCAATGAAGCTTTGTACGTAGCGATCAAGGTCACAGACGATACCCACGTACAGGTTTCGAGCGGAAGCTTTGTCTACAAAGGCGATGAGGTAGAGCTGCAGCTAGATACCAATCTGGAGGGCGACTTCTTCTCGAATGTACTCTCCGGCGACGACTATCAAATCGGTTTGTCGCCCGGCAATTTCAGCAATCTGGGCCAGGAATCCTGGCGCTGGTATCCGCAATCGACCCGCGGTCCACTCTCGGTAATCACAATCCGCGCAATATCCAGATCGGACGGCTATGATCTGGAGGCAAAAATCCCTTGGTCCGTTTTTGGAGTGAGTCCGATGGATGGCGCGCGATACGGTTTTGCGCTCTCGGTGTCCGATAACGATCTAAAGGGAGCTCCGGTTCAGCAGTCGATGGTTTCCAGCGTTAGTTCTCGGACGCTCTCGAATCCAACTACATGGGGTACGCTGATTCTCGGGCAATAGCCTGCGCAAGACCTAAGGCCTATGAAACCAAATGGGGCTGTCCACAGGTGGACAGCCCGCTATTCATTCAGCTGCAGGTCAGTCGATCGGTTTGGGGACGGTGGGTTCGAGGATCGTCTGGCGAACAAACGAGTGCAGGGGACTGCTTCTTCGCTTCACCATCATTACTGTAACGTTCGCGTCGCGCGCAACGCGTTCGGCAAGCGTGCCAACCATGAAATTCCGGAAAATCGGCTCCTCTGAGGCGCCGATCACAATCAGATCGTAGCCTTCTGCCACATCCAAGATCGCGGCCGCGCGATCATCACTTTGCACCATAATGGTTCCAATGTGATCGTACTCCACACCCTCCTGGCTGGCTTCTAATGCGCGCTGACCCACAACTTCTGCGCGGTGGTTGGTCCCTAACGGCAGCACGTGCAGTATCGTCACGCTGACATCTTCCTGACTCTCGGCATTTGCCATGCTCGATGCCAGCTTCACGGCCAATCTGCTATTCAGTCCCCCAGTAACCGGCACCAGGATCTTCTTCAGCGGCCTCCAGGGCCGGTAGCGGACGACAACCACATCTGTAGGGGGATTATCAACGATGGGATCGATGACGGAGCCGAACAAGCTCCCGGAGGAATTCGTATATCCAGGCCAGCCAAGCACCATCAGGTCTGAGGCGTTTTCGCCGGCTGTCAGCCTTATCGCCTCCGCTACCTTTCTGCCGAGCCGGATGATCGTGTGGACTGGGACATCACGCTCCTTAGCCCATGAAATCGCTTCATCCAATAACGGACGGGATTCTTTGAGGAATATGCGGCCGTCAGTCAGTGAGAGCTGTTGCGGCACCTGCACCACGTGCAGGGCGAGCACTTCTCCTCCCTGATCGGAGGCAATGATGGCGCCGATCCGCCCCAGGATCTCGGCCTGCAGTGACGAGCCGATCGGAACTAGCACGGAGTAGTCGTTGCTAACCAGTACTTCCTCGTGCAGGATCTCCTTGGGTTTTTCCATGGCTTCAATACGCGAGAAGTAGGCGAAGTAGGCCAGGGCCCCAATGAGGGTCCAGCCGATCACGAAATACCATGCCACAGTGCTAAATCCGAATAAACTGAGCGCCAACAGCGCGTTCGTCACGATTGCCACGAGTGGGAGAAACGGGAACAGCGGGACCTTGAAGCCGCGATCCAGCTCCGGGCGGCTCCGTCGCAGGAACAGCACTGCTAAATTGACCTGCATGAAGAGCAGCAGGAACATGATGCTGGCAGCGGCCGCGATGTCCGCGATCGGCAGGGTCCATCCCATCGCGATCATCAGGATTCCGGTGAACACCACCGCCCAGTACGGCGTGTGCCGCCGCGGGTGCACTTTCGCAAAAAGGCTGGGAAGGTTGCTTTCACGCCCCATGGCGAATGAGACCCGCGAGGCAGCGTAGGTCGTTGCATTCAAGGCGGAGGTGGTCGAAGCGAGGCCGGCGATCAGCAGCACCAGAGCGCCGATTCCAAACGGAAAGACCTGGCTTGCCACTTCGATAATGGCTACTTCACCCTGCTCTCCGAGAAAGGCCGAGACCGTGATACCTGCGGGGGCCGTCGTCGCTCCCATGGCTACGAACGCAACCAAAATGTAGATCACGACCGCGATTGCGATCGAGACGAAGATTGCGATGGGAATATTTCGCTTGGGGTTGATCACCTCTTCTCCCGACTGGGCAATAATTTCGTACCCCTCAAATGCAATAAAGGTGAGCCCCATCGCCGACAACACTCCGATTACTCCATGTGAAAAGAAATCAGTGCTTATCTCGGCCTGGCTTAGATCGGTACCCGCGATCGCGGCCAAACCAAATGCGACCAACACGCCAAGGATTGCGATCTTTGTGAGGGTCAGGATATTCCCGGCGGCAGCGGTTTCAGATGCCCCCCACGAATTGATGAAGATGAAGGTGATGATGATGATGGTCATGAAGGCCAGCGATAGCTGGTCAACCGTCAGTCCAAAGTTTGGGAAGGCCGTAAGTTCGATCAGCTCGGCGGCAAATCTGCCGAACGCCAGTCCGTACAGACTGCCGGCTACTGCCTGTGCAAACCAGCTCATCCAACCCGCGAGGAAGCCGGCGGTTCCTCCCATTGCTTCCTTGATGAAAATGTATCCTCCGCCTGCGCCTGGAAGAACCGAACCCAGTTCTGCGTAGGACATGGCCGTCAGGGAAGTGACCAGTCCGTTGAGTAGGAACACCAGAATAACGGCCGCCCCCGCCTCACCTGCAGCGATGCCGGTGAGCACGAATATGCCAGCGCCGATCATTCCACCGACACCAATCATGGTGACGGTGAAAAGGTTCATCTCTCGGCTAAGAGTTACTTCGCCTGAATCTGTGGTTGCTTGGGAGCTCATTTGTAGACAGCAAGAAGGGCCAAGCTGTGCGCCCGGCCCCAATGACTCTTCACACTACGATCAGAATAATACCGAAGCCAATTCCTCACGATATTTCCGAGTGGTTGGATCCTGGTCGCCTAGCAGTTCAAATAACGCGAGCATGATCTGCCTGACCATTCCATTCCGGTAGTTCTTGTCCTCCCGCAGGATACTCAGGAATCCATCCATGGCGGCCTCGATGTTGCCTCGTTCGATAAGCCTCGCCGCTTGATGCAGGCTGGCTTCCATCGGGTCGTCCTCGATTCCAGACTGCTGCTGACTGGTCTCTACAAGCAATTCGGCGAGCGGCTTATAAGTCTCGGCCTTTGCCCAGGCCGTACCGGCTGGAAAATGCTCAAGGATATCAAGCGCTTCGCCTCCCTGGCCCCGCATCAACAAGCTCTCTACCAGACCAAGTGCAGCATCGGCATTGCCCTCGTCTTCATCAAGAACCTCTCGAAACGAAGATTCGGCCTGTTGATAATGTCGAGTACCAAGCAAGCTCAGGGCCTCATCGATCGCCTGTTGTGTTTCGCTGGGAACCAGTTGTTCGATGAAGCGCTTCACCATGGTCTCTGG
>SDBT01015526.1_pt1 | contig 12100 bp, 11 predicted proteins | sample 2277101 | NCBI WGS metagenome assembly SDBT01 (sample SAMN10404973, study PRJNA504765) | marine sediment metagenome | isolation source: marine sediment core GS10_PC15, 103 cmbsf | place: Arctic Ocean: Southern Knipovich Ridge | collected 2010
GACGTCCTCTTCCCTGAACCCATCGGGGAACGGGACCTGCACGAATCGCTTGTCCGCCTCACCGATCCAGCTCTTCAGGGCCGCCGAACCACCGGCGAGTTGCGCGGCCATCGTCCGCCCGTGAAAACCGTTCTCGAACGTCACGAGGATGCTCTTCTTCGCACCGCCGATCTGCATTCCCCACGTCCGGGCGAGCTTGATGCAGCATTCGGTGGCCTCCGATCCGGTGGTCAGGAGGAACACTCGCTTCAGAGGAACCGGGAGCATCGCAGTGAGCTTCCGCACGAGTTTTTCGCGGATCTCGGTGGGGAAGCTGTAGGCGTGATAGAGCCCTTGTCCTGCGATGTTGCAGATGGCGTCGATGATCTCCTTGCGGCCGTGCCCGCTGGCGGTCACCAGGACCCCGCTGGAAAAGTCCAGCCATCTGTTACCGTACGCATCGCAGATCGTCACCCCGTCACCGTGGTCCCAGATGACGGGGGGCTGCCCGCCCATACTCCGCGGTTCCAGATCGCGAAGCCTCTCCAAGGTCTCGATCGATTCGGGAACGGGGATCTGCGTGCAGATCCTGCGATACTTCGTCTCGATAGGTTCAACCTTCTTAGGTACCAGCGGAAATTCTTTTGTCGCCATCCTGCTCCTCGCTCTCGTCTTAAAGAATCCTCAAACCTGTATTTCGCCTTCTTCCGGTGCCCGGTACTGCGCGATGAGGGCCTCGCGCATTTCCGGTGAGATGTGGCGGCCGAATCGCTTGCGCTTCCCCAGACCTTCGGTCTCAATCGCATGGAAGAGGATTGTCTCCGTGAGGATTCCCGCCCGAGAGACCACCTCCCCAAGATCGTTCATGATGAACGAATCACCCACCCCGATTCGCTCTCCATCGCCGGGGTCGATGATATTGGACCGCACCATCCAGACACCGTTTTCCACGGCGCGGGCGACGTGCATGTTGCGGACCTTGCGCGTGTGGCGGTCCACGTCGTCGTAAACGATGCGGTTAAAGTGCGGGGAGAAGATCACGTCCGCACCCCGCATCGCCAGGATCCTCGCGGATTCCACAAACGAAGAATCCTTGCAGATGATGATTCCGTATCGCACACCCGCTCGCTCGAAAACGGGAAATTCCAGCCCCTGGCGAAAGTAATCGCGCACGAGAAAGTTCTTGCTGTAGCGACCGACCAACTCACCGCGCTCGATAACGACGACGGTGTTGTAGAGGTCCTCCCCGCGGCGCTCGTTAAGCCCCAACAAGAGCGTTGTGTTGTAGGAGGACACGCGGGAGCAGATATCGGCGAATTCGCTGCTTTGCAGGTCGATCGAGTTGGCCCAGGCGTCGTCGCGATCCTGGAAATACCCTTGGAGATACGTTTCCGGCATGCAGAGCACGTGGGCGTCGCGCTGTTGGGCCCATTCGAGCGCCTCGCAGGTCTTTTCAAGCGACGCTTCCGGATCGCACTGCTTGATCGGGCCCTGAAAGGCAGCAACGCGAAACGTGGACTCATCATCGGAACTCACTGTTTTCTCCTGACCACTACTTTCGGGGGTGTCCCGAACGTCGCTGTTCGTCGCGTTAGGGGTACTCCCGGAATGCGACGGTGTTCGTCTCGTAGTCTATTTCCACCTCGCGCCCGTCCGCCAGGATGCTCTTTCTACCTGCCTCGATTACCAACTCGTTGTAGGAGCTGTTGGTAGGGGTAGCCATGATCCCTTCTTCGTCGTAGCGGCGGATGAGCTTCTGGCGCTCGGGGAGATCGTCGATCGCGGCGGCCTTGCAGCACGCGTGAATGATATATTCGGCGCTGCGATGCCCGTAGCCCACGGGCGTTAATCCCTCCCCGCCCAGACCGATCGTGCGGAAGTAATCGGTGTTCGGCTCCGCGTAGACGGTATCGCCCGGTTCTTCGCCCGCCGCTACGTAGGAGTGCGTGACACCGCGGAACTGATCGCTGTGCACGATGAGCGTGGCGTCGTTCTCACCGCGTCCCCACATGACCATCCCCTGGGAGTTCCCACCGGCGGCGGCGCTTGGGTAACCGATCGCGTTCATGACGTCCAGGATCGCACCGTTTTCCCACACTACCCGCCCGTCGGTCCAGAGGAACCCCTCGTTTCCATTCGGGTACTCCTCGCTAATCCCGCGGACGCTGACGGATACCGGGCGAAGATTCGTAATGAAGGCGACCAGGTCGACGTAGTGGCACCCGACGTAGGTGAACATGTCGCTGTTGGAGCAGGTGCACCAGTTTTGAAAGTTCGAATCGCGATAGTACCACGGTTCGTGGAGGTGGGCTTGGGCGAGGCGGAATTCTCCGAAGCGCCCCGCGCGATAGTCGCGGCGGGCGATCAGGTTGCGATAATCGAATCGCTTGTGGTATTCGATCCCGATCATCACGCCGCGCTCGTAAGCGAGTCGGGCGATCTGGTCGGCGTGGGCGTGGGTGAGAACGAGCGGTTTGACGATGCAGATGTGCAGATCGCGCTGGATAGCTTCGGTGAGCACCCGGTAGTGCAACTGATCGGGAACGGCGATCACGGCGATGCTTCCGGTGGGAAGGGCGGAAAGGACTTCCTTGTAGAGGTCCGGGAAGAGTTCATCGGCTTCTGTCTTGCTCGGATCGGGATGGGGCGTGAAGCTCGCACCGGGGAAGGCGCTTAGCAACCCCGGATCGTTTTGCAGCTCGACCAGCGGGGCGGTGCTCAGGGCGCAGATGTCGATCGCTCCGATCAACTTCTGGCGCTGCAACTGATAGAGCGTAGGGAGCAGTTGAATTCGCGTGATCATCCCGCCGCCGATGACGGCGACCCTCGGAGTTTCATTGCAGTGGGTCATACCAGGTCCCTTAGGTTTGCAAGCCTCCCTGCCAGTAGGCAGGTCTCCGGACGACTAACGGAACCGCCCTGTTTACGCCAGTTTCGTGAGAATCTCAAGACCCTGGGCGAGTTTTTCGTCCGTGGTGGCGTATGAGAGCCTGAAGTGCGTATCCTTGCACGAGAAGACACTCCCCGGGATGATGAGGACGTTGTTTGCGATTGCCTTTGCGACGAAGGCGCCGGCGTCGCCTTTGGGAGCGGAGACGAAGGCGTAGAACGCACCCTGGGGCTTGACAAGCCCAAAGGGACCTTCCAATGCGTCGAAGACCATGTCGCGTTTTGTCTTGTAGGCGGCGACCTGGTCCGACATGTCCACATCCAGCGCCAGCACGGCCGCTGCCTGGGCCATACTCGGTGCGCATACGAAGCTGTACTGCTGCAACATGGTCATCTTCTCGATGATCGCTTTCGGGCCCGTGCACCACCCGACCCGCCACCCGGTCATCGCGTAGCTCTTGGAGAACCCGCGCATCAGCAGCGTGTTGTCGTAGAGCGAGGCCATGGAGACGAACGGAGCATCGTAGCAGAAGTGGTCGTAGATCTCGTCGGAGATAACGAGCAGGTCGCGCTTGGCGGCGAGATCCGCGATGTCGCGCAGCTCCTGCTCGGTGTAGACCGCACCGGTCGGGTTGGTCGGGGAATTGACGATCAGCATCCGCGTTCTGTCCGTGATCGCGTCGGCGATTCGTTGGACGTCGGGGCGAAAGTCCGGATAGGTATCAACCGGTACGGGCACGCCCCCGGCGAGGTTGACGAGGTGCGAGTACATGACGAAGTACGGGTCGGTGAAGACCACCTCGTCGCCCGGATCGACGAGCGTGAGCATCGCAAGCACCAGCGCCCCGCTGACACCGGAGGTGATGAGGTACGCCCGCTCGTCGTCCCACCCGAACTGGCGCTTGCAAAGGGCGGCGACGGCGTCGCGGAGGGCTTCGGTCCCCTGCGTCTGCGTGTACTTATTCTGGCCTTGCTCTATGGCGCGGATGGCTTCAGCCTTGACTGGCGCGGGGACGTCGAAGTGCGGTTGGCCTATCGAGAGGTTGATCGGGTCCGTCAGCTTTGCCGCCAGGTCGAAGACCTTGCGGATTCCGGAGGCGTCGAGCAACTCCAGACGCCTTGCGATCCTGTGACTTTCGCGCATCAGGTGACCTTCCGCAAATCGCTCCGGAATCTATACCGACGGGAAAACAGACTAAGGAGGAAGGCGTCGAAACCCAAGAGCGATGTACCGGGACCTTCGCGGCTCGCCGCGTTCACCCCCGCTCACTCACGAGCAGATGCTTTTCGGGGAGGTTGTTCCTTCGCACCTGAGGTGGACTCTTCAGGCTCGGTGGTGGCCGCTTCAGCGCCTTCGGCCTCGGGCTTGGGCTCTTCAGCTTTCTTGGTCTTGGTCCCGGCCTTGGAGTGTCGCACCCGCACCTTCGGTAGCCCGAGGGGGCAGTCGCTCTCCGGATCGAACTTTCCTTCGTCGATTAATTGGGCGATTCGCTCCGCCCTGGTCAATACGCTGCGGGTGCGAAGCAGCCCGCCGGTTACCTTCAGTGTAGGATCAATGCTCATAACTGCGACTCCGAGATATCTCTCTCATGCGGTGCGCGCACTCTCAAGGCCCATGCACCTGCCCGAACCAGGGGGAGATCTGTCCGTTTTGGTCGCGCACCTGTTTGAAATCGTATATACCCCCCTGCGACTTGTACTTCCGCCCGAGGGCCTCAACCTTTCTGACGTACGCAAAGGCCTCGTCGTCGATCTCCGAGTCGAGGCCCATGCTCGACCAGACCACGTATTGCTTCGGGTCTCCCGGCCAGATCGCCACGTCGCTCGCAACGCCCTCCTGCTCCAGGAAGCGTTGAATGTCGTCGGCGTCGGTTCTGTGGTCGTCCGTCATTCCCTGGAGGCCCTGAATGATGAGATAGTACTTACCGGGGACGCGTTCTGTACGTTGGATCGATGGGGCAGCGCCTAGCTTGGGCGCCGCCTCGGGGTTACCGGGCGAGGCGGACCATCGCCCCAGACAGAACGCCAACAGCAATCCCAGTAGCACCGCCAGTCCCGCCACCAGCAACGAGACGTAGTTCAACGACAGTGTCACACGTCCATCGACGGTAGAGATTGTCGGATCGGCGACGGGCGCGGCGCCCTCCACGGGTTGCGGGTGGAGGACCTCGGCGGGTTCGGAAGGGTGGCCCATCCAGGCGGGTACGCCCAGACCGGCTTCGCTACGGGTCTGCCTGCTCTTCGAGATCACCTCAAACAGAGAGGTCGTGTTCCTTTTCTTCGACACCGCTGTGCTCCTGATGCCCCGCAGGCGCACCGAAAGGCGCGTTCAGGGCAAGTGACGAGATGCTAACGGGCTCTCACCGTCCTGTCAAGCACAACCGGCCCCCAGAAACATCTCTTGTCAGGACGCCCACGCGGGCTATTATAGTGGTGGAAGCTCACCGTGCGATAGCATACCGGCTGCGCTAGCGCCCCCCGCACCGGAAATGCAGGACGCATTGGCGTTTGAGCGGGAGGCGCGTTTTTGGGAGTTCGATAGCAACGTGAATCCGCTGTTCTGGGTTGTGGTGGGTGCGACAGTTCTGTCCGGATTCTTCGCCCTGACGGGCTTTGCCCTGCGTTCATTTCGCAGGTCCTCACTGGAGGAGGCCTTCGAGGGTGCCGCAGCGCAGAGGCGCATGGAGGCGTTTGAGCGGCACTTGAAGGGGATGCGGCTGACCACCGCCCTGTCCCGCGCCCTGGCGAACCTGATTCTGGTCGTGGCGATGATCTGCCTGTTCGATCACGTTATCAGATTCTGGAGGGCCGGTGCGGCCGTGCTGATAAGCGGAGCGATCATAGCGATCTTCGGAGTGGCGATCCCCCACGCATGGGCGACTCACGGAGGCGAAAAGATACTCGCCGCCACGCTCGAGATCCTCATCGTCGTCCGTTACGCCCTCTATCCCGTCACGGTGATCATGCAGGCGTTCGACGTACCGGTCCGCCGCCTCGTGGGAATAGGAGACGAAGACGCCCAAAACGGCGAGAACGCCAAGCAGGAGATCCTCCAGGCCGCCTCCGAAGGACAAGCCGAAGGCGCCGTCGATCCCGAGGAAGTCCAGATGATCGAGTCGGTGATGGAATTCGCCGAGACGCAGGCGGGCGAGATCATGACGCCCCGGACGGACATCTTCGCCCTCCCCGTCGATACCCCTTTCACCGACGCCGCCCGCCAGATCGTCGAGGCGGGGCACACACGCGTCCCCGTCTACGAGGGCAATCTGGACAACATCGTCGGAATCCTCTACGCCAAGGACATGCTCAAACACGCTTTGGCCAGCAACAAGGGGGGTCTTCGGTCCCTGACGAGAACCCCTTACGTGGTCCCGGAGACAAAACCGCTCGACGATCTGCTCAAGGAGTTCAAGGGACGGAAGGTCCACCTTGCGGTCGTGCTGGACGAGTATGGCGGGACGGCGGGGATCGTGACGATCGAAGACGTCCTTGAGGAGATCGTCGGGGATATCTCCGACGAATACGACACGACCGTCCCATCGCCCATACAGCGATTGGACGATCGCAACGCCGAGGTGGACGGGCGATTCCGCATCGATGAACTCAACGACGCGCTCGATCTGCACCTCCCGGAAGATGAAGACTACGACACGGCGGCGGGGTTCGTGTTCTCGAAGCTGGGATACATCCCCACCGTCGGAGAAACCGTGGAAACTCCGGAAGCGAAGCTCACCGTCCTTTCCGCCGACGAGCGAAAGATCACCCGCCTCCACGTCGAGCTATTGGAACCCGAACGGTCCGACCAAACGGACTAGGCTCCAGAGCAACCGTTCGAGTGCAGCCGAGATTCCGCGAGCGTTGACCCTTGAGGGCTTCTTGGACCATGCAATATCGCACCCGAGCTATCTGTCTTAGGACCGCAGACTACAGCGAAACCTCGCAGGTCGTGCATTTCCTGACGCGCGCTCACGGGGTGGTGCGGTTACTCGCCAAGGGCGCCAAGCGCCCCAAGAGCAAGTCCGGCGGAGCGATCGACCTGCTCAGCGAGGGTGAGTTGGTGTTTATACCTTCGGGCGGTGAGGGACTGGGGACGCTTATCGAGTTTTCCGAGTCGACCTCGCATGGGAAGCTGCGCAGAGAGACTGGGCGGCTTTACACCGCGCTGTATATGCTGGAGCTCATCGCCGCGATGCTCGCAGAGCGCGATCCACACCCGGAGGTGTACGACCTGTTGCACAGCGCTCTGGCGCGCCTCGCTGACGCGGACGCACCAGTAGCAGCGGTGCTCGGGTATTTCCAGTGGCGCGTGCTTCGCTGCGTCGGGCTGTTGGGCGACCTCGATTGCTGCACCGAGTGCGGGCGAACGATTATTCCCGCAAAGCCCCCCACCAGACGCGCCGTGTATTTCTCGTCCACCGTGGGTGGGTTGGTTTGTCGCGAGTGCGAGTTGTCCATCGTGGAAAAGTTTCGCGTGGGCCCCGCGGGTCTTGCGGGCCTGATGGTCCTTCAGACCGCTCGGAAGAGAAAAGAACTTGGCCAGAAACCTTCCCTGAGCGACGCCCAAGCCAACTCCGTCAACCGCCTCTTGAGCTATCACATCACCCAGCAGTTGGGTAAGGAACTCAAGCTCACTCCCTACGCAATCCCCCCCCGTTCGGGGCGGTGATCGTTGAACTGCGCGCGGGTCCGATGCTTAATCGAGGTACCTGGAAATTTCCTGCAGCGCCTCGTCTGCGGTCAGCTTTTTCGCGACGCACTCGGAGAGCTTATCCGTCCGGCCCATCCCCCCTCCGATCCAGAGATTCCACGCTTCTACCCTTTGACCGTCTCGAGTCGCGATTGCCCCGGTCAGTCCGATATCCGCAACGGCGCTGTGCGCGCAGCCGTTCGGACAACCAGAAAGACAAACGGTCTTCCCCGCAGGGATCGCCGCACCCAACTCGCTGCGTACGCGATCCGCCAGCGGATTCGTGCTCGCCAATGCACGCTTACACCAGCGCGTTCCAGGGCAGGCGACGACTGAGGGTTGAGGTCGTGAGGGGTCCCGCAGGACGTCGAAACCATCGATCGCCTCCTGCAATGTCGCTGGATCCGGTCCGAAAAGAATCACGCGGTGGTGATTTGCGATGCGGACGCGCAGGTCCTGACGGGCGGTAAGGGCTCCGAGAGCATCGGCCGCTGCGGGAGTGACGTCCCCGTTGGGAAACGTCAGCGTTCGGGTTTCTCCGAAGCCTTCAGGGGCCTCGAGAAGCTCGACTTTGGGTAACTCCACTTCATTCTTCGTTTCCTCAAAGGCCTCCAGGAGCATCGTCATGAATTGCTCATCCCCGAGGCGCTGGCGGACGTGGCGGAGGCGGGCCTTGTGGCGATGCTCGCGGTCACCGTGGGCGGCGAAGATGCGCACCGCGGCGAGAACGAAGGGAACAACCTCCCCAGGGGTGATCCATTCGTGAAGCTCGATTCCGGTTCCCGGAATAGCCCCCAGCGACCCAGCCCCGATCACGCGAAAGCCCCATTGGTCCCCGTGCTGGATCGCAATGAACCCAAGATCGCTGATCCACGGTTGCGCGTTGCCCTCCGCAGTCGCGGAGAAGGAGATCTTGAACTTTCGCGGGAGTGAGAAGATCCCCTCGGTTCGCTCAAGGGTGCGGCGGACCTCCCAGGCGAGGGGGATGAGATCGACGGTTCCGGGTTCGACACCGGCGGCAGGGTCCACGGTAATATTGCGAGGGGTATCCCCGCACGCCCCCAGGGAGCTCAGGTTCGCTTCCGCGATCGCCCGCTGGACATGGGGAATCTGATCCGCCCTGAGATCGTGGATCTCGAACTCCTGGCGTGTCGTCAGGTGAAGAGGCGTAGAGGGGGTATGCTCCGTTGGGATCCGTCCAAGGGCGGCCCATTGAGGTCCGCTCAAGACCCCACCCAGTATCTTCACCCGCTGCATCCAAAGTCCCTCGGCTCGCTGCGGATAGAGGCCCAAAAGCCTTTGAACATAGGAATCTTCCGGTATGCAATCGGCGGGGAAAACCGGTACCTTATCAGCTCTCGACATCGCATCTCCTTCGCGACCGATCCACTCTATCGAGCTGCGAGGACCTTCTAGATTCCCGCACCGTCTGTCAGCTTGAGGGGACGCGTGTGGATTCCGCACTCTCCCCCGCACTTGCTGGTCCCGATCCAGCGCCCGGCCCGTTCGTTGGCGCCGGTAGCAATTTTAGTGCAGGGGGCGCATCCGAGCGAGCGATACCCCTCCGCGTAGAGCGGATTGACGTCGACGTTGTTCACGGCAAGGTACTCCCAAACCTCCCGCTCATACCAGATCAATATCGGGTTCAGCTTGACCAGCCCGACATCGCGATGCTCGACCTCGCGGTAATCGACGCGGGTGCGGCCTTCCGTGCAGCGCAGGCCCGTCACCCAGCAGTCGACGGACATCTCCTCGATGGCGCGGCGGGTCGGGATGACCTTGAGCAGCTCGCAGCAGCGATCGGGATCGGTCTCGTAAAGCCCCTTCGGGATGGGCTCTTCGTTGCGAAATACCTTCAACTCCGGGAACTTGGTCACCTGCTCGCCCATGAACCGCACCGTCTCGGGTGGTTTGAAGCGGGTCGTGACGATGAACCCGCGGATATCGCGGGAGACGCGCTTGGCGAGGTCCCAGACCGCGACGGAATCCTTCCCGAGTGAGTTGGCGACCACCAGGGCGTCACCATACTCACGAAATGCCTCGTCGATCAGCGCCAGGGCGCGGTCCACCTTCTGCTTGTAGTTAAGGTTCTCCACTAACTCTTGAATGTTTTCGTCTACGGGCGTTTTCAACATTCGTATGACTCCTTACGGATAATGGTTCGCTGGGGTTCCCTATGCGGAGAAACCGGACTTGACCATCAGATACAGAAGTCGGCGACGTATTCGCCTTTGCGCGCCTCCTGCGCGTCGAGGAGGTCCTGAAGCGAGCTGTTGTCATAGACCTCTGCGACGGCGTTTCGGGCGCGCTCCCACATCTCCATAAAGGCGCAGCCACCCTTGAGCGGGCAGCGGGTCGAATCGTCAGGTGCGATGCAGCTTACCGGGCATATCGGACCGTCCACGAAGCGGATTATCTCTCCGACCGTGGTGGTCTCCGGGAGGCCCCGCAGGAGGAACCCACCCCGCGCCCCGCGGCGCGACTCGACGAACCCCCCTTGCCGCAACTCACCCAAAATCAACACCAGGAACCGCTGCGGGATCGCCTGGACCTCGGCGATCTCTCCGACCGACGTCGGCGTATCGCCATATCTGCGGGCCAACTCGAACATCGCTCGCAGTGCGTATTGGCATTTCTGAGATACGTTTGTCATAGCAAGCCAACCTTCGTTCACTAAGTATATCTAAATAGTATAGTATAGATCGGTAATCGTCAAGACCTTTCTTTACCTGTATTCTCCCGGCAGCCCTCTTGGAACACCAAACCTCTGTTTTACAGGGGGTAAAAAAGATAAAACCTTGACAAGCGCCCGCCAAAAAGAACTCATTAGCCGCGAACGACGCGAACGAGAAGAAAAAACCTGGCCAACAGAAGAACAAGCCGAAGTGCTGTTTTGTTCGCGCAGTTCGCGGCAGCCTCGTCTGTTGACGACCCGCCCAAACCCTATTGCCTGGCTGCGGGGGCGTTTTAGGGAGATGAGCTAACTGGCGGTCCGCTGGGCGGTTGCGAGCCAGGAGGGGTTGACCGTCACCCCCCACCCCGGTGAGTCGGGAACGTCAACGGTGCCCTCGTGGACCTCGATCGGGGGATCGTAGAGGTTCGCGGTCCAATCGTCCGGTTCGATGGAAAGTTCCATGTATTCTCCGGCGTTGGGTATCCCCGCGAGCATGTGCAGTGTGAATATGCTCACCATGGACCGGTTGGCGGAATGGGGGACGCAGGGGACGCCCGCCTCGTTCGCCATCTGAGCCACTCGCATCGCCCGCGTGAGCCCACCGACGTAGCAGATGTCCGGCTGGACGATGTCCACCGCGTGCATCGCGATCATGCGCCGCCACTGCGCGAGGTCGTTGTCCTGCTCACCCCCGGCGACGGGTACGTCGAGGGCGGCGGCGACCTGGGCGGTCCACTCCAGCTCCCAGTACGGGCAGGGCTCTTCAAAGTGGCAGACGTTGTTGTCCTCGAGGAATTTTCCCACTTCGATCGCCCTGGTGGGCGTATAGCAACTGTTGGCGTCGACGAGCAGTGAAACGTCGTCGCCGAGCGCCTTGCGGACGGCTGGGACGAGCGACTCCGTCCGCCCGGGCCACTCATCCTCATCGTGCCCGCAGACCTTCCCGACGCGGATCTTGAAGGCGCGGTAACCTTCGGTTTCCCTCAAGCGAACCAGGCGCTGAGCCTCCTCGTCGGGTGTGATGTCCCGCCTCATACTCGATCCATAAACGGGGATCGCTCTCGGTGAACCGCCCAGCAGCTCGCATACGCTCTTGTTCTCGAGCTTACCCTTGATGTCCCACAGGGCGGTTTCGAGCCCGGCGAGGGCGCGACAGACGTATGACCAGGGGAACTTGTAGTTGGCCTCGATGCACGCGTCGACGATCGCGTCTATGTCTCCCGCCTCGGCGCCCAGTGCGCGCGGGGCGATCTGCCTGTGCAGGACCGTCGCGGAAATATCCGCGTGGAACGGTGCGACCTGCCCGTACCCCTCAAGACCATCGTCGGTCCGCACACGGACGATGGCGAGCCGCTGGTTCGAAAACGTCTCAATGCTCGCGATCTTCATCGTATGATTCCGAATCCGATGGGTTTGGGTTGAAGGCCTTCGCCAGTTCGATGTCCCGCTCGACCTGATCGTTGTAGAGAGGATATCCGAACGTATGCTTGGTGCGGGCCATGAAGTAGGGCAGATAATGCTGCGACCACACGCTTCCCAGCTTGGTCCACCAATCCCGCGCCCGCTGAAGCGCTTGAACCGCATCGTTCTTCAACGAGGCGTTCGGGGTTCTCGCGAACATCGCCAATTGCAGGGCAGCGCCGAATTTCTCGCGGTAATACATGCCCAGATAAGACCACGCTTCAATGTCCAGGATAGTGCAGAGCAGCTCACCGTCTAACTCGTCTTCACCGAGCGTCTGACGGATTCGCTCGACAGCAGAGTGGGTGGTGGAAGCGGCGGCGTTAAGTTCGCTGATGATGTCCTCGGGGGTGACCCCGTCAGGAATTTCCCCCTCACACCTTGCTTGAGCGTATTCGTCGATCCCGATC
>SDBT01015527.1_pt1 | contig 12099 bp, 18 predicted proteins | sample 2277101 | NCBI WGS metagenome assembly SDBT01 (sample SAMN10404973, study PRJNA504765) | marine sediment metagenome | isolation source: marine sediment core GS10_PC15, 103 cmbsf | place: Arctic Ocean: Southern Knipovich Ridge | collected 2010
CCACCGCGACAGTGTGACGGGGTGGACCCCATAGGCCCGGGCCACCTCCGCCTCGGCTCTCTCGGCTTTCAGAGCTTCCAAGACCACGTTGAACTTGAAGTGTGCGCTGTACTGCTTCGGCTTTCTCTTGCCCATTCTCTTCACTCCCTCCAGTCCTGGAGAGAATGGCCCCTCTTCTTAGCTTCGCATTAGCACACCGGGTGGGTCAAATTCAGGGGCGCGGTCCCTATCAGCACCGCGTCGGTCCGCTATCGACATGGTCGAAGAGCAAGGCAATCGCTCTGCAGATGGAGTCCACGGTCCGGGAGCTGGCCCTCCTGGGGCGCCACGAGCTACTGGATGCTCTCCGTCGTGGTGAATTCACCCTCCCCGAGCTGCACGCCGCCAAGATCAACGGCAGGCTCGACGAGCTCATGGCCCCGGTCGCAGACCCGCCGCTGGAGAGGGTCGTACGGGATTTCCTCAGAGGCCGCCCAGATCCAAGGCACGGGACTTCCATGAAGAAGCTGCTGGAAGTCGCCCCTCCTGGTGCCCGCCTCGCCTGGATCAACGACGCAGAGAACCTAAGGGCCCTCGTGAGCATCTACCGCACGGAGGGGCTCGCCGCCGCCACAGAGCGACGGGAGATGTCCGGCGTGGGGCTCCTATTGAGGGAGCGATTTGGCGAGGCTAGGCGTAGCGAGCTGATGAGGGGCCTCGACCTCAGGGTTCCCCGGAATGGTCGCACCCGCTGGCTCACCTCCGAGGAGATCGGCAGGGTCAGGGAGGCCGCCGGGAAGTGGTGGGTGATGATCGGGACGGCGCTGGCCACCGGTGCCCGCAGAGGAGAGATCTTCGCACTCAGGGTCTGTGACATCGATTTCGATGAGGGCGCCATGGTGATACAGCAGGGCAAATCCACGCGGGCCCGCCGGATGATCCCCCTGCACGGCGAGATGCTGCAGATCCTCCGGGATTGGATCGCGGAGGCGAAGCTCGAATCCGGCGATCGGATCTTCGGGTGCTTCACGACGAGCATGCTGAGGAAGGCGTGGGATCGGATTCGGGTGGAGGCCGGGGTGGAGGACGCGCGCTTCCACGACCTCCGGCATGCCTACGCGGTCCACTGTGCCAAAGCTGGAATGCCGCTTGGGGAGCTGCAGCAACGACTGGGTCACACCACCATCACCATGACGATGCGCTACGCGGTCTATCAACCCCCCATTGGAAGCACCCATTACGCCCGGGCCCTGAAGGACATGGGGCTGGGCTCCCCTACTTCGACACCATCAGCAGCCGAGCAGGGCGCGGTCGAACGCGCCTCGAAGCCGAAACACGTAGGATCCGGGTCGCCTCCTGAGGCTCCGGCCCTGGAAACGGGCCTTGGGGGGCGTCAGGACCATGTCTGGCCCCCGAGCCCACCTCCGGTTCCCTGCCGCTGATTGAGATTCCCACAACCGCAATCAGGTCCCAATATCTCTGCATGGACTGCGGGTGCCGTGTATCCTCGCAAGCTGGGTCCAGGCGACCACGCGCGCGGGGCGACATTCGCTCAGCATGTTGCGAGATCCTGCAGTCTGTCCTCGCTCCATCCGTAGACCGAGATGCCGTTGTCGGTTAAGCACTGTGGGGTGTTACCCCAGGTGTCCCGCACGCGAATGGCGTACACCTCCTTTTCCGCCTCGAGCGTCATGGCGACCTCTTCGGGGACCCAGTAGCTGTCGAAGGTGTCGTTCCCAACGAAGACAATCGTCCTCGACGTGCCCTTGATGGATTTCGAGATCGCCTGTCGGATCACAGCCGGATCCTCGGTATCCCAGCGCTTCAGAAGGTCTTGCACTCGGAAATCCAACCCCGTGTAATTGGGGTTGACAGCTCGACCCTTGACTAGGAGAACCTCAGTGCGGTCGTTCTCAGAGAAACTGAAGAACACAACGTTGGCCATTAGGATGGCGATCCTCTCTCTTCGCCGCCGGGGGAGGGAGCGACTGGTGAGTTGCTGCTCGGTGACTAGTCTCCTCGCTGCCGAAGAACCTCCTGCTTCCCGTCTTCGTAGGTGGGCAACATCCAGGGCTGGTCGGCCAGCTCCTTGAAGCGATCCTCGTGCCTCTGTGCCTCATCGTCGCGTGAGAGAGCGAAGAGGCAGTTGGCCATGGTTGCGTGCATCCAGACCCGGTCCGGGCGCTCCTCGTAGTCCTCCGCCGCGAATTCACCCGTTAGCAGCTGCACGATCTCCGTTCGGATCTTCTTGGCGGTCATACGGTCGTAGCTCGCCTCCTCCTCATCCTGTTGCGCCTCGGCACGCATGACGAGGCAGAGCGCGTAGTTCTCCCCGTTGTAGTAATCCCTCTTGACGTTGAAGCCACGGCCGTAGAACTCGATAGCCTTGTCCAGATGCGCACGGGCTCCCTCCATGATCCAGAGCCGTTTTCGGATCGCGCCCGTGATGCCCAGAGTCTCGGTGTCGTTAGACGTGTCGGGGCTCAGCAGCTCCATGATGTCAAGCGCTCGCTCGAGCGCCTCCTTCTCGGTAGGCTGCTGGCTCTTGTAGGTCATCAACCCGTACTGCTGGGTTACGAACGCCCGTTCGCTTTGCCCGGAGGCCTCCTCCCCTTGCCCGTTCGCGCTCATGACCGCCAGCGCTTCACCAAAGGCCTGGGCGGCCCCGGCCAGATCGCCGGACTTCTTGCCGGCCACCCCCTGAGCGATCAACTCCTGCAGGTTGTCGCCCCGCTCCTCAATCACAGTGAGCATGAGTTGAAAATCTACCTCGGACATCAATGGCTCGTTCAGACCCTTGAGATACTCGTACACGGGACTGTCCCTGGTAGGCGTGACCATGATTGATTCGATCAGCTCCTGCAGGGCCTCCTTCTTCTTAGTCGCCTCCCGCGACCCGATGTCCGAGCCCAGATGGTGGTAGGTGAACGTGGAGACGTGCGAAAGATCGAAGTGGAAGACGCCCTGATCCTCCTGCATGATGATGGTGGCACGAGGACGTAGGGCGTGGCGCACGCCCAATTCGTAGACGGCGTTCACGTTGCCGGTCGAGATATCGGCCACCACGAGATCCGCTCGGAGGAGCATCTCGAACATACGGGTGTCTATCAGACCCGAGTTGAGCATCTGGTCGGCACGGATGCAGCGAAGACCCGCATTTTCGACCGCCGGCTCGATGATCGCCTCGAAGGTCGCGTCCAGATCGAGAACGCGCGGCGTGTGGTCCTTGGTGTACGCGGTCTTCTCACCGAAACCCATGACGACGAAGCACACTTTTCGGGAATCTGGTTGGCTCTTCATTCCAGGCTCATCCAATTGCTCTCCTCCTGATGCCGGATCGGCCGTCACAGAGAAGCACGCATTGTGAGTCTGACTCGCCGCGGACAAGCATGTAATGTCAGCGGGGGTCGCCTCCACCCAGGGGGGTGAGGTGGGGCTTCTCTCATAATGACTCCCTCACGCTCTGCGCGCGAGGGCCTAGAGGCTATCTGGGTATCCGCCGCTCTGGGCGTGGGCGACCGACGGCGGGATGCTATCAGCCCGGCCCCGGGCGGGAAAGGCCTCTCAACTCAGACTATCGGCGAGTCGTGCAGACCCGCAAGGGGGGAGAGCGGCGCGAGTGAGTCACACGAAGCTCACTATGCGCCCCGACCGTGATTCTGCGCTAATAGACGAGAAGAGAGGATAATTGATGATGCCCCGGTCCAGCGCATGCTGGAGCCACTCAAGGGCTTGGTCCGTCTCATTCATGTAGGCGAACATCCCCGGCATGAGCATCGAGAAGTCGGGGTCTTTCCACGCAAATTGCCGGGTTTTCGGATCAAGAGCGGACAGAGCCTTCTCTCTGTCTCCGCGTAGATTCCACAGGAGGAATCTGGCCAACGGAGCAGTGGGGTCGGGCAGCCCGGCCTCGAGGGCGTTTTCGAGATCCTGTATTGCTGCTCCCGGTATTGTCAACTTGAGCCGGTGTCCCGCAGACTCGGTTGATGAAGACCAATAGAGGCTGCTACCACGGATACCGGTTCCCTGAGATCATCGGTCTCGGCGTCTGGCTGTACCATCGATTCTGCCTGAGCTTCCGAGACGTTGAGGAGCTCCTTTCGGCGCGAGGAATCGTGGTCTCCCACGAGACGATCCGGCGGTGGTGTCAGAAGTTCGGACCCCGGGTACGCCCGGAATCTCCGGCGTCGGCAAGGTCGCCTGGGAGACATCTGGCACCTGAATGAGCTCTTCGTGAACATCCAAGGAAAGCGGCATTATCTCTGGCGGGCTGTCGATCAGGACGGAGACGTGATCGACATCCTGGTAAAGCGATATCGCAATGCCCGCGCGGCCAGACGGTTCTTCCGCAAGCTTCTGAAGGGGCAGGGGAACAAGCCGTGGCAGTTGGTTACGGACAAGCTGAGGAGCTACGGCGCCGCCCACCGAAACATCATGCCTTCCGTGGATCACAACACCAGACGCTACTCGAACAATCGGGGTGAGGTTTCGCATCAGCCAACCCGACAACGAGCACGACAGATGCGATGGTAAAAGTCGGCTGGACAGGCCCAGCGGTTCTTGTCGGTTCACGGAATGGTTCAGAACCTCTTCAGACTCGGACGGCATCACCTGCGATCAGCGAACTACCGATCGTTGCGTGAGCGCTCTTTCAAAGCCTGGAGTGCGGCTAGGGCTGCCTGAGGACCCTGACGTCTGGCACAGCCAAATGCCTCAATCCTGTTCCGGCTACGATAAATTGACAAAGCCCGCCTCGCTCACGTTAGGTCTCGGACAGCCTGGATGACGCTGGCGCTGTTCCAGCCGACCATTCTCCCGCACTCCTCTGCTGCCTCCTGGACGTTTACAGGGACACGTTCCTGCCCCCAGGGTCTAACGCCGATGATCGCCTTCTTCATGCGTTTCGCCTCTTCGATTTCGTAGTCAATCCAACCACTATGCGCTGCATACATTCCCGCGAGAATGATCACGACCTGGGCCGGACTAATCTGCCGAGTCATCGCCTCCGACAACCCCTTAGATGTCTTGTCCGGTAGGGCATCGTGGTCGGGAACGCTGCAATTCTTCCACAAGAAGTTTGTAGCCTCGTTGAACCAATTGACTACGGTCCAGTAATGGCTGCTGTACGACCAAGCGTGGCTAATAAAGACCATCCGCGGCTTTAGGTATGGCATTGTGGTGCCCTTTCCTCATAGGATCAGTCGGACTGTCTCACCCCTTCGAAACAGCGTCCTGTCTTCTGTTGCCGAGTCCCCCCGCGACGTTTCCCAGAACAAGAGAAAACCATGTCCAATAACGACCCGCGCGTTAGCGGGCAATCTGCCGAGCCTGCACCCGAAGGGCCGCGAGGCGAGCTCTCGCAGACTCCTATTCCTCCCTCGCCTCATCCAGCAGCTCCTGGAGCTCCTCGTCGGTGAGGTCCTCCACCGGACACCAACCGTCGTCGAGGGGCCCAGCGCCATGGACGTAGCCGTCGGTCTCCCCCCGAAAGTGGATGTGACCCGGTGGCACCGGTCCGCCAGGCTTCGTTCCGGGCGTCACACCCATCCCTGGTTGCCCGGAGATCCAGACCTCCCATTTCTTCCCATCTCGGGGATCGGTCCAGCGGCGGAGCATCTAATCACGCCCTTTCAGCGTGGTCAGCGGCACCCTCATCATCCCACTCAAGAGCTCTGCGGACAGCCTCTAGGCATTCCTCGGGCGAGAATGGCTTCCTCAGCACTCCGACTGCTCCGAGTTGCACAGCATCCCGGAGGACTTCCTCCTTGGTGATGAGCCCTCCGCCGGACAACGCGATGATGCGAGCCTCAGGGAACGCTTCACGCACGCGAATCAAGAACTCGAGCCCATCCATCTCGGGCATGAGGATGTCGGTGATCACCACGTCTGTCGGGTTCCCAGCGAACATCCGAAGCGCGGTCTTCCCGTCCCTTGCTTTGAGTATCGTGTGACCGTGCCGCTCCAGAATCCTCGTGAGGATCTCGAGAATCTGGGGCTCATCGTCGACTATCAGAATGCTGGCCACGCAAGAGCCTTGCGTTCGCGTTCAATCAGTTATGTCGGGGATGCCCGCTGCCGGACGAACCTCTGCAGCGGCCTTGGGGGGGTGAGAGAAGGGTATGTCCACGACAGTCTACACGCCAGAGGGTGGCGGAGGGGACCCGCTCGGACGCTCGGGAGCTCTCGGGTCTACCGGATGGTCAGGGTTGGATCAGGTCAGCGGCCACCAGCACCTGTCGGGAGTGTATTCGGGATCGTCATCGGAAGTTGCGTAGACCTCATACTCCCAGGACTCCATCTTGGACTCAAAGATTACGCCACGGGGGCAACTCTTCAATTTGATTGCGTAACGATCATCCCACCATGCTCCATCGAAGGGGCCGCATTGTTCGAGCACCCGCAGCCACGCAAGCTCCTCGACAAGTACGAGTGGGGGCGGTTCAGTGTAGCGGGCATTCCACACAGCCAGAAGCTCCTCTCCAGCCACCACGCCTTCTTTCTCCTTGATCGCATTCTCCAGTCCAAGCTTGTCAAGTTGGTCGCATATGCTGAGCGCATCCTCCGCGTTCTCCAGAATGGTCCATGAGTACTCACCAATTGATACCCGCTCCGCGAGTGAGATCACCGACTCAGGGTCGGCCAGGGCCATGTCCTTCCAGGGGATGGCCTCGGCGTTTGAGCAGGCCATTTCGATGACGTAGATGTCTTGAAGCCGCAGGAGACCGTCCGCGAGTGCGATGTCGGTCAACTCGGTGGCGCGATCATTCCGGGCAAGGGCGTGCATGTTGGCCAACCGAACAGGACCCCGCGGCGGCCTCAGCCGAATCCTGGGATAGTCCGCCCGTTCGAGGATAAGTGCTATGAAGTCGGGCATGGTCGTGACAGAAAGCCCGGGGCCCTCGTATGAACCCACGTTTCTCGGACCTTCATCCGGTGAGAGTGATCCAACGTGAAACAGATCGAGACCTGAGTTGGGGGTCCAGCAGTCCTCGGTCACGTCTCCGAACCGTTCTGTGGCGACGCGACGCCATTGGCACAGTCCACCATCGGATGGGTGCCGGACCGAAGCTCCGAGCGTCATGATCTGGCCAAGTGGGAATTTGGGATAGATCATTGGTGCCTCCCATTGAAAAGGTTGGTGCGCCAGTCTCTGCGGGGCAGGCACCGTCCTGGGACAGAATGGGAGGCCCTAACCACAGGTGTCCCCGGTCTCATGGGGCGCCCACCTCTACCGGATCGTGGCCCCGATCCACCACCCGTCTGAGCTCCCGTCCACCCAGGACCACTTCTTCGAGTGTGTCGCAGTCGGCCTGCTGATAGATCTGCTGCAGGACCTGGGTGCCTACCCATCCGCCGGCCGCCGCCACGTCCTTCAGGCTCATGCCCTTGCGTTTGGTGGCCCAGGCGCCCGCCGAAATGCGTGGAAGCCACCCATGGGTTGATGGGGGAGCCCAGCCAGCTCCTCCGCTCTCCTCAGCCACTTGGTGCAGAGGGCCACTTGCGCTGGGCCCTCGGACTTCGGGGCAGGGAAGAGGAAGGCCTCACCCAACCCCGGTCTCGTGCGTCGTATCTCCTCGATGACGTCCCGTACCTCGGGGGCGACAGGCACGACGGTGGTTCGGCCGAGCTTGTCGCTCGCTGCCCTCCAGCACAGGCACCCGAACGTACCGGCGTCAGGAATCCAATGCCGGTACTGGAGCTGAAGGATCGCCCCTATACGGCGACCCGTGTATGCGGCGATGATGATGATAGGCCGCAGGTGGGGATGCACCTGATCCGCCACCTTGAGCAGTGCCTCCCGGCGAGCATCATCGGCAACTGGCCGAGCCGGGTCCTTCGTAGCCGGGAGCTTGAGCCCACGAGTCGGATCCAGCTCCAGAAGAAACCCGCCGCTCCGCCGGCGATAGTGTGTTCCGAACCGACATAGCTGCCGAAGGGTCTTCAGGGTTCCTTGGACCGTCCGTGGGCCAACAGGCCGTCTCTGCTCCGGGTCCGGAACCGGGTGCCCGTGGAAGTCGACCTCCCCGCTGAGCCGAGCCCGAGTGATGGCGTTCCACTCTCGCGGACTGATTCCTGAGACGATGAAGTCCCCGCCCAGGAAGGTCTCCAGGAAGCGAAGGTCTCTCTCGACCTCGGCCCGGTACTTCTCCTTCATGTGGACCACTTCATCCCGGTGGAAGAGCGCGATCATGTGACCCAGCGATATGTCTTCCTCGTGAGTGCCCCCCTGAGAAAGCAAATTCGTAAGGGCTAGGGCTTCACGTTTCGCCCTAGCGACAGCCGCTGGGATGAGTCGGCCAGAGGGCTGTCGGACTGAGAACCCGAGGCTCCGCTTTCGATATCCATTGATGCCTGAGTCCCAGACCAACAGGTAGGCTGACCCCCCTCGTCTGCGTTCGCCCACCTTGACCCGAGAGCCCTGGGCTCCGCAGCGATATGACCAAAGCGTGGATTCCTTCACGACCTGCTCCTAATCCGGTTCATTCCGTGAGTGCCGGACCGCCCTCCTGAGCTCTTGAGCCGCAGTGGACGTCTCGGTCGCTCCCCGCCTCGTACCAGGCTTGAGGGGGAGGTTCTCCCGGCGGATGCGATATGGCCCTTCGGGGGCAGCGAGTGGCAGCTTGCCCTCGCGGACCATCTCCCGCAGGTGAGCTTCGGAGTAGCCCGATTCCTCTGCCGCCTGCCGGATCGTGAGAGACGTTGTCCCGAATTGCTGTGCCTCTGCCTCCAGCTCATCAGCGAGGCGAGGTAGCACGGCGGCCAGCGGATCGGCGGGCCAGAGCATTGCACGACGACGGGCATCATCTCTCCACCTCTCGGCGAGCTCGTTGACCCAGGCGGGGGCTCTCATGGTGCCCTGGCGCCTGGTGCGGAGGGTAGAGCTTCAATGGCGTGAAGTTGTTCATTCCGGGAATCGATCGCACCCGGGGGCATCGCCACAATTATCTTGCGGCCAGAGGTCCTGATCAGAGCTCGGTGAGTCTTGGACCTTTCCGACGTCCCCGTCGGAGTCCCTAACCGTCGAACGACCCGCCCGAACGTTCCCGCAGGAGGGCATGCCGTCATTCTGCGCCGGCTTCCTGGCTGGGGTCGGTTCCGGTCCCTGGCCATCACGCCGCACCCCCCTCGCTCCCGTGGTCATCAGCTAGCCAGCAGCGGCCGGGTCCACCACGTTTCTTTGGTGGGTCCCAGCGTATCTGAGCCTCTTCACACAGTTCTTTGAAGGCCTGCTCGACGAGATTGTTGTCAATCCCGATGGTCCACTTCCGGAGCTTCCGTTTGCTGCATCCGGGGTCAGCATTCAGGAACTGGAGAATCGCGGCCTTCGCTGCATCGAGTCGCCTTCCCGAGTCGCCCGTCTGCCCATCCTCGGCAAGAATCAGTTTCAGCCAGCCACTCGGATTGGCACCGGCACCCTCACCAGGATCCTCGTCCTCCACGGTGAAGCTGAAGGGCTCCTGTGGTGGCCCGTCACGGCGTTCAATGCGGACGCGAACCGGCGATCTCTCGTCTCGACGCTCGAGGAGGAAACCGACATCGAACCACGCACCGAATGCGCTCGAATTCCGTATGGAGTCTGTGATGCGCTCCGTCCCCGGCCGCTGCTCCTTTCGGGCATGGTGCACGAGGACCAGGATCAGGCCCGGCGAGGCCTCTCTCAGCCGGGATAGGCGTTGCAGTTGAGGAGTGACTTCGTCTGCGCTGTTGGAGTCGCCGGAAGCCACATAAGCCCAGGCGTCAATGATGAGCAGGTCGAGCTCCTTCTCACGGACATATCGTGCGAGGCTCGACACGGATGCTTCGGAGCCCAGGTTCAGAGGCGGGGAAAACCACAGGAAGACATTTTGCCTGAGGGCGTTGAGATCCAGCCCCCGTGCCAGAGCGAGACGCACCAGTCTCTCCCGGGCAGGCAGCGGACGATCCTCCATGAGCACCAATCCAACGCGGTGTTCTCCTTGGACCGCCAGATACCCGAGGAAGGGCGTGCCCGAGGCCATCGCCACGGCGAGTTCCATGGAAAGCAGGGTCTTGCACGTCTTGGGATATCCGGCGATCAGGACATCGACGTCTGCTGGAATGAGACCCTCGACGATCCACGGATCGGGCAGCGCCTGGAGGTCTTGGAGCTCGCCGATCGTCATCGGCTCAGGCAGGATCTGCTCTTTGCCCTCATCCATGTTAGCTGACCGATACGCGCTCGCCGCGGTCGCCCTCACGTCTGCGTCCGAAACAGAACCGGAGTCCTCGCAGGCGGAGTCCCGTAGGGTGATTAATGCGCTCTCAATGGTGGCTGAGGAGGCCCCGGCGAGCGCCATGGCGCGACCCATGTGATAGAGGGTATCGTTCCGAATCCCGACTGGAATTACAGGAGCATTAGTACCAGAGCCTGACGGCTGCAGCTCGTCTATGAGCGAGTCTGGCGCGAGCGGAGGAGGCTCCGTAGGCATTCCAGACGACGGGGCTACAGCCATTCGTATCTCCGTCCACTGGCGTGCAGGCTGGGAGGTGCCACGACTAGGCGACCGTCACTGAGGACGTCAATCGACGACCGCCAGTCCAGCTGGCTGGGAACTGGACTGGCCCCAACCTTGAAGTAGAGATGGATCCCGCCCCCTCCAGACCGCACCCGGATCGGGCTAAGAGGACCGTGTTTCTCCTCAAGGCTCTCCAGCGTCTCTACGGCCCTCGCCTCGATATCGAGCACCCAGATGTTGGAGGGGCGGCCTGTGAGGATTCCGATATTGGCGTCTGGCCACTTCGCCCACCATTTCCGGATCTGCTTGGGATCGCTTGATGCCTGATTCAGCCAGTCCTTGATGCGAGGGTGTTTCCCCGGTCGAGAGCACTCCGGATTACCACACGAGCAAGGGTCCGCGGGTGTGTGGAGGGGAACGACCTTCTGCCCCAGCGCCCCATAGTGAAGAGCGGCGTCGAGTAGAGCCGAGACCTGAATACCTGATGCTGAATTGTCCACCATCTCCTCCTCCCCAGAAGGGAGCCAGCAAGGCGCCGTGAGTCCGTTGGGGACACACGAGAGTTTCGATTTTCTGCTTGCTGTGTGGAGATGGCGACGGGTGGGTAGGGAACTGCTGTGCCGCCGCCTATCCGGGGCTGTGTTTGACTACTAAAGGAATTCCCGGCTGGCGTCAAGGGGGGCGTTGGAGGGGTTCTCTCCCGTGGGGGCGATGTCTGTGAAGTGGCTTTCCGCTGATGAGTCCGGCACCCCTCGCATGGATTTTTCTCATCTCTCTGTCTGAGTCTCCTCTCCCCCCAACCGTGCTGAAACACAGCACACTTCAGCAGCATGGTATTGTGTGAACCGTGCTCTCCCCCGTAGGGGGAGCACGGTCACCACACCATTGCCAGGACTCCTTCTTTTCACAGCACGGTACACACCCCTGGGGCCGCTCTCATGAGTTTGAATCCTCTGCCAACTGGTGGCTTTAACCCGAATACCCGTCGGAGGCTCCCCGTGGGGTCTCCAAGATTCACAAGAACCCTGGGCGGCCATGGCCCCGTCCGGGGAATCAAAGAGCCGGGGAAGGGCAGCGTGAGCTCTAGGTCCGCGACATCGGGGTTCCCGGAGGGAGGATCGCCGGGAGATAGAGAGGGAGACTGGACCTGCGGTTCGGAGGGTGCGACGGCCTCTACTGCTTCCTGCAGGGGTAAGGTTGGGTCAGGCTTGGGTCAGGCGTGGCACGGAGAACCCCCGTCCAAACCCCCCTGAGCGCAGATAGTCTGCGTGAAAGGGCCGCGTCACGCGGGGCTTCTTCGATTCTGGCGGTAAAGGAACCTGCCTCTTAATCAGTAGGTTCGGGGTTCGAGTCCCTGGCGGCGTACTGCCGGGAGTCCGCGGAAAACGTGGACTTCCGGCTTTCTTTTATCGGTGAGTTAGGGGCCGAAAGCGGACCAGGGGACCCCAACTGGGACCCCAATAACTCGGGTTACCTGGCGGGAACTGGGCGATACTCAAGTGGACTGCTCTCCGAAGAACCCGGGGGGGTTCAGGTTCCGCACCCCACTGGAGTGTTATGGACAATCCCTATGAAACCCTTGCGTGTTGCACCCAAAGTTGATCCCGGGAAGCCACTCCCCCCACGGTCAACGCATTCGCTTATC
>SDBT01015528.1_pt1 | contig 12098 bp, 13 predicted proteins | sample 2277101 | NCBI WGS metagenome assembly SDBT01 (sample SAMN10404973, study PRJNA504765) | marine sediment metagenome | isolation source: marine sediment core GS10_PC15, 103 cmbsf | place: Arctic Ocean: Southern Knipovich Ridge | collected 2010
ATGTAATTATTGTGGAAAAACTACTTCAAGTTACAAGGTAATTCAAAACGGAATATTTTGTAAAAAATGTCTTCCAGAAGCAGAGAAGAAGATAGGAGTTAAATCAAAATGATAACTGCTAATACTCGTGAGTGGTACTATTCTCAACCAATGGTATTATATAATATAATCCCTCAATTGAAAAATAGGTATTTAAGTGTAAGAAAAAATAATAAAAAAGAAAAGGGAAAATTTATTCTTGTTCGTTATTATATGGGCTATAACTTAGAATTATTAAAAGACTCTTTACAACGTAATGGAGTTTTACTTGATCCCTCAGCAAAAATTTATTTTGATCTTGCAACGTGGAAAGATGAATCAGGAAAAACCCCTATATTCAGCTTTAGCATGAAAAAGAGACCTGAACAGAAAAAAAATTTTAGTGGAGAACCAGCTAAAAATAATGGGCGATATATTAACTTAATTAATTCTTATGATTTTGCGATAGATATTGATTCTAAAAATATTAAGACTGCCTGGAAAGAGGCTAAAAAAATAAAAGATATTTTTGATTCTTATCGTTTGCCATACTCATTAAGATTCTCTGGCTCAAAGGGATTCCATTTTGTTATTGATGCTAAATGGATTTCTACTAGGGTAAAAATAATTAATAGGGCAGATTATTTTGGAAAAATAGTTGATAAGATTATAAGTGATGAAGAATTAAAACATATTGATACTTCTATTTATGATCCTAGAAGAATATTAAAAATTGCGTATAGTCTCTGTAATAATGATGGGAAAGAATATGTAGCACTACCCTTATCTGACCAACAATTTAAAAACTTCAGATATGAAGATATGGAATTAGAAAAGGTTATCAAGGGAATTAAATTATTCAAGAGAGGGCTTCTAGAGAGAACATACAATCTAACCGAAAAAGAATTAAAGAAGAATGTCTTACTATTCTTAAAAGATTATAAGTAAAATGGTGAAAAAAATTCCAAAAACCCTGAGAGATGTAATTTCTGAAGAACCAGAAAGATTTATATCCTACTTAGATATTGATAAAATAGCTAAATCTAAAAATCCTTATGAAGAATTCTTAAGTCAATTCTCTGAAGCTTTTGGAAAAAGGCAAGGTTTAAACTTATGGCAATATCTTCAAAATAGATATAATTTACTCAATGAGTTATTTAAAAATAAAGTTATACAGGATAAAATTGATGAAGAATTTAAAGGATCCTTAAGAAGACAAGAGGCTAAAGATTTTTTTGATGAATACGAGAAAAAGGTTGAAAAAAAGCAAAAAAAGAGGGAAAAAAAGATAAAAAAAACAATTGAGGTAGAATCTTATCAAAGAGACGGAAAAACCATCTCAGGACACTCTAAAACTAAATCTCATACATATAATCAAAGGCAAGAGCGGTTTATTCTATCTAGAAAAGATGCTTCTACAAGGAGATTGACAAGTGAATTTAATAGGGCTTTTGATACCTCTGTCACTCACCTTGCTATTAGAGATAAAAGACTAAGACTTCAAGGAAGGAAGTAAAAATGAACATCGAAATAATAAACCTCTCAGATAACATCTCTCCTCAATTCCTAAAATGGATAAAAACAGATTTAGTGTGTCCTGAATGTGGAATGCAAGGGATGGTTATAAAATATAGATGTAATGGAAAAATTGGATTTTTTCACACAACATCTGGAATCTTACTATCTTGTGAAAATTGGCATAAATGTAAATCTTGGTGGAATAAAGAAAATCCTTATGAATTTCCTTGGCATACTTGGTTGGGTTCTCATCATATTCCATTAGATATAGAAAGAGGTAGACATGGTCTAAATTTCTTAAATAAATTAAATGTTGAATATGAGGGTGTTTATAATAGGCTTAAAAAAATTGATAATGAGATAACTCTTATGTGTCAAAAAGGTAGTTTGAACTTGCCCAAACCACAACAACCAAAAAAAATCCAAACAGACTTTTCAGGAAACTCAACCCTCAAAAACTTTTAAAATGGAAGCACAAAAAAATAACAAAAAAGGATTCGTAACTAAAAAAATTAGATACAAATCAAATGAAGAATACAAACAACTAAAAGATAGTTTAAATGAGAATGATAAAGAAACTGCCTTAGATATTTTATTTGAAATTCATCGAAGGGGTGATTTATAGAATGAAAACTAAAATAAAAGAAACTTTAGAAGGATTTTGTGGTTTGATGTTTAAAAAATATCCAGAAATTCAATCAGTTAAAATTAAAGTTGAACTTAAAGATAAAACATCAGTTAAATTTAAAAAGTTTATTAAAAAATAATACATGGAGGAAAAATGGAAAAAGAAATTTGTGAATGTGGGCATCATACAAAAGATCATAGTTATAAACCTGAATCTGATGATGAGAAATTAGATTGTGATATTTGTGACTGTGAGGATTTTAAATGAAAATAAAAAAAAATGCTCTCTTGTTAATTGCAAATAAAAAAATAAAACTAATCTCTGATGAATATTCTAAAATTGGTTTAATGTTTGAAGTTCAATCTGATAACTTAAATGAGGTTAGAATATATCCCAGAAATGGAAAAATATTTATAAATGATGGGTGTACTAATTCAATAAGATATGGTGTAAATAATTTTAATATTTGTAAACATAAATTGGGAGTCTTATTTTTTATTTGGAAAGATATGTTATTTGAAAAATTTAATCCAATCTATAAAAATATTTTTCTTAAAGCTTTTGAATTAGTTCTAACTGAATCAGTTATATTCTATGAAAAAGAGAATAAATTTATTGTTAATGGTAAAGAATTAAATTTAATTAAAGGAAAAAGGGCTACTTATCTGAGTGAGCCTGGTGAGAAAGAACCAGAATTAACTCCTGAAAAAATAGCTTGTTTGATTAAACTTTGTGAATAGATTAAAATGGGATTTGAAGGTTTCAAAACTTGTCCAAAAGATTTAAATAGGACAGATTACTAAATATAATATGGATTATGATTACTTATTTGGATTAATAGATACTGATGGAAGTTTATATAAAGAAAAAGCAAACGGATTCTATAGACTAAAAATAACTTTAACGAATGAATTTACAATTTTAAAATGTAAAAAATTTCTAGAGATAAATGGTTATACTCCAAGATACTTCAAAGAAATAAAAAATAATCCAAATCACAAAGATACTCATTCCATTAGATTAAATAAACAAAAAGAGATAAAGAGTTTATTAAAAAAAAGACCGAAAGATATTTCTCTACCTTACATAGCAGGAGTTATTGATGGAGATGGTTCTTTTTATTATGCAAAGCAAGATATGAAACGAAGATTTACTCTTCATTGTAAAAAAAATAGAAAAATAAAGATTTTTAAAAAAATAAAGATTTTTTTGGAGAAAAATTATGATTTAAAATTAGTTGAGAGTGAAAATGTTGATTATAGGATAAGTATCTGCAGACCAAATAAGGTTGATATTCTAGTAAAATTGATAAATCCTTTTTTGATTAATAAAAAACAAAATGATAAATAATTTATCAAAACTAGAAACTAAAAATGAGATAATCTATGGTTATAAAAAAGTACCTCCTTGGCTTCACTTAAAATATCGTCAAGCAGTAAATTTCAAATGTCAGAGATGCAAAAAACATGAAGATGAAGTTGGAAAATTAATTCCACATCGAATCACCAGAAAAACTCATGGCGGACTTTATACAATATTTCCATTAAATCATCCACAAAATAATATAAAAGTTTGCTGTCTTGGTTGTCATAAATTATTTCATGCAAATGATAATAGAAAAGTTAGATGTAATTAAAAAACCCAGATAGAGCAGCCATTACCAAATTCAATATTACTCAAAGACTCAATTCATTACTTCATTATGGATTTATACTTACTCAACAAACCAATATCTTTTCTTCATATTCTACCACTTTTTTTGATACACTTACTCTCCCTGGGGAAAAGAGGTGATAATAAGACTAATACTTTCAAATTTATAAACCTTCCTACCCAAAATTTCTAACAGAATCCTTAGCTTTCCTCTTATTTACAAAATGTCTAACGATAACCACCACCAAAATTAAAATAATTATTAAAATAATAAAAAACGTTATTTTATTTCTTTTTATTAACTCTATTCCAACACCGATGAACCCTTTAGGCAATACTTGAAAATTAGAGAATGCTTCAACTGCATCTTCTCCAAAAAATCTATCAACTACTTGGCATCTCATTGTGTAAGTATTCGACGTTGTTGGTACTTTTATTTCTTCTGTGAAACTGAATGTGTCTGTTACGAATATTCTAAATTCTTTTATTGTTTCTGGATAATCAACTACTTGACAAGTTACATTAACATCACGATTAAGAATTCTTCCGTCACCAGTTAAACCATTTCCTGTAACCATCGTCGTTGCTAAAAAAGTATCATCTGCTAAAATAGAAAAATCAAAAGTACCTGCCGATGCGTTTATTCCTTCAAGTGCTGTGGCTTGTCTATTTTGAAAGTCTACAAACTCTATAGTCACATTAAAATTCTCGTCGAGAGTAGTATTTACATCTCTAATTGAAATAGTTACAACATCAAAGTCTTTTACACTTTCATCTTCTTCAGTTAATCTAACAAATCTTTCGTGTACACTAACTATCACCTCATAGGGTACTACTGTGCCATTAAAATAAGTTACACTAACATTTTTTATTGCAGTTGCATGGGTGTCTGGTTCGTGCATTAATTGATTTATTGTTACTTCTACACTTTTTACTCCTACATCGAAAGCATTAAAAGATACATTTGAAAAATATATATTTCTACTTACTCTGTCCCAAAATATTTCTGGATGTATTCTTGAGGTTGTTATATTTATTCTAGGGGCTATAGTGCTATAAGTAACTAATGGATTTAATAATTCGTCCATAACAGTTACGTCTGTTGCTCCTTGACAATTATTTGCTCCTTTTTCTAGGGTCTCTACATCTGGAACTTTAAAATCATGGCATTGCATTTGTGTTGTATTACCATTTACACCTCTTAATTCTACATGATCTTCTAGTAAGATTCTATTTGTATCAGAATCACTTCCACTATCACATCTTAAATTATATTCAATGGATACTGCTTGTCTAGAACGATTTGCTGGGTTAGTTATATTTGCACAAACTTCTACTGTTTCTCCAACTTCATAATTCCCTTTATCTGTAACTGTATTAACTGTTAGCCATGTACTTATTGAGATTATCGACGTTCCGATTCCTATTAGCCCTGTAGAAGAACTAGAATTAACTAAAACATTTGCATCTTCATCTAAACATCCAGTATTTCCTGGAATGCAATCACATCTTATTTCTAAAATATAATTTATCCCTTCATTTGTATTTACGACACTTGGAACGAAAGAAGTTAAGGCATGTCCAGCATATTTAGATATGGGGGAAAAAGCTTCAATAGAACTACCTGCGATTGGTATTAATTCTCCCCCAATTAATTGTAATAAATCTCCTGTACAAAGAGATCCCACTATAGCTTTTCCTGTATCTTGTTTACTTACTGTCCAACTTACTCCTGTTTGTTTTCCAACTAAAATTGGTGTTTCAATTTTTATTTCATCTATAATTAATGTTGAACTTGTTGTTTCAGAAATATTAAAATTAAATAGGGTTTCTAGATCTAAACTTGTTAATGTAAAATTTACAACTGCGGTTGTTGAAGGTCCAAAGTCAGAAGGAATTGTACATCCTTGAATTACATCAATAGGGTCTGGAGAATTTTCAGTAGTTCCAGAAAAAGAGCATCCTGTTATTCCGATTGTTTGAGCAGTATCATTCCAGAAAGTTATATTATATGCTTGATTTTTTTCAGTATTTCCTGCTGCTAAATCTATTTCACATGTTATTGTTCCTCCTTGGGCAACTATACTAGGTACACAAGAATGAGAATCTATTGCTGAAACGAAAGGCATTAAGAATAATAAACTGAGGATTATTAATATTTTTTTTATCATTTTCTTTGTTTTTTAAAGGTTTTTATAGTTTATTTATCTTTCCTTTTTGATTTTACTCTTATTTTGTTGTCCCAGATTACGATTAATACAACTGCTATTAAAAGGACTAAAATTGCAAAAAATAATCCCTTTAAATTAAATTTGCCGTCTACTATTGGTGTTATTGAAAGTGGTTTTGATTTTGGTTTCTTTTCTACACAATTTATTTCAAAGTCTTCTATTAAGTCAATTAAAACATTATCTTCTATTCCAAAACCCATTTGTATTGTTAGACTATTTTTGAATTTAGTTAATTCTTTTTGAGTATAATTTTTTCCTATTTCTTCTAAAAAGGTTCTTGTTTGGTTACATAAAAATCCTGTGTTATAAAAAAATTCTAATTGTGTTTGGTTTCCTATTGCACTACTGGTTCCTCCTCCTGTTGTTGAGGGAGTAATAATTATATCTCCAGTAAAACATCCACCAATGTTTCCGTACCCGATTATGGTATGATTACCTGCTGAGGCACCTATGCAAGTTGAACTACTCACTAAAGGCATAACTAAGATTAAAACTATTAAGATTATTGAACTATGTTTTTTTTTTCAATCATTTTACTTTCCTGTTATTGTAACATCTCCACCAAGTGCTTTAGGAGTTGTATCAACAATAATATCTTTATCAATTTCTGTTTTACAATAATATTTAATCCATTCCTCTGTGGTCTTGTCAATTGTATTTTCAATTTGTATAGTTGTAAAATTTGTATAACTTAAACATTCTCTACTAGTCTCATTTCTTGTATCACAATATCTTGTATTAATATTATGAGTTCCTAAATTAATAGTACCATTAATTATGCTATATTGGCATTTGTCTTCGCTAATTGTATTACAATCTGAATTCTTAATATTATTTAACCCTAATTCTATTAATTTATCTTTACATGCTTTTGATGTTGAAACATTTGTATCATTTGCTGAAAGAACTGCTTGAGCATAAACTAAAACAACTACCATTAAAAATGATAAGCAACCTGCTAAGATTTTCTTATTTTTTAAATTCATTTGTTTTTCCTCCTTGATTTAATTTTCATTTTAAAATATCCTCACCCAAACACTTGAAGAATTACAACCAAAAGTTCCCGACTCATTTCGCCCAATACTTCCATTAACCGAAGCACCACAAGTTGGTAATGTTGAAACATCTAAATTTATTAATTGACTGAATGTTGCATTTGAAACATTTAAATTCCCTGTTGTTAACAAATTATCATCTGTGAAGTTTATTAAATTAGTTCCACCAACATCATCTAAAACTAAACCTGTACCACTATGGAAAATTTCTCCTTGAAATGTGCTTCCTAATAACATTTTTTTACTACCAAACCAACCTCCCCTTCCATCAGCTAATAATTCAAAAATAGTTGTACCACCAACTCTAAATCTAATATTCCCATCTGTCGCACCTGTTCCTGATTGAAATAAAACAGAACCTCCATCACCATTTGAAGTTGCACCAGTTCCCCCATCTCCAGCAATAAAATCAACCCCTCCTCCAACTCCTCCAGTATTAGACGACCCTCCTGAAGTATCTCCACCATCTCCACCAGTAAAAATAAACTCGCCTCCAACCCCACCAACATTAATATCAACCGTATTTGTTGCATCTCCACCTTTTCTTCCAGTAATATTAAATATTCCTCCAATTCCACCAGTAGATCCCAAAAACCCTCCAGTTCCAGAAGCATCTCCACCATTACCTAAGAAAAATATAGATGAACCACCTTTACCTCCCAAAGCAACAAAATCATCAGTTTGAGCATCTCCTCCATCTCCTCCATCATAAAAAAAATCTCCTCCAAATCCTCCCTGATTTGAACCTGATGTTGCAGTATTAGTCCAACCCTCTCCACCTGTAAATGAATATCCTTGTCCTTGTGTTGAACCTGAATTTCCAACATCTCCTATACTATTTAAAATTAAAGCAGGGTCAAAAGAAGTATTAAGAGTTAAACTATTTCCAAATAAATCTCCAAGATAAGTTCCATTATGAGCAGTTATATTTCCACCAACATTTGCATCTCCTGATAAATGTAAATCAACAAAAGGATTAATTACATCCCCAAAACTTATTGTATGTCCAGTATTTGGTTTTAATTTATCTGCTAATAATACTAATTCTGTATCACTGCTATCTGTTGCACTTCTCCAAACGCCTGTAGTTAATGCAATAGCGCTAACGATTGAAGCAGTTAAATCAAAAGCACCCAAATCAACATTATTATCAAAAATAACATTATGCCCACTATCTCTTTCTCCAATATGATTTACAAATAATTTCTCCATTGAAGCGTTTCCATCTAATGTTAAATTAAATCCAGAATAATTACCACTACCAATAGCAAGATTACCATCAAGAACAAAATTTCCTAGATATGAAGTTCCAGTTACATTAAGGTCTCCATGAATTGTAGCTGAACTTGCATTTAAATCTAAAATATTTATATTAGTATTATTAATTAAAACAGATATTCCTTCAGTTGTGTTTGGTGCATAAAGAGTATTACCTCTAGATTCATTCCAAGTTTGATTATCATAAAGATTAGTTGTTCCTTCATTTAGATTGTCTGTTGTCTTTGTTCCAAAAATTGCATCCCATTTACTTTCAAACCAACTCTCCAAAATATTCAAAAAACCATTAGAATTCTCCATTTGAGTTGAATTAAAATTATCTAAATTAATCCAAGAAAAAGTGTTAGGTCCTTTGGCTAATTCGATTACTTCATCTAGAACACTATCAATATAAACACAAACAAAAGTTTGTTCAGAAAAATTAAGAATCTCTACCCCTGCTAGATTAAAATTTACTATTCCTTGAGGGTCAGTACTTGCTGTTGTAATGTTTGAATAAAGAACAGGAGTACATGAACTTGATGTTGAAAAATTATAAGTAAAAGTAAAAGTTCCAGTAATTATTGCTCCACCGCTTGTTACTTGGGTTTGTATTGGTATAATATCTCTTGCTGGTATGGCACTTACTAAACTAATTAATAATAATATTCCAATAATTGTTAATATTTTTTTCATTGTTTGACTACTACCATCCAGTTTTTATCTGAAAGTAATAAAATAATTACAATAACAATAATTATAAATACAATTAACCAAAAGAGTATTCTAAAATCAAAATCTTCTTGTGGTTTGTTTGGTGTTGGTTGATTTATTGGAGTTGTTAGGTTTGTTTTAATTGAACATTCTTCATCGATGTTTTCTAAAAAACTCTTTAAGATACTATCTTCAATTCCAAAACCAATTTGAATTACTAAATCATTTTTAAATTCTATGAATTCGTTATTTGTGTAACTTAATGTCTTTTCTTCTAAAAAATCTACTGAAAGATTACAAAGTAAATCTCTATCATAAAGAGTCATATTTGGATCAAGTTGGTCAAGGGTTGAACCTCCTCCACCCCCAGTAGGTCCAGTATTTGTATAAGAAATTGATAAAACATTAGAAGTATTAGAAGGTTCTATATTTAAAAGGGAAGGAATTGTAACTTGAAGAGTTGATGAATCACAAGTAAATGCAGGACTATAAGAAAATCCTAAATCAGAAACATAAGAAAGAACAAAAATTATACAAGAAGTTACATTAAAAACAATAGTCGAGTTTATTGTATCTGTAAGATTTGAACCGATATGTTTTTCTGTATCTGTTGAGGAGACAAACCAGAGTGGTGAGTTAGTTCTAGTTATTCCCTCAGTTAAATTAAATTCATCCAAAACATAAGAAAAATTATTTGGAGTTAAAGTTATATTTACATTTCCATCATTAGAATTTATATTTGTATTTCCTCCTACTGAAAAGTTGTTGAAGTAAATTAAAGCATTTGTTAAATCATAAATTCTAACATCTTGATTTGAAGTGTGAGTATTATTTAATCTAACATTATTTATTCCATCTACTTCTGTTACTAAATTTGAATCTTTATCAAAATAAAAATTATCTTCTTCACCATAAACTCCTGAACCTAAATAAAGAACTTCAAGTCCATCCACTAATCCTATTTCACTATTAGTTGCTGTTAAGGTTAAAACTTCTGCTGTATTTAAATTATGTAATCTTTCTCCAGGAAACTGGTTTAAAGTTACATTAACACTTTCTGAATCTGTATTTATTATTGTAACTGAAGAAACTGTTTGTCTTTTTGAAGTTGTAACTTTAACATCATTATTATCTGATGTTGATTGATATACTGTTGAACCTGCTGAGTGGTAGGTTGCGAAGGATTTTGTTATGTTGTAAGATGCGAATACTAAATCATGAGTAACATTAATCATATTAAAATTATCAAAACCACCATATTCATATTCAGATAGAGAAACATTATCAGGATAACTATTTAAGGTAGCTTCATAAATTAAACTTAATTGCATAGCCCATTCATTTGTTGAATTTACCCTTATAGTTTCATTATTAACATTATATTCACTAATTATTATTCTAGAAGTATTCACATTATAGGCACTAATATTCTGATAAATCCAATCATAAGCATCTAATGCCATTAATCCATAATCTGTAAATCCTGCATCTAAACCTAAATATAAATGGTGAGAAACATAATCAATTTCATCTGAAAAATTAGACATCCAATTTCCCATAATGGTAAATGCCCGAGATGTTTTTTCAGTTGTTGCAGGTCCACCAACTAACATATCTGGATAAGCTTCTTTTACTGCTAAATAAGTTGAATTATATAATTTATCATATTCAATACTTCTTATTGTAGTATTACCTGCACTTTCAGATAAATTATTTAACCAAAATAAAACAGAGTCTGGTTCATTCCAAACCTCAACTATACAAGTCTCTGCATCACAACTAATATTATTTAAAAGATTTACAACTAAATTCCCCCATTTTGTGTAATTAGATGGAGTGCAAGTTTTATTTGTACCAGCTTCACAATAAGCATTAGTCCTATTTACTAACCAATCAGGCATACCAAACATATTAATTAACATTTTTTGATTATTTTCTTTAGACCATTCTACTTGATTCCTTAATTGTTCTGTATGATTTTCATGCCATGTACCTTCAGATAAAGAAATAATATGTAAAATTGGGGCAACTCTTGAAGTAGTCATCTTAGCATCCAACCATTGCCTCCTATATCTATCAACTGAAGCATTACTAAAACAAGTAAAAAATGGTGGAACACCTCCAGGACAGTAAGCTAAATAATTATCATTTCCAATATTAGCACCATAAAAATCATTTCTTATATCTCCTATTGAAGAAGTAAAATTAGCAATAAGAGAAGTAATATCTGTAGTAAATTCCCAAACATCACTTTCATTTGAATTTCCAGAAGTATCTGTTGCATTAACTTTCCAATAATATTTTTTAGAACCTAGTTGATATAAATTTCTAATTTCTGTTGAGTTTAATTCTTTATTATAATATGCAACTTCATCAATTGAACCATTAAAATGTCTATTTCCAGCGTCAGTTCCAACTTTAAATGAATTACTCAAATCAGTAATATCTCCTGTTTCTGTTTTGTTAAATACATTTTTCCCATTAACATATAATTTCTCATTATCACTCCCACCATTTGCATCATAAGTATATGCTACATGAACCCACTCATTTAAATGAGTATCCATATCATAATCAGAATCCATACTAATTTCTACTCCTCCAAATTTATTAGTTATAGTTATTAACCCTGTCTCTTTGATAATAAAATCATTAAAAAAACCTTGTGAAAATACTGCTCTTTGAGTTCCTATTGATGTTTGAAAAACCCAAGCAGACATAGTTATTTCAGTTTTATCAGAAGTTAAAGAAGCATCAGTTCCCATATCAATATAACTTGTATTCCCACTAAAATTAAAAGCACCACCCATCTTTCCATCTTCTACCCAAGTAATATTTGCCCCTCCAATCACAGTCCCATTATTCAACCCCAACCCTCCAGCAAAATCATAAGCATGAGTGCTATTCTCACCAAACTCACTTAAATTATCAAAATGATATAAAGCAACTAAACCTTCATCATCAGGTTGAATTGGAATAGTAGTAAGATTATAAGAAATATTTTGACTTGCATTTAAAGTATGA
>SDBT01015529.1_pt1 | contig 12098 bp, 16 predicted proteins | sample 2277101 | NCBI WGS metagenome assembly SDBT01 (sample SAMN10404973, study PRJNA504765) | marine sediment metagenome | isolation source: marine sediment core GS10_PC15, 103 cmbsf | place: Arctic Ocean: Southern Knipovich Ridge | collected 2010
CGAACCAATGCCTCCACATGATCATTTAGACAAACTAGCAACTCGGGCTGCAAAAGTACAGGCTGCGTGCGAGGAAGGTGAATTTAATCTTCATAAGAGAGAGTTGATCGAAGACATTTGCCGTTCGGCCAAGCAACGACCTTACACAGTAATTTATAGGTTTGTACTTCATGGCCACTCACGCCCTTCCAGTGCAGTCAGAAAACGATTGCGGGATTGGGTGAACGAACAGCCTGGTTATCGGGCACGTTTGGATTGGGAAGCTCCCCGTTGGCTGCGGGTTAAGGTTCTTGGTGAAAATGCAAAAAAGAGAACATGGCGCTGGCCGGTTTACCTCCGTTGGATACCTGGACTCGGAGGATAAGCCATGAGCGATTCATTGCCAAATGTTGATGAAGTGAAAGAGATTGCTAATGAAGGCCTCGTTAAACGGAATGAGAAAGACGCTGGAATCATCTCGAAGTATAAGGTAATAATCTCCGATTCGATCCACAGGGCGATTGAGGGTCAATATTATAAATTAACATATACATTCACAGAAAGCATTCCTAGAAGAGTGCTCGACCAACTTCGTGATTGGATAAAAGAACAGCCTGGCTATCAAGCTAGATGGCGATGGGGCGAGTTAAGTTGGTACCCTGAAATGATAGTGAAGATTCCTACGAAACATCAGACGCCTCGACGATGGCCGTTGCTCCTACGTTGGATACCCGGACTCGGATAAGAGAAACATTATGTTCCGAATGCGTTTTATGCCTGATGGGGATGAACTTTATGTAACGGTTGGCGTCATGGACGATTTGGGAGATTTAATAGGCGATGAATATGAGCTTGCCGTACACGTTCACAAAGATGAGCTAGAGTCGTACTTTGAAGATGCAGAGCCAGGAGTTTTAACATTAGCTCGCGAAGTCATGGAGGATAAAAGAGATGAAGCGATTGTCGAATTGATCCCTCGCACTCTTCGATACTCTTTAGTCCGATGTGCTTGGTGTGATGAAGGAGGTAAATATGTTTTGAAAACAGATTTGCCGGGTGACTTTGATCCAGAGAAGCACCTTTGTGATGAATGCAAAAAGGATAATGACAGCAAGGATGAGTAAACGATTATAACTTTAGATGATAAAGGTACAAAGTAATGACCCTCCTAAAGAAAACCACCCCGCCTATTAAAAGTACAAAGCATTCCAGAAAGGTTCAGTGGGATCACTTAAAAAGATTGTACTTTGAGTTTCGGGCTCTTTTTGATTTGCAACAATCTGGCGTGAAAAAGCTGGATGTAGCAGACGGCAAGAATCAGAACCTCGGCTATTCAAAAAAGGCGAAGGCCACATTCTATAAATGGTTTGTTGAAAATTTTGGCCCAGGAGGGGAAATAGAAGGCGGCTCTCCAATCGTTCCGAACCAGACGATGTTCGATGAGTTCAGAGGCTATGCCTACATGCTCCATCAAGATGAATCGCTTCGCGGCGGTATTCGTGTGTTTGCGCAGAGAGCGAAAAGAAACTTCACTTTGGCTGAATACGAAAAAATGAGCAGGATAGATGGCATGAAGCCTCAACAAAGGGTAGTGCTCAGCGAGGAAGACAAAAAGTTTTACGAAAAAAACAAAGAACTGTATCAAAGAGTGAAAGCAAGGGTTCATGGAATGAAGCGGCAAGGGGTTTTGTAAGCCAACACTTATTCACTCTCCCATTTGGGAGCGGGTTGAAACTGACTAAAGTTATCAAATCTAGCTGCCGATAACTACATAAAGACAGTAGGAATCAGATGATGGAAGAAAAAATCAACGAACCAGAAGACCTTCCGGGGGCTAGCACCGATGAGAAGCAAACTAGCAGTAATCTGTTTGATGGCGGGGACTTTCTTCCTGCCGGTGGGTTACGACATCTTATTCAAGACTCTGCTGGATTCAATCGGCTCCTACTGGCTTACAACTTCCGTTTTCTACCTACTTTCTGCGTCCTTCTTTGGCTTGTATTTCTTGTTGTCAAGATCACCTGCGAATAAATAAGGAACCCCAACCATGACATACGTTGTATGTGAGCCGTGCTTCGGCTGTAAGTACACCGATTGTGTTGTTGTTTGTCCAGTCGAGTGCTTCTATGAAGGGGACAAGGTTCTCTACATCCACCCCGACGAGTGCATCGACTGCAATGCCTGTGTGCCAGAATGCCCGGTCGAGGCCATCTTCGAAGAGGGTGATGTACCCGATGAATGGAAAGACTACATCGAACTCAATGCCGAGATGGCTCCTAAGTGCCCGAACATCACCGAGAAGAAAGACCCGATCTGTGATGAGGACGGAACACCTAACTTGATATAATGGGCGATAGCAATGCCTCGTTACATCGGCCAAAAACACGACGGGCAGTGCGCCCCAATCGCCATTCTTAATGCTGAGCGATGGGCAGGCGCTAAAAGTATAAAAAATCGATTGGACTATCTAATCCGATTGTGCAAATCAGATTCGGAGGGGACAGAAGATTCTAATTTTGACAAGGCAATTCGGCGCAATCCTTACTTCTCGGTACAGAGGATGTACAAGCCCACCATCCCGCGTTTAAGAGAACATGTATCAAATGGGGCTGGGGCATTTTATAGTTACGACACTGGACGCCGGAAAGAAGATGAAGGCCATACCATTTTCATACCGGGCGTGTTCCGGTTATCTTACTCTGGCTGGATCGTTACCAACATTTTATACGCGACTGTTTTACGGGTATCGAATCGGCTTTTTTTAGATGACATCTGGCAAGTGTCTCCACCTGATGAGAGATTAGTTTGGTTGGTCTGGCCAAAATGAAGATATCCTTTCAATTCGATACAAACGATGCAAACGACCGGGCGAAGATGAAGCGAGCGTTGCATCTGTGGCAGTTGGATTCGTCAGAGGATCAGATTGCGGCCGAGGTCGCTGGCATCTGCGCTATGAAATGTGGCGAGAAGCTCGTAGCTGGGGCCGCAGAGCACTTTGAAGCCGATACCATATTCACACAAGCTGAACTAGCAGCGGCCATAGGCGAAAGCCTGGTGGATGTAGCTGCATGGTTTAGGGTACTCGGCCGCAGAGAGAAAACCCTCGGCTGGGAAATCTTCGCCAGGGGCCGTGGTGCTGGCAACGTCCGCACCTATTCTATGTCCCCAGCAATGCGGACGGCCGTCTTGGGTGTGATGGGCGATTAGGCTACTTCCTTTCGCCTTCTAAACCAATCAGGCCTAAGCTCTCTGATTTCCTTGTCGAACTCTAGGTCGTAAACACAGCTATAGCGTCGGCCTGATTGGATCGCATCGAGCATTCTACAAGCTCATTTTTATTGTAGATGCCAGTTTCGCTAATTCGCCGAAACCGTTCTGGGCGGGTGGCCTCGGCAAGGAATCCTTTCACAATCATCATAGACTTCATAGACTTCTCCATTGGTGGCGTATTTCTCAATTATAGTATCTTGATGGCCATGCAACCTATGGCACATTCTGTGCTAGCACGCTCAGCTAACCTATCTCTTTTTTTTATCGGCAATTGCCGATAAAAACTTTAACCCTATCTTATGCTAGCTATGCTGTCACGATTGCCTATTGCATTGATTGTCCCCAACTCTTATATTGCTCCGACAATCTCTTTCCGCCCGTTCCACCCTTGCAAGGAGCAATACCATGAACAACTCAGCCCTTTACTACTATCTCTCACAACTGGAGTGGCTGGATATCGGCGCACGAGTTGTCGCCTTGATTGGAATCGTTGTGATGATGTACCTCCTCTGGCCTCGTGGTGAGCAGCACTACGACGAGAAATTTGATACATACATCAGAAAACTGAAGCCTGGTTGGTTTGCTGATACTGCTACAGGAGCAAAGCAGCAGTTGCTTGCAATGGCCCGTAACGGGGAAGGCAAGCCAGCCTTAAAACATCCTCTAAACGTGGCGCTTTGTAATTATACAAACCTCAACCACAATAGTTACGATCCAGAGTTCGACAAGCAAATCAGAAAACTGAAGCCTAGTTGGTTTGCCACCACTGCACTTCAGCAAGTATGGAATGGTACTTACCATCAATTGGTTCGGTGGCTCTTAGCAAACAAGATAGAAGTGGAAAAACAACAATTGCTCGTCGTAACACCTACACATTTTAGAAGCGACAAAAAAACAATTATTCCCAACAGCATGTAACCAGGAGTGAAGATGCTCCTATTGCGGCGATCAAGTCTTATTATTGCCCCTCACTTCCTTCGCTAGCAGCGAAAGGAGTGAGGGGCTTCTTTTTTTCATTTCATACCCTGCGCTTAGATACCCTCATGCAATCCGAAGAAGGGATCGTAATGGGCAACCATCTAGTCAGCGGAGAATTCATCAAAAACTACATCACCCACTGCGAGATATTTCAAGTAGCTCATGGAAGTGAAGATGATTTCTTGGGAGTCGGCACGAGTTACGATACCTCTACCTACTAGAATGATGCTAGCAATGCGGACGGCCGTCTTGGGTGTTGCTGAATGAAAGCATCTGTGCGCTAGCATCCATGTGATAGCATTTTATTTCTCTATTGGTTGCTACGCTATCTTAGACGTATAATACCTACCACCTCTACCTTTTGAAAGATTCATTCAAATCTTTTAACCCTTGAGCCGATATACATATAAGCTGCTTCTTTGAAAGCAAGGATGTTATAAATGCAAAAACTCAATCCGTTTGATAAACATCAATTTTCCACTCAACCAAAGTATTACAGTAATGCCTCAAAGTCTAGGGCCAGGAAACAAGTAGTAGCGGCATACCGTGGCATCACAGGCCGGACATCAATTCCTGAAAATCGTAACTATTGGACTCTATGTAATAGGCAGCCCAATACCGATGGTGCCGAAATTGTACAATTGGTGAAGTGTGGCCTTCTTCAAAAAAAACAGTTCCACGGTATCGACTACGATCTAAAAGGCGAAGGGATCATTCCATTCAACAAACAGCAGCACCCAGAAGCCTATTGGTTCGAGGGTGAGTGGTTGGATGTGATCGAACAAAATTACGAGATATTCAAACCTGCTCTCGTTTATTTTGATTCCACACGTACTGTCGTTTCTGTCGGGGGCTGCGTGCGACTTGCTCGAACAATGAACATGTGTCCTGCGGGGACTGTTATAGCAGCCAACATAATGTTATCGGACGGGCATTCTAGTAGACGTTTTGATCCAAATTTATTGATAGAGAATTTGGGTCCACATTTGAGGTCGCCCAAAGCATGGACTGTTACTGATAGGTATTATGCCTACAAAGCCAGTCAGACGGAGATGGCGACTTATATTTTTTTTAATCCCTCTTTTGAAAAGGAGACAGACAATGTCGAAAAATAATAAAAAGAAGGAGCCGAAGCAATCATTGGGTGCCTCCCTGTTGCCGTACACTAATAAAAGCAGCAAACCCTACGACCCTAAGTTCATTGATACAATCCGAAAATTAAAACCACATTGGTTCAAGAAGGCAACGTAAATGCTAAATAAGCAGCAAATAAAAAGCATCAAAGCAATAGAGGGCTGGGATGAGTTTGTAAAGATAGTTCCCCCTCCTTCTCAGAGGAAGGGGGAGCTTCTTGCGATGGCAAAGAGGGGTGAGCCAAGGCCGTCGTATAAGGATTGGCTTGGGGAATCTTTGGGTAGGTATACAAATAAGAACACAAGCACCTACGACCCTAAGTTTAACAAAGAGATCAGGCGGCTGGCCCCTCACTGGTTTATCGATAAAATAGCCGAAAAGAAAAAGCAACTTATAGAAATGGCAAAGAGGGGCGATTCTAGGCCAAGTGACCCAACCAGCCCGTTAAAGCAAGCTCTGAGTAGATACACTAGTAAAAATTCAACGGCCTACTATCCTGAGTTCGATAAAGAGATCAGGCAATTAGCCCCTCAATGGTTTATTGATACCACAGCCAAAAAGAAAAAACAGCTAATCGCAATGGCAAAGAGAGGTGAGCCAAAGCCAAAGGTGATAGATCACTTAGGTAGCGCCCTAAAATCATACACATCACCAAAAAACAACTCCTATAATCCTGAGTTCGACAAAGAGATCAGGCGGCTGGCCCCTCAGTGGTTTGTTAAAACATCAGATGAAAAGAAAAAACAACTTCTTGCGATGGCGAAGAATGGTGATCCTAGACCAACAGTAAGGTCGCATCCACTTGGTTCGTCTTTACTCTGCTACACAAACAAGAATAAGGGTACCTACGACCCTAAGTTTAACAAAGAGATCAGGCGGTCGGCCCCTCAGTGGTTTATCGATAAAATAGCCGAAAAGAAAAAGCAACTAATCGCAATGGCGAAGAGCGGCGATCCGAAACCACCGTTTGGAAAGCATCTACTAGGAGAGCCTTTATGTAGGTATACAAGCAAGAGACATTGTTTATATGACTCTGAGTTCGATAAAGAAATAAAAAAATTAGCTCCTCATTGGTTCAAGAAGGCAGCATAGATGCTAAATAAGCGGCAAATAAAAAGCATCAAAGCAATAGATGGCTGGGATGAGTTTGCAAAAGAAGCTCCCTCTTCTTCTCGGAAGAAGAGGGAGCTTCTTGCTCTGGCAAAGAGAGGTGAACCAAGGCCTGTGATAAGGAAGCATCCACTTGGTTCAGCTTTATGTTGCTACACAAATAAGCGCCAAAAGCTCTATGACCCTAAGTTCGATAAAGAGGTAAGAAAACTAGCTCCTAGTTGGTTCATTAAAACGGCTGATGAGAACAAAAAACAACTTATAGCAATGGCGAAGATCGGCAAGTCGAGGCCAGGCAAATGGAAACACCCACTTGGTTCGGCTTTATCTTGTTATGCAAATAAGCACCACAAGCTCTACGATCCTAAGTTCGACAAGCAAATTAGAAAACTAGCTCCCCAGTGGTTTGTTAAGACATCAGACAAACATAAACAGCAGCTTATCGCAATGGCGAAGGGTGGCGAACCAAGGCCCGTACAAAATAAACATCCACTTGGCTCGGCTTTGTGTCGTTATACCAATAAGAAAAAGCCGACCTACGACCCCAAGTTCGATAAGAAGATAAGGCGACTGACTCCTAGCTGGTTCGTCCACACGTTATCCGAAAACAAAAAACAAATTACCGCAATGGCAAAGAGGGGCGAGCCTAGGCCTGGGGAAAAGAAACACCCACTTGGTTCGGCTTTATCTTGTTATACCAATAAGAAAAAGCCGACCTACGACCCTAAGTTTGATAAAGAAATTAGAAAACTAGCTCCCCAGTGGTTTGTGAAGACATCCCTTGAAAACAAAAAACAACTTATCGCAATGGCGAAGGGTGGCGAACCAAGGCCCGTGCAAAATAAACATCCACTTGGCTCGGCTTTATATTGTTATACAAATAAGAACCGCAACACTTACGACGCCAAATTCGATAAAGAAATAAGGCAATTAACCCCCAATTGGTTCAAGAAGGCAGCGTAAATGCTACTAAATAAGCGTCAAATAAGAAGCATCAAAACAATAGATGGCTGGGATGAGTTTGTAAAAGAAGCTCACTCTTCTTCCGAGAAGAAGAGGGAGCTTCTTGCAATGGCAAAGAGGGGTGAGCCGAGGCCAGTGTGGGGGATACATGTGCTAAGCAGACCTTTATCTCGTTATACAAACAAGAAAAACAATACCTATGACTTTAAGTTCAATAAACAAATCAGAAAGCTAGCACCTCAATGGTTTATTGACACTGTGGCTGAAAATAAAAAACAACTAATAGCAATGGCAAAGAGAGGTGAGCCTAGACCTAACGGCAAGACACATTCATTAGGACATACGCTATGCAATTATATAAACAAACACGGCAGTACCTATGAACCCAAGTTCGATAAATTGATCAGAAAACTAGCCCCTCATTGGTTTGTGAACACAGCGGATGAAAAGAAAAAACAACTTCTAGCAATGGCAAAGAAAGGTGGGTCACGGCCAATAAAAGCGAAGCATCCACTCGCTGAAATGTTGATAGTCTATACTAATAAAACTAAAAATTGTTATGACCCCAAATTTGATAAAGAAATAAGACAACTAGCTCCTCATTGGTTTGTGTCGCAATCAGATATTGCTAACGATAAAAAACAACAACTGTTAGAAATGGCAAAGAGAGGCGAGGCGAGGCCGAGTTCGAGATCACATCCTCTTGGAGGCGTCTTATTGCATTATACAGGCAAGACCGGATGCTACGATCCTAAATTCGACAAACAGATCAGAAAACTAGCACCTCATTGGTTTGTTGATACCGCAACCGAAAATAAAAAACAACTTATAGCGATGGCGAAGAGAGGTCAGTCAAGGCCAAGCCACAAAAAACATCCACTTGGTCCATCTTTAAGTCGTTATACAAACAAGACTAATACAACCTCCTATGACCCCAAATTTGATAAAGCGATCAGGGAACTAGCACCTCAATGGTTTGTGAAAACAGCGGATGAAAACAAAAAACAACTGATTGAAATGGCGAAGAAAGGCGAGCCGAGGCCGAATTCAAGAAAACGCCCACTAGGCAGTGTGTTGACTCTCTACACCTGCAAAAAATGCAACAATTACGATTCTAAATTTGATAAGAATATCAGAAAACTAGCTCCCCATTGGTTCATTGATACCGTAGTCGAAAACAAAAAACAACTCCTCGCAATGGCGAAGAAGGGTGAACCAAAACCCATTCAAGGAAAACACCCATTAGGCAATGTACTGAGTAACTATTTATCCAAGTCGGGCGACACCTACGACCCAAAGTTCAGCAAACAAATCAGAAAGCTAGCACCTCACTGGTTTAAGAAAGGAAAATAAAATGCATTTACATCCAGCAAATTTTGATTATGTAGACCCAAATTGGAAGCCATTAACGGCTAAAATGCCTATATTAAAAGATGACGATCCCAGGATACTTGGCTACGACGGAAGAACTTACCAGCCTCGATGCTACAAAGCATTTCATGGTAAAAAGCGAACGATCCTTATTTCTCCAACTGGTAGCGGCAAATGTTTGATGCAAATATTTCATGCTGCCAGAGAAATCATAGAGTCCGACTACAAACAAAAACAGGTGTTCATAGTTCCTCAATTAAATATTGGAAATGGATTCTCTGAGCAGCGCCACAAAAATCTCAAAATTGGCAGGAAGATTTATGGGTGGGAAATAACGACTAATTGTTGTTTTGATAATGAGCAGTCTGTCAAAAAGATTAGGAATTTTTTGTTAAATAAACACCCCTGCAAATCTTACAGAGCAAATAAAGTTCTTGGTGGATGTACTGCTGCTGTTAGTTATGCGGCACTGCTGGCTGCGTTTGGCAAAATGACCGCCAAAGAAAAGCGGCGAGCGATCAAAAATACTTCATTTAGATTAGATGAAGTTCATCATATAATGGGCTTAGTGAAAATAGATTTATATGTTGCGAATAGATTAGCCGAATTATGCAAGTATGTTTTAGATAACGACGGCAGCCTGCATTTGGCTACAGCAACCTTTTTTCGTGGCGACCAACATGTGATTGTAGGAAGCCAATACTTAAAGGATTTTGAAATTTATCGAGTTCAATTTCTACAATATTGGAAAACCACTGGAATAAAAGAATTGCATCAATGCTATCCCTGCTACGAAGCCGGAGATGACTTACTAGAGCAAATTTTAGATGCAGTCGCTGCCGAACCTAACCAACCACCGATCATAATTGTTCCATCTGATGGCATGAAGTTTTTTAAGCATACCAACAAATGGAAGTGGGTCAGGAAACTAGTGCGTGGTTTGGGCAAAATCTATGGCGACGATAAAGTGCTTGATCTTGTCAGCCCTGGCCGACAGTTGGAAGATAAAAAACGTTTGGTCTCCGATGGCCAAAATTTTTCTGCCATCGTTACTTGCCTGATTGGAAGAGAGGGAACAGATTGGCCACCATGTTCGCGCATCCACAATACAGTCTTAGACGCCAATGTATTGCAGCCAATACAAAAGTTAGGAAGAGCATTGCGAAAGCACGATGGAAAAACTATCATCAAAATGTTCAATTACATTGAACATTTTGATAGCTGGGATGATGATACTGATAAAATTCGTGCGCGGCTGTCAGATCGATTTAATGCTGTTGTGGGCGCTTCACTATTAGATGATATGTTGTACCCAATCACGATGCCTACGATTCCACAACCACAAGGTACCAGTGGCTCTAAATCGAAACGTGTCTCACTAGAAGACGTATATGGTAGCAAGAGAGGCGAATTGATAGAAGCTATAATGAAACGCATTGCATTTATCCCACTATTAGAGAGAACGGGCGGGTCCATTGACGAAGCTATCGACGAAATCATCGAGGAGTATTCTGACTGCATGTTAGAAAATGTATCATTTGATGTGCTTAAAGAACGATTGAGAAAAGAGATCGTTCGTCGTCATAATCCTAATAATCCAAATTTGAGGATAAACGGACTCATTGTCGATTTCATCCGTGAACATGGGTGGGATAAGGTTGTTAGAAAACATGTTGCTAGAAAATCTCCGTTTACTGGGAAGGCGGAGACAAAGGACCTTGAAGAATTACATAAATTTTTGAAAAAAGAGTTGGATGAAAAAATTGAAGAAATCAAGAAAATTGGAATCAAGAATATAGAAAAAAATACCCCTCTACATCGTTTTTTGTACAGACTAAGAAGGGATTTCCGCTACCATCAGAAAATGGAAGGGTTAGTGACTTGAAAAGCATATCGAGGCCTTCGAAAGTTGAATTAAGTTTTACGTAAAATCTAATAGATACCTCCATGAGATTCGCAGAATGGTATCCACTCAATGAAACTGTGAACGTCGAGATCGACGGCTATGACCGCCCAGAGAAAAGGGGGAATATCTGGGATATAGCCAATGCCTTAAAACGTCGTATCGCTAGGATGCCAGGGGCAAGCCAGGGCACCAACGTAGAGGGCCTCACGATCGACGGACTCGACGTCGACGCTCAGCAAGGCCGACTTAACTACTATGTCAAGGGAATCGGCATCGAGCACCTAGAAGGCATCCAGAAGGCTCTCAAGATGCATCTGGATGAGATGGGCGTCAAGTATGGCCCATTCCACATGGATAAGTCCGAGATGTTTAAGGGCGAGCCTGTGATTCGCATCCCAATCCTGCAAATATCAAAACAGGAAGAAACTGGACCGCCTGAACTGAATATGGCCAATGAAAATGCGCTACTAATCTTTAGGAATGTTTTAGGCTATCCTGACTTCCAAGTAGGCCACACATTTGATGCCCGTGATCTATTGAATCGCATACGCTCACTCGGGCCAATCGACATAGAGGGATCAGCCCGGCCCGCAATGGCTGGCCAAGGTGGTAATGTGCAAAGCTATCGGGGAGAGTACAGCACTGATATGATTAAGGACCGATTAAATCGACTAGAGCAAATCGCTCAATGGGCCATAGACAATGACTACGATGAGTTAGTGGTGACTTAACTGCGGGCCTTCCTACTCGCTTTCTTTCGATTCTTCTTCCTTTTTGCTCTCCGCTTAGCCTTAAATTCACTTAGGTCATTCATACCTTCCTTGTCAAGCGGCAAGTTGCCTGCGTGGTATTCCTCTGCGGCCAATAGGATGAACGCCCATTGTAGATATCTGGCGCGAGTCCTAGAGTCATTAAAGAACTGCTTGAAATCTCCTGGCTTGTATCCATCTATATTGAACAATGCCTTATCTGGAACAGTTACTGTAGATGGCGTTAATCTATAATCACATTGCCAACCCCCTTCTCTCATCCAATCGTATTTTGCTTTTCGTACTCGTGGTTGCCATTTTGCAATCTTAGCAACCATACCTGGGCCGGGATTGTTATATGGAGACCACCTATCAATGTCACAATTGCCCTTAAATCGCCAATCATTTTGACGGCGGGTACTTTCTTTCGCTCCCTCAACTCGCTGCCAATAATCATCTTGGCCAACTGTCACGCTGCCAGCTTTGAGCGTACGATTGCATTGAGTCCGAAAATCTTCGAAGCTCGGCGGATCGCCATCATGGAGCACCATATCCCCGTCTCGAATTAGTTTGAGAGCCGACTCAAATCCTTCTGGTGTCCATAATTTGGCTGGTGGGTGGGGGTGCAATATTTCACT
>SDBT01015530.1_pt1 | contig 12098 bp, 11 predicted proteins | sample 2277101 | NCBI WGS metagenome assembly SDBT01 (sample SAMN10404973, study PRJNA504765) | marine sediment metagenome | isolation source: marine sediment core GS10_PC15, 103 cmbsf | place: Arctic Ocean: Southern Knipovich Ridge | collected 2010
AGGTATGAGCTCTGAGTGCAATGAACATGGAGCACCAAGAAGCTACATTTGATGCCGAGGGCGAAAGTGAGGATGCCGGGCGGCGGAATAACAGCATCATGGATGACGAGGACGAGCTTAGTGCCAAAATCAAAAAGTTAATTGCTGAAGGCAAGCCCCACGACCAAGCCGTGGCCATTGCCCACAGCATGCTTGGGTTAAGCAAAGACAGCCTTGAGGAAAAGCCCCTCGAGCCCTATATACCCGCCCCACGGACCATGTCCATACGTGCCCACCGTGACCCCAACACGGGTGAGCTGGTGGCAACCGTTGAGGAGGGGGTCGGCGGCAAGGTGGGAAAGTATGATGTTGAGAAGCATCACGTCCAGCACCCCGGCAGTAAGGGGGGTCATATTGTAGGGTACGACAGCAAGGGCGAACCCATCTACGGCAAGAAGCACACGGCCAAGACCAGCATGAAGGAGTTTAGCCACCAACAGGCTACGCAGCACGCGCAGGAGAACCCGCACGAGCCCCCACCCTTGCCCTTGCCCCATCCCCCGCAAGGCATAAAGCTGAACACGATCAAGCACCAACTGTGGGCGCACGTTAAGAGTGGTGATGGCGTGAGCATGAAGGAAATCCAAAAGGCGGAATGGAACACGGCTGGGCTGTCCCAATACAATGCAGCCAATGACCTAGTCAAGAAGGACATCCTGTACAGCAAGGGTGGGAAGTATTTTGTGGCGGGTGAGGGTGGGGACGCGCCGGGCAACAAACCCAAATGGATACTAGGCAGTGAACTGGCGGACATGTCGTTTGACCAAATAATCAAAGCATACAGCACGGCAGTAAAGGAAATCGCCCCCCATTACCCCGGCGTGAATTTTACATTATGGGTGGATAATGTTTACACCCCGGCTGCTGCTGAGGTGGCGGCAAAGGAAGGACAAGGTTTTGCTGGCACCCCCGAAACTGATGTTACTGCGGTGGCGGCGTTCCCTGGATTTGTTGGTGCGCAGGGTAAGGGGTTGGAGTTGATAACTACCGCCTCCGATTTGCAGTTGGCGGCGAACATTGCCTTGGCCAATTTGTTGAAGGAACATACGACAAAGAATGCTCAGTTGGCGGCTATTGAGGAGACGTTGGATACTTTTGAAAACCAAGGCGCACAGGAACCTTTGGCGGCGTGGGTTAATGCCCTAGTGGAGAGTTCGGGGTTTACCAGCCAAGGACATTTGAAAGCTTCTGCGGGTAGTGCCGTGGGCAAACTGAATAATATGGGGTTTGCTGTTGAGGGTACAGGCAAGCAGCCCGAGGTTAGTGGCATCTTCAGCGAAGACCTGAAGGTGGTGCTGCCCACCACGTCCCATCTTAAGGCGGCGGATGACCAGTTTTTATCGGTGGTGGACCAATGGCTGCAATCAAGTGACTCAAGCACGGACTTTTTTGAAAACCTGAATAAATTTACGGACTCATTGGAAAGCCCTGCGGCGTTGGCAGCGTGGGTGCAGGCATTGTCCAAAGGTGATCAAAAGGGGCATGGGTCGACTGGTATGGCAGCCAAGGCAATGGAAATTGCTGAACAGAAGCTGGCGGGTATAGGGCACATTACGGTGACACCCATAGTGGGTGAGGGTGAAGCTGCCCCGCCCAAGGTGGCACCCCAACCCAACCTGAAAGAGTTGGTGCCTGATTCAACTGCGCAGTCGCATGCCAATAACCGGTTGACTAATATCATTGCTGGTGCAACTGGCCCTGTTACGGCATCCACCAAAGTGGCCAACCGCACCAAGGCGATGACGGACCCCATAAAGCTGGCGGCGTGGTACATGACTTTGCGGGAACATACCAAAACAGGATTCTTGCATGGCAAAGTGGAAGCCCCTGAGGCGGCGATGTCGGAGGTGCTTGGGAAGCTGCAAGGGATGGGCTTTACGGTGCCAAGCGCGGGTACAGTGGGGAACATAACTGGATTGACGTCCCCACCCATGCACGATCCCCCGGTGGGCAAGCCCCACGAGCCCATAAAGATAATGGGGACTGCCGGTGCCATATTGGGCGAGTCGACTGGGCCAAAGGCGGGCAGCAACCCCGGTGGGCAATGGAAGGGGACGGATGGGGTGGAGCGGTATGTCAAGGAGTACACCAACCCCGTGCAGTCATACAGCGAGGCGGTCACCAATAACATTTATCGGGCGTTGGGTGTCAATGCCCCCAACAGCCAAGTGTTTGCGGCTGAGGGTGGTGGGCTGCACTTCGCCTCCGACATACTGCCCAACAAAGGAACGTTTCAAAATAAGGCCCCCACGGAAATACAAGCCAAGGAGTTCATGGATGGGTTTGGTGCGGACATGTGGCTGGCCAATTGGGACGCGGTGGGCCTCGATTCGGACAACGTGGTCCATATGCCCGGTGGCAGTGTGGCCCGCATTGACCAGGGGGGCAGCCTATTGTTTAGGGCGCAGGGAGGGGACAAGCCTGCCAGTGCCACGGGCTTGGGTGAGGCGGTCCAGATTACTGAGTGGGAGAATTTCTTCAGCAAGAACCCGGCATACAAAAAGGTGGCGGCAAAGGCGGGCATTAACAGTGCTGAGGATGCGTTGCCCCAAGTGGAGGCTATGCTTGAGCGCATAGGCAAGCTGGCACAACAGACTAATGACTTTGAGGATTTGGTGCCTGCGGTGGCTGGGTCTAATCCTGAGGAAAAGGACAAGCTGAATACGGCGCGGGTGCAGATAATTGAAATGCTGCAACTACGCCACACGGCACTGGTCCAAAAAGTACACGATGCCAAGTCAGCCAAAGTGAATGCGGCGGCGGCAGTTGAGGCAGCCAAGCCCAAGGTGATACCCAAACCCACAGGTAAGGCGAGCAAGTCTGGTGGGGCAAAGGTGGCCAAGACAGTGCAAGTGGAGTTTTACGACCACGGGGACTGGATTGCTACCAAGCCGGAGGTGTTTGATAATGCTCAGATGCAGCCGGTGCTTGAGGCCCGCAAGCCACCAAAGATGTTGCCCGAGGCGGAGAACCTGAAATTGCAGGAGAGCCAGAGCTTTGGCAACACCATAAAGAAGGGCAAGCAAATTATCAACAGTTGGAAGAGTTCCAGTGGCTCCCTCAACTCAGCCTTTTACAAGGGTGATGTGGAGCAAATGTTTAAGTCTGCCCCCTTGTTTGAGGCCATAAAGAATGCCCCCAAGTGGACCGGCCCGATGTTTAGGGGCATGGGTTTGGGCACGGCGGATTATAAGAAGCTTATGCAGGGGGTGGTGGAGGACGGCACGGTGATAATGAATGCCCCGCAAGGGTTTAGCCGCAACCTGGGCACGGCGATAAGTTTTGGGCAAAGCCCCAAACCCCAATTGGTTATTTTCCATGTGGACAAGGGCAAGACCGGGCGCATGGTGGAGGACGTGGGGGGTAGCTTCAAAGCCGAGCAGGAAATTATCGCCATGATCGGAACCCAATACAAAGTTAAGGATTACGAGGAGGAATCGGTTAGTGGGCAAATGCGGACGCACATTTACATGACGGAGAAATAACATGGCGCAGCATGGAGGCAGCACAGGCATCCTGGGCATGTCGTTTGTGAACGAGGCGGGTGAGTTTATTGGCCAATGTATCAATTGCAAATGGTACAACGGTGACCAAAAGTGTGACGCCTTCCCTGCGGGCATACCGGACGCCATATTTGATGATGCGTTGCCCCACACGGCCAACGTGCCGGGGGACAATGGGTTTGTGTTCGAGGCCAAGAACATTGAGCCGGGGCCTGCATGATGGATGACATAATGGAAATGACGCACATGCCTGGACCTGAACTGTCCCGCCCACAGTGGGAGGCGGTGCCCATGCCTGAGCACGAGCACAAAGGGGATAGAGGGGTGTTCCAAAAAGGGCTGCGCCCTGATAAGGCACCCGTGCTCGAGTCACCAAAGTCGGCAGCAGCCAAGGCGGCAATTGCTGACCCGACCAAACCCCTAGTGCCACGGGTGGCCACGGTGCAAAAAAAAAGCGCAAGTACGAACCCGGCCAAGGGAGGCGTAATCATGCGAACAATCCGGCAGCACGGGAAAAGTTTTTGGCGTACCACAAGGCGTACTGTTGGTATCACAAAAAGAAGGTAAACAGACGGAAGTCGGCTGTGGCTGACCGCCGTACAAGACTTGTGGAAAATGAAGATGATCATAAGGCACGTATGTCAGCATATTCAAATGCTTACTATCATGCTAATAAGGAAAGAATAAAAAAACAGCGTGCCATGCGCCGCAATAAAAAGGAGCAACCCAATGCCGGTAATGAAGATAACGGACAACCTGCGCAACGATCAATTGGCTAGTGTGTTGTCGCGGATCGATGCAGGCAGTGGGCCGGGCACGATAAAGATTTACACTGGCACCATACCGGCAGATGCGGACGATGCTTTGGGTGCCCAAACGCTGCTGGCCACGTTGACCTTTACGGACCCGGCTGCACCGGCACCTGCTTTGGGAGTGCTTACGTTTAGTGCCATAACGGAGGACAGTGCGGCGGATGCCACGGGTGTGGCTGCATGGGCACGTATTGAGGACAGCGATAGCAATAGCGTGTTTGATTGCGATGTGACTGTAAGTGGTGGCGGTGGTGCAGTTGAGATCAACACGGTCAATATCGTTTTGGGTGGTGCGGTGCGCATTACTTCGATGGTGCTTACGGCACCTGCGGATGACGTTTAGAGGGCACCAATGCGTTTGGTCTTTGTATTTATGGTGATTGTGATCTTTGCTGTATAGAACTGTAACGTGATATTTGTAGGGTTCCTTAAAAATCAAATAGGGAGATATTTAGATGCCGATTCCATGGTTAGCTGCAACGGGAGTTCCTACTGATGCTGTGATTCGTCGTTATTTTCGGAATAGTACAAACAAAGTGGATATGAATGTAAATGGTAGTGTTACGCCTGTGGAATATAAATTTGTTGTGCCCACGGGGGGAGAGTTTTTGCTTTTGGGTATGCGGGTTGGGCTTATTGATGCCCGTTTGGATCCCAATAAGTTTGGAGATATTGCAAGGTTGAGTAGAGGTTTGGATTTTGAATTACGGGATGATCAGAATGCTGTGGTTTTGGATTTAACTGATGGTGAGAAAATTAAACGGAATGCTGATTTTGCTATGATAGATGGTGGGGATTTTAGTCGTATAGAGGGTAGTGCAAATGCCCTTTTACTTTCCTCATGGGTGGCTAGTGGAGATGATGAGCCTATAATCTTGCCAGCAGGTTCGAGCATTGTTGCAGTGGTCCGTGATAACCTTACCAAGTTGGAATTTTTCCGCATGCTTGTAAAGGGTAGGTTTGTCCCTGATTAAAATTTATTAGGAGAACTGTAATGCACGTTTTTGATCGTGGCCCCACACGTGGGCATCGTTATGTGGTGATGGATGGGCGCAAGCGGGTGGCAGTGTTTGACACTGAGAAGGAGGCCACCGGGTTTTTGACAGACCATGCCAAGCCCACCAAACCCAAGTGGGGTGGGAAGGGGAAGAAGTAAATGACCAACAGGAAATACGCAGCAATAAGTCCAACTGACTTACAGGATATTGAGGACCTGTTTGCTGCCAAGAGCTTTGACTTTGCCAAGGCTTACTTCCATTGGGATGAGGAGGTGGGCTGTTGGGATGTGTACCAAGGCATGAGCGGCGGCAGTAAGGTGGCTACCTTTACTATCAAAACAGGTTCAAAGTGGGAGGAAGTATGAAAAGGGAATGCGGCAACTGTACGGCATGCTGTGTCTACTTTCCTGTCCATGTAATGGCGTCACCGGCATACGAGCCTTGCAAGCGTTTGAAGGCGTGTAGGGAGGTGAAAAAGGACAAGGAAGGTATGCCTTTAATGAAGCCCTTTAACTATCAACTGCCTACGGAACACAACTGCACCGACTATGATGGGCGTCCCGAAATTTGTAGTGGCTATGCCTGCGCGTGGCTTAAGGGATTTGGTGAGGATGGGGATCGGCCTGATAGGTGCGGGATTATATTTGACCAAAACGCGCCGGAGATGATAATTGAGGATGCCTTTATTGCCAAACCCTTGTGGCTGGAAGCACCTCATGAGGCGCGAGGCAAGCAGGCAATTGAAAACATGTCCCGGAGCAGCGACCTGCCCGTGATGGTTTTGGAGTTCACGGAGCGGCGGTTGCTGCGTGTAGTGGGTAGGGGGATTGCCTGATGGCAGTTACTTTCGATGGCACGAGGGTTGATGGTGCTGAGGCCATAGGCAACAAATGGTCTGACCTTGGGGGTGGTAAGGCATCGGATGAGACCGACTTCAAGTTTCACAATACGCAGTCGGTATCTGAAAAGGTTAACAACTCCACGGGCGGTATAGCGTTTGACGACTCCGGTGCCACGGCTAACACAGAGGACCTAACCAATGCGGTGGTGCTGCTTAAGGTGTTGGTCACCACCGTGGGCCTGCTGTCGGACCGTGGGCCTGATGGTATGAATGTTGAGTTGGGTAGCGGGGGCCTGCGCAGTGCTTTTTTCCAGTGGTACTTCTCCGGTGTGGACGAATACCCTGCCAATGAAAGTTGGTTGATTGCTGCGTTGGCCTGCACGGTGCTGGAGTGGATTAATGAGACCACGGGCAACCCCGATGAAACGGTTATGGATTATGCCGGGTTGGAGGCCACAATAGGCGGCGGTTCCAAAGCTGAAAACGTAGCCATGGACGCGGTTGATCATTTCCCTATTGGCACAGGCCTCACGTGGGTGGGTAGCACCGGCAGCTTCCAGGATTTTATTGACTTTGACTTTGGGGATGCTGTCAACGGGCGTATTGGTCTTGTAATTGAAAAAGATAACATTATGTATTGCCTTGGCACCCTTACGCTGGGCAAGGATGCGGCATCGGTATTTCTGGCGGCAAACCGGGTGGTGGTTTTCCCCGGTGGGTTCTTTGGTCCTGGGCACTTGGGTATCATTACAGGCATTGGCCATGCCTCCAATGACATTGATTTGAATAACAACACGCTTGTGGGCACGGGACAGGATGGACAGATACATTACTTTGACAACATTACTAGCGTGGACGCGGCAAACAATGAGATTGACATTGTGGGCCACAAGTTCCTGGATGGAGACCCCGTGCTGTACTCGCTCAATGGGGGCAGCAATGCAGTGGGGGGACTTGTAGATGACACCACGTATTTTGTCATAGTAGTTACAGCCAATGCCATTGCCCTGTCTGACCAGCGTTACGCGGCAGAGAAGGGGGATACGCGGTTGGTGTTGGCTGACGCCTCTGGTTTTGTCCTTGGCGGACCAATTACCGGGGATGGGGATGGTGGGAACGATGGTGTTGGTGTGGTGGTGGGTATTAACTCCAACGATGTAACAGTGCAGACCGCAAGTGGATCGTGGGTGTCGGGTAACGGGGTTGACAATGCTGATCCTTTTGTTGGTGATGCCACTACCATTTCCTCCATCGAGTCCGCTAACGGGGGCCTTGGCCTGAGTGATGGGGCCACCGGGGAGAACCACAAGCTGACCCGCACCCCGGACATCCGTCCGGACTATACGGCGTGCATCACCATAACCGTGGCCAGCGGAACCAACTTTGTTATTGGGGGGCCAATTACAGGGGATGGGGATAACGGCAACACGGGGGTGGGCATAGTACGTTCAAAGCCCTCTGCTAACTCGTTGCAGGTGCAAACCCTAAGCGGGGCGTGGGTTACGACCAATGGCGTGGACAATGCTGACCCGTACTCAGCCGACGACACCACCATTTCCACAATCGTTGCCACCGGGGACAGCGATTTGGTGGGTGGCACCCTGGATAAGTTCAGGCGTATAAACCTATTTGCAGGGGTGTCCATTTTGGATACTAATATATTGAACTCGTCTAAGGTTATACCTTTGGGCGGTTTGATTACGGGGGCTGTATTTTCTGCGCCTGTGCTGGATGAGGGTGAGGCGTTGATTACCATACTGCTAAATGACTTGGACGACTTATCCCTATGCGACTTTACGGCAGGGGATGAAGGCCATGCTATGAGCGTGGAAAGCAATGCGGGAAGTCCGTTTGCTTGGAACCATAACCTGTCCGGGTATTGGGCACCGGCAGTTAATGGTTGGGAGTTTAACAGCGACACGGGGGTGGACGCGGGTACGGACATTATTACCATGTCGGGACTGCATGGGTTCTCAGATGGGGATGCTGTTTTTCACAATCGCGAGGGGGGTACGGACGACATCGGTATTGCAGATGGGGCCAAGGTGTATGCCAATGCCCAAACCACCACCACCATAAGCCTGCACCGTAGCCGGGAAGATGCGGTGGCGGATGCTAACAGGCTGGCCCTGACCTCTGCGGCGGGGCCTGGGGAGACGCAAAGTTTTTACAGCGGCAAGGCGGCGGTGTTTAATGACACGGGTGGGGCTATTACCATCAACGTGAACTCCGGCAGCACCCCCTCCGTACGTAACGGTAGCGGAGCTTCGACAACGGTTGCGGCTTCTGTAACCGTCACCATGGAGTGCCTGGATGAGAACGGGGATGGAATCCAAAACGTGCAGTGTTCCATGTTTTTGGATTCAGACTTGTCAGAGGTGCTTAACGCGGATAGCAATGCCAGCGGTATAGCGACAACAGGATTTTCAGGCTCCACCCCGGCAGGTATCCATTGGAGGATGCGCAAGGGCAGTGGCAGCGGCAGTGGCGGTAATTTTAAGAAGGAAAGTGGAATTGGAACCATTGAAACGGGGACTGGTTTCAGTGTTACTCAGACGTTAAAACTAAACCCGATTAACGCAACATAAGGAGACAGGGATGTCCGATACAATTCTTAGCGGTGACATTACCGTGTTTTATTTGGATGAAAACCGCCGCAAGCAAGTACGATGGTCGGGCGCGGGCGCGGACTCCCGTAGCGTGAATGAAATGTATTCCGCTATGGAAAATTTGATGGACGAGCCCACCCAGTCAAACGATGGGTCGATTATGTCAGCGGAAACCCCGGTGGAGTACACCACGGGGATTATCGATGCCAAGGACCTTGAGCCTTGGTACATGTCATATGATTTGATGCAGCACCTTACAGGCAGTGCCATACGGACGGCGGGGTGGGCGCGTGTTTTGCCTGGAGATGGTACAGGCAACATTGGGTTTGTGGTGGTGGCTGTAACAGGTAACTCCATTGACGATTCAGATGTTGGGGATACCATTACCAACACGATTGCTGGTGATACTGGCACGTTGATGGAGGTTATTGAAGCAGGTGCTACGGATTACCTTGTCATTAGGCCATTGGATAACGAGTTGGCAAATGATTGGGACACGGCTGCAAACACAATAGACATGACTGGTTCTGCCAACAGTGCAACGCAGGCTGCGGCGGGGGTAACAGGTGAGCAAATTTGGGCCAACCTGTACAATGTGACCCCCATTGAGGCGGACACCCATGTGTATATGTATCAGGGTTTGGTGGACGACGCCTCGCGGGCGCGTATCCAAAACATCGACAACACGGCTGGAGATTGGTGGCCGGAAGGAGCCTTCGACAGACTGTTCATTATGAACGATTTTAAGCTGGCCAACTTCCCCGTTATCGATGCTGGGTTCATCACAGCGTTGGCCCGCAAGGGGAACACCACTTACGATAGTTTTGAGGTCCTTACCTCTTTGGTGTCTGGTGGGCGTAACCCGGTCCCGCTTAAGTCAGCCCCGGATGCAAACCACACCACCGGCTATTTGTCCATTGTTGAGGCAACTGATAATACGGACGATTGGACGGTGGGTGATGAGTTTGAGGGCCAATCTTCAGGGGCTAGGGGCGTTATCACGCTTATCACAGGTGCATCGCCTGATCGTGTATTTCATTATTATCAGATTGGTGACCCACAGTTGGCTTTCACTACCGCGGAACAGGTACTTAATAATGACGGGACAGGGGATATGGTCCTGACTGCGGCAGGTCCACAAGATCAAGGACCGGGACTGTCAACGTTCTTCACGTCAAACTCGTTCCCGACCATTGTGCATGCCAACACCACCTTCGATTTTGACGATGATGCTACGGCGGAGGGGTACGGTATTCTTATTGACTGCAATGCCAACCCGCTTGGCGAAGTCTATGAGTGGTTGCAGCACATTACACGCAATGGGGAAACCGGGACGACCCCTACGGATGGAATTGAGGGGGAGCAGTACCAAGGCCCCACGGTGTACCTGACTTATTCGGGCGTGCCTTCTGGTGGCACCCTGGACGAGGGCAACGATGTTACCCAAGAAACATCGGGGGCCACGGGCATAATTGTGTCCCACGATACAACCCTTAAGCAAATTCTGTTGAGGGACACGCGGGGGGTGTTTGCTACGGACGCGACCACACACACCCTGACTGATAATGTATCGTCAGCCACGGTTGAGATCGATACGCTGGCCGAGAACTTTGCGGCCAACACCGGCACGCCTTTTGGGTCTTTGGCCGGTGGTGTTTTCTTTGGTGCGCGGGGGGTATTGATTACGGACTTCCTCGCTGCTGATGAAAACAATTCCCAGCTAAGGGACTCAGCCAATGTGTTGCGGCTGCGCCCTGTTACGTTCCTGCTGGAGATCACCAACCTTGTGGGTGCGGCGGAAACGGAAACGGACTCTGACCTTGTATTGGCGGCAAGGCTTACCGGCGTGGATGGTGCCATTGACAAGACGGAGTTTTCTGCGGCGGGCGGTGAAACCACAGGGGGCACAAGCCTTGTGGTGGATACGGTTATACCGGCAGACGTGCCCGGCAAGTCTGGTGGCGGTGTGCTGTACATACGCGACCAATCGGATGTTAACCGGGAATACCGGATACGTTATACGTCCTATGTTACCTCCACCTTTACGTTGTTCCAGGTAGCGGTGGCGGCTGCGGATGCGGGCACCAACACCACCACAGTGGTGGAGGCCGGGGCGTTTGGTTCAGTGTTGCGCGGCGACATTGTAATCAATGAGGGCAATGGCCACGATGGGATTAGTTACGTTACGGATGTTCCGGACGCAAACACTATCAACATTGACCCCCCCATCACAGGGCAAACCACAGGCGATGTAATTGAGGTTGGCGGTATACCTGTGGCGGTGGTTAACACCCTGGACGATGTGTTTGTTAGCCTGCTGGACTTGTATGCCACGGGTGCGGTGGCCCAAGTGTCCATCCAGTTTTTGGCCACGTTGGATTGGAGGATACGGGTGCGTAACAAGCGCAATGCCAGTCCGATAAAGACGTTTGTTGCTGACGTGCAAGCGGCGAGTGCCATTGACCGGTCCACGCCTGTGACACGTTTGCCGGATACCATCTTTGTCGCATAGGGAGGAAAACAAATGGCGGGTTATACGGTTGCTGGTTTGAAGCATGGCATCGAGAGGTGCCATGTGAACATTAACGTGCTTAAGCAGGCCATACAAAAAGAAAGGAATACTATTAAGGAATACAATAATATGATTCGGGACCTTAATACTTTGGCGGAACGTGTGGCTGCCCGCGATGAGTTTGCGGCTGCAAACCCTGGCCCTGTTGACGCGAGGAAATTATCATGAGCGTTGCTGAGGATGTCACAATTGCATGGCATAGGTCCCCACGTACAGCAACCTATGCTGCGCCACGGGTGGCCCTGCTGGTCCAGGACAACCATGATAGTTTGGGCAACCGGGAAGATTCTGAGGTCGGGAAGCTGCACCCGGATTTGATCAGCTCAGCGGGTAAGGAAAATTTGGGGGGTGGCACCATAGTGGGGGTCACTAGCACATTGCAGAACACCCAAATTTTGTTTGATGCCCGCACCACCCCGGCGTCCAGTTCTACCGTAACCACGGGGGACGCTGCGGGGGAAAACCTAATCGATATAGGTGGCACCTTTGAAACAGATGGGGTGGACCGTGGTTTTTTAATTATCAACTTTACCGACCAAAGCATGGCCACGGTTTTGGATGTAAATGGCGAGGGGGATATAACAAGCACCCAACTAACGGGTGGTGCGGACAACCAATACGATGTGTCTGATGATGTGAAAATATATGAGGTTTTTGAAATTGTAATGTCCGGGGGCAATATTGTGGCGGTGGATGATATGGACGCGGAGATCCCACCCATACT